>JAAUYH010007755.1_pt1 | contig 21573 bp, 9 predicted proteins | sample 7278061 | NCBI WGS metagenome assembly JAAUYH01 (sample SAMN14350203, study PRJNA611818) | marine sediment metagenome | isolation source: surface marine sediment (0.6m) | place: French Polynesia: Moorea | collected 2018-08 | reverse complement strand
ATTTTGTACCATAGAAATCTAAGGTATGATTTCAAAATATTGAAATTTTCATAATCTTGACATAAGAATGAAACGCAAGGCCAGAGGTAAAGACACACTGGCCCATAACCCGAGCAATCACGTCAACATGTTATAGCAAAACAGAACAGATTGTCGCTGTACCTTTAAATAAAAATAATAGCCCATTCATAATCGGCGGTTTTTTTTGCACACCCTGTAGATAGTGACACCACTCCAGGTACCACGAAGTTCTCAAAGCGTGTTGTGGCTGCCTGCAATTAACGAAAAGATTAATATGAAGTTGAAATGTCAAAGTATGGTAGCTTCCTCAGTAGCTCTGGAGGAGCACGGAGCAATCGCCGTTAACTGCCGTCCAGATCGTACTTAAGGTTGAGGCTAAGTTCCCTACGGTGGGAGCGTTGTTTGTATCGAAAACAAGATAGATCTTTCAAATGCTAATTATATAAAGTAGGCGTCTGAAATATTAGCAAACTAAAAATAGTATTAACGCCCAAATGAATAGTGTGTCGTAACAACAACGTATTATTAGAAAGAGGTAGGAGCACTGCAGATAATTGGGAATTAAGATAGGTTCAGCTGTAGTAACACCGAATATTGCTCTAGAAATACGACGTGGCACTTAACAATTGAGTATTTCTTATGTAATATCGAAAGTCTTTGGTTGTAGTGAAAAACAAGGAAGACATTGAGAGTAAATTTCAACAATATTAAATGCTGCTCTTCAAGTGAATTTTACACAGAATTGAGTGTGATGCGCTGGATTCGTAACAGTTCACTTCGATAGAGTGGCTGAAAGGACAGAAAGTGTGGCAAAAAAGTAGCGAATCAACTTAAATAAGATTGAAAAATCGGGGTTTGGTGTTCTCGTTTCACTCCAGGATCAGATCTAGAAAGGATGTGTCCGTTAAGTTGTATTCTTTCGGTCACTCCCTGAGCAGATTCTTCCTTTCGTTCTGAGTTGATTCACAATCGGCAAGTGGGAAATCTAAGCTCAGTAGTCGTTGGCTTGCTGGGCTACAAACTCTACCTACACGATTCTGTTCACCCAAAATGTTTGGTAATGTACAACTAGTAGCAGTACAGATCAGACTTAGTTATTATTCGCAAGGTTATTGACCCTGAATAAATGCATCTTGAAAAATAAGAACTGAAAGAAATAAAAATATGCGAGGATAACACTCAAGACAAACATCAAGTCACAAAAACTATATCTAAAAAGCAGGTATTTTCATCCAAATCGGACAGCTTGAGCTTTTAGTAGGCGATTCGATTTCAAATTTTTATTAAGGATCTAGACACGGCGATTTCTTCGAAAGCATGTTTAATTTCAGTACAGCCAAAGACTGTTGAATGAATTGGAATTCAATTCTATAACGCTTACTTCCTCCACATCATTATCAAAGGAAGCAAAGTCGTAGCTGCAACAGTTCAAATTGTTTTTGATTCACAATATGAACGAGACAAATTATTCAGAGATTGTTCGAATCAAGCACTTGATATCGAGTATTTTCAATTTGATAACAATGATAGGTACGCTCACACTTCTCAATGAACTTTTATTTTACCTAAATCGCCTTTCAAACGTACCAGATCGGCATCACATTATTTTTCCGGTCCAGAATCTAGTAATCAATGGAACATCATTTTCATATTCGTTTCCTAAAAATATTCACAAGTGCAGTATTGAAACTTTTTATTTCAAATCGTACGTCTGAATTTATCTTAAATCCGTTGTAAATTTCATTTCACTCAACTATTTATTAAATATCGTTCTACAAACTTAGAGCATTAGAGGCTGAAAGACTCCTAAATCATTCTGCAGAATTTGAAAGTTCCTTCGATACTAATGGGCCTCGATCAAATCTGAGTAATTTACCGTTCGAAATAACATCGATCGAAGAATGATACTTTCGGATTTATCTTAATTCGTCTAGCTTTTCATGCACACGGTAAAATTTTACCTGAAAACCAATCAAAATAGAATGCAGCCGAGAGTTGCTTAGGATCCAACACAAACTCATAGATCATGAGTTTATTCTTTTGAGTAACCCAAAAAGCAATTATGTAAAAGTAAAACGGAACATTTCATCTACTTTCATTTTTCAGGTTTCGAAATATTGGAGCTAGCCTGCGATGTGACTCGCACTTCGTCCAGGAATGATGTAATCACTGACTGTCTCTCAGGCACAGTATCAGGACATAGCAATGCAGTGTGTTGACGTGGTTCATGGGACATTACAGTGTCTACCGCACTATTTGAAGAACTTAACATTTTTGAGTCCTGTCAATCACCTCAGATTGTCACAGAATCCGAATATGAGCCAACTCAACCGAACACAGGGCTCGGCTTCGGCAAGAAGCATTGTATCTAACTCACGACGGCGCCCCATGAGACATTCCGTTACCGGCGATGAAGTCGATATGGTTGACGTTGTAACATTGGGCCCGGGGTCGAACAATCGCCATCACCGCGGAAGAGGTCGTCGTCGAGGTTCTCGCTACCATAGCCGTCGTCAACGGAGACGCCCAAGCCGAAAGAAGCCAGCATTACCTGAAATACCGCAGGATTTATGGAACCGTGTATTGACTTTTCTCGACCCTCGTACACTCCTTCAGGTGCAAACTGTCTGCAAAGCGTGGCGGGACGCCATTAGTGGAGATGGATGTGGTGTGTTGTGGCATGATGCTATAGTACGAGATATGGCTCTTCCAAAAACGAAACGACTAGCGTATCCGAAGAAGGCTTTCCAGAAATTGGAAGCTTCTGGAACCTCCGAGGGTTATCGTGACTATGCGCTCGTTAGCATCTTACGTTCTTGTCCGGTATGCAAGAAAGCGCTAGAATTGTGCTACACCTGTGGCTATGCGTCATGTATACGCTGTGGTTGGTTCCAGGAAGACTTACCGCTGGATGAAGTGGTAAGGTTAGTCCATCGCTTTGAGCTTCCGAAATGGGAATGCGACGTGTGTAACTCAGGATTCGACGACATGTATCTCGATTATTTCGAACTTCACCAGGAGTTTATCGACGATGATTGGAATCACTTTGAGATGTTACAGGCGGTGGAAGAGGATTGGGAGGATATGCTTGATTACATAGAGCCCGGCACTGACCAACGCGATTTGCAAGACCTGATTGAAATGATTCATCCGATTGTTGATGAGGAAATCGAACTATTGGAAATGTTTCATCAGGATGACTATGAGGAAGAGGACAGCGCTCAGCCAGATACGAACGTGTAGGGATATCCATGTGTAGCGGGTTATCGTGTATTCGTGCCCTGTCACTTATACCATCGTTCTTCTGATAAGAAGTTCTTGGATAATTTGGCATGATCCTCCAGAAATGGACTCTGTTCCTGTACAAATAGTCTGTATGGTGACCCCCTTCTTTGCAATGTTTTCACTAAATGTGCTCACTTTTATCTGGTAGATGATTGCCACAAGACCCGCGCCGTAAGACGTATTCGCTATCAGAACTAGGTGCTGAGTATGGATCAACAGTAGTGTGGAAATTTTGTTGGACATGTGCTGCGATGAAGACATCGGCCTTGTAACAGCGTACAGATTTCGCTTTGCTTTCGTTCTGAAACAGACAGAATGGAAAGGAATTTCAATCGATAGGAAAAACCATCGCAGAAAAATTGAAGTACTATAGAGTCGTTCCATTGGTCAATCATATTACAGCAACATAGTTACAGCGAGTAAGATCTCACAGATGAGGTCACTTATGCTCATTTCAGTGTTAGTTCAGAAATGCAATTAGAATGTAAGGGCATTCTAAGAAAATATTAAACAAATTGTCCTGGCAGTATCTGACTGATGATTTCTTTTTACTTTTCGGGGAATCATTTGTAGAAACCAAAATGACTAAATATTAATAACGTGCGTGCCTATAAAATTTTTAGCAACATCTAATTTTTAGTTCTACAACCACTGAGATAATTGTGATACAATCTTGTCCTTAGGTTTAATGCAGTTGTATGGTGCTGACCAGGATCAAATTTCAAACTATTTTCTACAATGAAAATTGCAAAACATGGTACTTTACAACAGGAAGTACTGCAGTACAATCTTGCAGCTCTCTTCGAAATTTTGCAAGCAAGATCCCAATATCATGGACTAATATACACGGATAATGACTGAGAAGAATTCAGAAAATTTCAGCTTGGATTCTAAATGAGTCATTCGTTGCTATCTTTGAGTTTCTTTGCCAAACTTGATGCGAATAAATACTAAGGAGCGTATCGGTTTCGATATCAACAACAGCGGTCACAATCAAAATAGAGCAAAGAAAGCATGGTGTTCAAGATTATGTCAGGCGTCATTGCGTCTATTGCACTTTTTGGTGCTGTCGGAATGTTCGCTTCTGAGAAACTGGGCCAGAAGGTGTCGGGGCAACAAGCAGGGGCTTCTCGCGATAACAAGAAGTTCGGGAAAGTAGAAGTTGTGCGAGAGTTTACACAACCCTTGGCTATGAAGGACAACAAGCCTATTGCTGGGATCGATCAAACAGCAATTAAGGTTAAAGTTGAGCAGAAAGTCCCTATGACAAGGAAATTTCATTCTTCGGGTAAGACACAACGATCCAAAGGGGGTGCCGTAAAAACGAAGACATCAATCAAAACATCATTGAAGAATTCTGCAAGGTCCGAGAAAGTTCTCAATGCTGCAGGCGTAGCGACTAAAGTCAGACTACCTTCGATCACAGAATCTGAGTTAGTTCGAGATGGTGCGACACGTTTGGTACGAGATATTCGTAATACTGAGAAAGCTAGGAAAGGTGCTCATGGACGGAATCTAGAGAGGTCGTCTGTTAGATACAGGCATGTCAAGAGCAGCAAAAGAATTAGCACAAGCCGCAAGCAAGGGGCCGCTGTGACTGTTGTAGAGCAAAAAATTGAGAAGGATTCTAATAAGAAGCTATCGACAAAGAGAGCGAAATCTATCGCTAGAATTAAGCTCGAACTCGCAGCAAAGAAGCGTCAGACGCAGCTTCCGTTTTTGTCTATGAAAACCAAATTGCACTACCAGTACACATCGAGATGGCCGACAACATGTCCTTGTGAACTTGCCTCTGGACTTTTGGATGGCATTTGTTGGTATTTCACTGGCCAGGGTACTTCGTGTAGGAAACGCACTTGCAGACGATCGTATGTGTGTGTTATCGGTGCGAAAGCTTCAATGACTTGCATGCGCAAAACGCTTAGGGAGAGGATCGTTCCTAATAACGACGGAACTTGTCGCACTGAGTTTACCAGGGGATATATGTACAAGCCGTACTCCTGAGGTGGTTTATGTGAATTTCGTTAGATTTTAATTCGTTTTGTGGATGGCTTGGATGATTAACACTTTTATGCTGAAGCTGTTCGATTTAAGAACAGATGGGTAATAGTCTTATTGTAGTCCTGAATTCGCTCCTCAAAAAGTGCATTAATAAACTGGTGGACATTTATGAAAAGCCGTTCGGCGTCGAACTCTAAACGCTTCTATATCCAGCTCACTACGCATTACAACCAAGAAAACGCACATGTGATACTCCTCCAAGCATCACAAGTAAGAAGTGAAAAGCCCGCTACTGGGATGATCATTTGGTAAGAGGAACTCGATCTTACACAGTGGACCATGCCACGGGGCTGGTTGCAATAATCACGCCTGAAAAGCGTCTTAACTGCATTATTTGGTTCTGCATTCAAAAATGTGAGTGCTATTTTGATTTACACATTCATAGTAGTTGAGTTGCAGGCCTTGTTGGATTTTATCGAGAAATTTGGGAACAATAAATGGCCTCACAAGTCCTGATGCTTGAACAAGTTATTTATCTAGATCTTCGTACGAGAATAAATATGAATTATTTAAATACGCTGCGATTTCGTGAAAAAGGCACTGTTCTAGTATGCGTACCGCCCACTAGCTGGGGACCAGTTAGGGAATAGGGAATGGGGGATGCGAAATAAATAAAAATAAATAGTGCATACCTACTTAGGAGATAATACCAGGATGTGGTATGTATACTAGAACAGTAGCGAAAACATAGGAAATCAAGTCAATTTTTCTAATATGGATCCTCATTGTATTCCGAGGCTGTATGATACACAGCAGCATATATCTCTCACAAGTAATCATTCTTTCTCCCTGAATTGGCACTTACTAATTGCGAGATTCGGCATAATATGTTGGGAAAAGCACGTGAGAAGAGCCGTTCTCATTAAATAATAAAAATTCATAAGGTAATTAAGTAGCAGGAAAAATTTCAGCATCTGTTACAGCAATTCAACATTTCACATCGACAAGAATAGGTAGGATTGCTGGTGATTCCCCTCTCCTGCCTTCGATGCTACAGAAGTTTTTGAGCACATAAAGCATTGACTCGGAAATAGCATACAATACTGAATTTTCTGTTATAAATGCAATTTGTAACACAAAACGAACTTGCGTGAACAATGAAATAGCAACACCAAACATAGGAGTGAAAACCGAAACTAAATCCATATTGATCCACAAAAACGATACATACCTGGTATTGCCCCTTACTGGAAGGTTCAATCCATCCGGGAATACAAATGAACGCTCGAGCAATTCAAATTCTTGCTATACTTGATTTCGTCTTCCGACTTCGTAAACAAACTTGAGCAGTTCCTAGTCGATGCGTATAAATACGTGTGCAAACCAAGAACCACAAAGTCGCACGAGAACCTTAGATGGAGCGTATTTGTGGTGAATAAAGCAGCCACTGTAATTTTATGAATTTTACCTAACGAGCATCTTTTTCGAAAACCCTAATTCGCAATTAATTTTCAATCGATTCTGTCAAGACCAATCATCTCGCAGATTAGAAAGTTCACACAATTATGTCCCCATACCTGTACAATAATGTCTTGAGAATCAACAAATTTTACTATTAGTTAAATAAAAATATTTATGCGATTTCATTCGGTGCAGTTTTATTCCATTCACTATAATTTCGCTGATTTGTACTCTAGTGCTAACATCTACGATTGAAAAAATTGGCAAACCAAATATGTTGGAATTCTTTGGTTGTAGCGCCCAAAACATGTAGTGCTCTGATTTGTCGACAACGCACATAACTTCGATCTGTTTTATCAGCGAATAGACCGCGAGTATACAGTATGTCAAGCAATGCTGTACATCTGGTACTGTCTAATCATTTGGTCTCCTTAAAGTAATGCTCTTAGATAATAATAGTCGATGGATATTCGCTTATTCCACGCCTCGCGGTATACCATTCGTCGAACAACTGGTACAGTAAATAAAATAATATTAGAAAAAACTTTTGACTTGATCTGTCGTGCTGAATGCAATGAATTTTGTCCATTCTCCAGAATATGAACGTGTGCAAATGGTGTGTCAAAATAATAGAACACCCTTGTTCAAGCTGTGTTCTCGTCGACAAAATCCTACAGAAAATTTAGAAATTTCAAGGTTTTAGTTGATGAGACTGAATAGCAATGGCGTTCAAAAACGAGCCTCCTCACTCTGTGAAAAAATTTTCAACAACGATCGATTGCAAGCCGGGTAGACAAATCGAAATAGTACTGGATATATCAATATAGTTCTATAAATGTGAAGTGCTGTCTGATTATTTGTGTTTCTGAGTTGGAATTCTTCTGGAAATGAAATTCTGTGGAAAATTGTGCTAATTTCCTATGATTTAACATTCTACACCTAAACCTGGGCAACTATGGCTGACAGAAGTACTACACGAAGGGACTGAATTTTTATTTCTATGTACCAAGAACCTCTTGTCTGATATATTTTTGTTCTGGTGTTCTCCTTAGTCGAGAAAATTTTTCCTCGGCGCGATCATGACTGCTCGTTTTCGACCTTTCGAATCAGTCGCATCGGCCAAGAACTTGAATTTTTCAAATTTTGGGTAGGATTTTGTAGACGACAACGCTGCGTGAAACAAGGGTATTCTGTTATTTTGTCACTCTACCTCTACCGTTCATTAGCAAGCTCTCTTTTCGACAATTTTGATACTTGCTCGAGTATAGAATTTGAGTTCATCTCGAATTCCTAGCTCGTATCATCGGTCATATGAATAATGTTATTAAGTTCTCCCTGTTGTGGTCAATACTATTAAGAATATAATGCAGTAATTTATCTCACATTGCTAACCGAACCTTAGTAATTTGTTAGATGTCCGCTTTGTACAAGATGTTTATGTACACCACTTGTAAAATCGGACACCTGAAAATAAAAAGTATCAAAAAAGTGCCAAAGATGAGCTACGGTGTAAAAATTAGTCTCTTAATCACTGAAATCGTTTTCATTCTTAGTCTCCGGCTTGAGCAGAAAAACTCCGAGAATTGTAAAATGATAGTCGAATAGGCAGGTCTATGATTCTTTGATCGTACTACATAGTCCGAAGAATAAGATTTAAAGATCCAGGATAATAAGCAGATTCATTATAGTAAGACCAGGATTGTGCATAGTCCTTGTCGAGTTTTCGCAGCGGTTCGTCGACAGGCGCATTATTTTGCACCGTTATGTGCGCCCAAAACTTGGTGATCGACACCTTAACACAGAGGAACTCGAAATGGGAATGGCAGCATGGCTGTCACCACGCACGATAGTTCTCAGTTGCAATTCTCTGAAATTTTAGTGCACGAAAAATTCTGTGAAGCAATAGGGCAACATCTTTTTCTACAAACATACTTACACGCATTTCTATCAGGTTCACTGATCTGAGATGGCATCTAAAATATTTTTGCATCTCAGAAACTCGTTTTCTTGAACGTCTTTGATCAGAGCTTGGCAGGCTGAAACCTTAAATTCTAATCATATTTGGTCACATTAGTCATTACTTGCGGTACTCCAGACAAGGTTATTCTAGAATTATATCAACCTACTGTACAGTTATGTGACCTACCTCCTCGAGGCACTCGATAAAGTTTAACCATCTGTTTGAACGAGGAACAGTAATTCTGCCTTGCTTGAATTGTAGCTGATAATCGATACGTTTAGTCTGTTGGAACTCTACGCTATACGGAGAGATCTCCACAATGATTTCTTAATGCTGATTCTGCAATTTGGCCACTAGTTATCGTTTAGAAATTTGACCATGCATGGTCAAATTTTCCCCTATGTAATTGCAAGCAAATTCCCCTTGTTCGGAAGTCGTTTCTGGATAATGCAAACACCGGAGAGAAGCATCAGTTCTGTCACATTCTTTTCTGCGTCCATCCTAGATCATGACTCTTTGCTGATCTTCTATCCGCCTTGCAATACTATTCTAACCGATTTCGGTCAGCTTGACGACGAAGGAGTAAAGCGCTTCTGTTTCTCACAAGCTTCGAATCTGCAAAGCGATATATGGCGCTTCCAGTCATTAAAAAGTATCAAAAATACCAAAGACATCTACATCACGAGATCGTTTACCACAAATACCGAAACAAGGACAAACTCAATACCCATGTTCCGTGGTAAGTAAGATGAGTCCTATATTTCAAGATAATCATTCCTCGTTCAGTTAGGCTTTTGCATTTGGCGGATATGGATTTCTGTAAACTGTCGAATCCAGAACCAATATTATCGGTAATTTTAAACCGAATGATGCAGACCGATACTTAATAAACTCTTTTTCAGTAGTTATGCTCGCTATTAGCCTGTCACATTCTTTTTTGTCCCTTTGTAGTCCATTAGCGCGAAGGCAATGTCTTTGGATGTCAAAGCCTTGGTGGTGAGAGTCACGGGTTGATTCATTGTATCTTAATGCTTCAATCCGCCATTTGCTCTTTTCTTAATGTACATAGCCTAATTTGCTCCTTTTGTCTAAGCTTTACATAAAACGTAATGTCTCTGATAGATTGTCTATAAATCCGACGATCTGACTGATGTCTAGCATAAATCAATTACGAAAATGGCTGTACTACTTTTCTGATACACTAGAAAACCTAATTTTGTTCCCTGGAGATAATAATAGATTAATAACGGCAATATCATGGAACAATTTATGGACCACAAAATTTTTATATCATTGACATCCCAACATAAGTTGCATAAACATCAATGTACATACTTAATAATGTACTGTTCATTGTTGCGTACAAATATGCTTCATCCGCCTTTATGAAAGACTGTGAATCAGTACTTTTGCGCCATTTTTTTCGTCTTGTTTGTGGATAACGAGCTCTTTAAAATAAATTCTGTCTAACCTAGCTATTTGACCTCCTGTGTCGGTGCATTTATGTTTCTTTATTTCCTTATTTGGCAAAATTTATCGTAAGATTAATTGTTGTTTGAAATTCATGCAGATAATTCTTTCTTTCTTTCTTTCTTAATGATTGAGTTGTGTCAAGGTTCGAGCGCTAGGGGCGGAATGGAAACTTGCTGTTGCAGCGAATGAAGTAAGTCCCTTCCAAATTACCGAAAGAAATTGATGGATTTTGATTCATTTGACAAGTTTTAATTGGTTTACTGATTGGCCCATGACTTCGTCAAATAAAATACCTCCCAAATTAGACCTAGCCAATAGGAGCAATCGCGCTTTGACACGACTCTACCCTCTCAATTCTGCGATTCTGGGCCTTCATGCTGTATTTTTAGTTAAAACTCAATGAATTTTCCATGGATCAGATGTGTTAGATTTTTTGTTCAACCCTTCTCGCACCAACTCTTGTACTTGAAGTTACTCTTTGTTAAGTATAGTAAGCGGTATATTTCTCGTATCTACTACCTAGCCATGCCGAATGACTATGACGCCGACGTAATTATTATTGGCGGAGGACTAGCTGGACTGCGCGCGGCCGAGATTTTGCATGAGGGGGGTATAAGGGTGCTTGTAGTGGAAGCACAGGATCGCGTCGGAGGGCGTGTATTTACACATCCTGAAATCAGTTGCGACCTCGGCGCATCGTGGTTCCACGGGACCATAGGCAATGCCGCGTACGATTTATCTACACTTGCGGAGTCTTCCAAGTCGGTGCTAAAAGAGGAAATTGATGATGATAGCGACGAGGCTGCAGATGGTTGGAAAACAAACATGCATGCCCAAGTTCTTGGTGGATTACCGCCGATTCGCGTGCATGCCGACGGCACTCGAAGCGAAATCGATAAACAGGATTTCTACGAGCAGCTGCGCATTCTCGTTAAAGCATCGAACGCACCAATACCAATTAACGAGGAGAACGATGTTTCCCTGTATACTCAAATCGAACGCAATTTGCCACATGAACGTACACCTCTCCTCAACGAAGCATTGCAATTGTGGAATGGATTCACAGAGGCTGTTACAGGCGGTGATGTTCGGGACCACTCGACTGTGCGAAATGAGGATTATGTGGATTTACCCGGTGGCCATGTCGCTCCGCCGGGTGGGATGACCAATGCGTTGGTGATGCCGCTGGTAGAACGATTATTTCCGTGCAGGGTACGATTGAACTCGCCTGTGAAATGTGTGCAATGGAGTGCGGATAGTACTATGCTGACATTAGAAGACGAAACGAGACTTGTCGCAAGTGTTGTGATTTGTACTGTGTCAGTGTCTGTTTTGAAGGGATTGCGTTTCGAACCTGGGCTGCCGGAAGAAAAAGTTTCAGCACTGAAGGAAACTGGAATCGACGCGGTGGCGAAGGTGTATTTCGTGCTTGGGAGCCCATTACAAAACGCCGTAACTGGCTGCACGCAATGTGTGGTTTGGGATGACGGCGCTTTGGATGATATGCCATCTTGGGCGCGTGGAGTACGAATGGTGTATTATGAAATGGTCCCAGTTCCTCGGGTCAGCGTGTGGCTAGTGTCGGTGCCAGCAACCGAGTTTGAACTCTCGAAGGAGCATGTGGCAGAATCACAGTTAGTATTGACACGTATTTTCGGCGATGTGGAGGTGACTAATGTTTACCATGGTGGTTGGGGGAAAAACAATCGGTTTGGTGGCGCATATTCATATCCTCGTGTAGGTGCGGGAAGAGAGCGAACCCAGCGTATCGCTGCACCACTGTGTGTGGGTGAGAAGTTGAAGGTGGCGTTCGCAGGTGAGGCGACTCATCCGACATTTTATTCTACCATGCACGGTGCGTTAGAAAGTGGTGAACGCGAAGCGAAAAGATGTATTCAATATTTGCGTGGTGAATCGAGGAAAGAATGGGAAGTCACTCATCCAGAAGTTGAACAAAATTCGGCAGTATCGTGAACGTTCTCAAATCTAAAATGTACATTCATCATGAAAATAGGTACGAACCTCTACATCGTGTACGGTAACACCACACGCGGCATATGTTTTTGATCTAGCTGAATTTCGCAGGGGTCGATAGTTCGGCTTTGGTCGCTATGCTTGTGTTACTGAGAACAGTTATCTTTTCTGAACGCAATTTTTTGATTCCATGCTTCCTTTGGGGGACTGCACTCAAACCGGAGATCATTCATCACAGTTACTGGCACTTCTTTGTTAACAATGACCTTTGTTGTTGATTGAGCGATCCAAGTGATGGCCTTGTTGTTCTTCACAATTGAATGTCGTCTATTCTTGTCTCGAAATTTCGAGCTCTTCGATTCAACAACTGTTCTTGTTAAGAGAGGTGACCATTTTAACGCCAGTGATAAGTGGTCTGAGAATCATATCGTACCCAGTGTAGCTTTTGGAGTTCTCGTAAATTTTCGGTGATAGGATTATTAAGGAGCGATCTCACTGCAAGATAGTGCTTGGTTTCGAATAGGTTAATCCTAGTATAGGAGATGCGAAAAGGACACAATAGTTCTAATTTTAATACGGTGTTACTGTCAACATTGTTCGATGAAACGAATGTCTCGGAACCAATAACTTCTGATTGTACGTTCCGAACTGTTTTTCCGTGCTTCTGATATTGATAAAGGAATGAAATACGAGAGAATTTAAAACTTAATGTTTGTAGAAATCGTTCTCTAGATCATGTCGAAGCATAGTCAACGTGAAAGTGAGAAATACAACAATCCAAGAATGCATCGAAAACTTACATGATAGACTTGTTCTTCAATTTCAAAGTTACGAAATCACAGCAAGTTCCCTTCAGCATTCCTGCAGCGAATTCGGAAGGCCATGTATCTGCCATTTAGACGAAAGCTCATACGTTAATTTAGTTGGAAAGTATCCATAAAAGTGATTCGAAACTGGGGGTAAATTCAACTGAATCTCGCAGTATGAAATTGGTTTCAACAATATACGTAGATTGTAGTTTCAAGATTACACAATGCCAATTGCGAAGACCCTGAGTTAACGACAGTTTCTAACAAAATTTGAATTAGAAAAAAATATAGAAAGTTAGAGCTCTTACTCTGCACTAAGTCTTGCGCTTCCATGAAACAGTAGTATCAAGAAGATGCTCTAGGTCTAAATTTTCGGAAACATAGAAAAAGGCTGCTAGAAAACAAATCGAGTCCTGTTTATCTATCTGACTCTGCAGTCGTCCTTGGTGAAGTTGCTGTGCTCACTAAAACCAAAACACGATTCGAACTGGGCCGCAGGAAAGAAACATTTGACTAGCCACAATTTGTCAACATAGCTGGAAGTCACATAGCGACTCCTGAACAAATAACATGGAGAGCAGAAATTCACCCAGATCGAAGAATGTCCGAGTCCAGTTACAGAAATAGGGTATAGTAAAGTAGTTCCTTTTTGAATCGTTGAAGCATAAAAGATGAACGGCAATGCCGTGGACGTCTAGGAGCTCACAAAAAGTAATACTCAAATCATTACAGTGCCAAATGCATTGTTGTCTTCAAATTCAAATTTAAATCATCTGAATAAGACCGACAGCTGTCGTTAAAATAATTAAGAAACATAGGTATGCGTTGCAATCCGACCATAGAGCCGTTACAACACATTCCGTGTGCTCGTGTGCCCAGGTACTTACTGCATCTCATCGACAGCCCACCCCACTCTCTTCTGATGGCACCACCATTACGGGCAGCACCGCCTCATCTCCAGGCCGGTTCAGAACATCAACTTCAACATGCCGATGTTGTCCGCGCCGTCTTGGCATGCCGCGCTGACCGCCGCGAACGTCGCCTTCATTCCTGACGGCAGTATATCGAAGAACCAACAAGAGTTGTTTCGTCAGGCCAAACGAATTCGAGATGTGAAAGCGCGATACGAAAATCCCAATGTGTGGGCGGATTATCTTGCCAGTTTATCTGTCGAGCGAGACCCAAACAACCGCTCACAATACGCTGCACTTCTACAACTTTACCAAACCGCCGTGAAGCTCGTTCCACTATCCGGTTCGAATCGACTATCCGCAGATTATCTCGGTTTATGGCTTGGACTTGCCAAACTACAAGAAGAAGTCAGTTTAGACGAGGCGCGTGAAACCTATAAGAACTTGCGCTACAACGGGATTGGAAAGTATTATCCGAACCATCACGAATCGTTGGCTGCTTTCGAAGAGCGATGTGGTAATCATGAGAGGGCAGAGAAACACCGTGAGGACGCGCGACGAATTCGTGAGTATAATTCTGGAAAGCCCAGGAAACGCCCCGCCGCTCCTAAATCTTCTTCACCTGATTCTGTGAAATGTGCAGAATCCACGGACAAATCTTCATCATCTGGCGCCAGCAGCAAATGCGACCAACCATCAATCGAAACAGAGTCGAGACGGAGCCCATCTCCGAAGTGCGACGAAATCGATTCGATGAGGAAGTTGACAACAGCACCTCTGCGTCCTAGCGGTGAGGAGCAACCGAAACGAGCTAACAAGTTTGTCCCTCGACGGGCAGCGTTGGTAAGAAAGCCTACTTCGAAAATTCCTACTCGTCCCCTGTCTGCGAAACCCGCCGCAACCGAGAGTCACGTGCCTAAAAAGCATTCACCGCCCGCAGCCCAGAAATCGCTTAGCGGCGAGGGTCGAGTTCCAACGAAACGCTCGCCGCTCTCTAATTTGCGCCAGGAAGAAGTGAACAGGATTCGCGAGGAGAAGCCGTGCACACCACTCACCCCAAAGGCCACTTTCAAGGAGGAGGAAAATAATCCACCACCACCCCATGTATCGCCGCTTGTAAGCTCCGTGTCTCCTCAACCACAGTCATCAGCTGTGAGAAGCCCTCCAGAAGTAAAACCTGCTGCTCGTGCCACTGCCCGACAACGAGCGGCGACCTCGACGCGACGTGGACGAGAACCATTGCAAAGTCCACAAGCACCAACACGAGATCCACGTCGTTGTGTGACTGTGAATGGGCGTTCCTATGAAATCCTTTCGCAGGTAGGTAAGGGCGGTTCGTCCAAAGTGTACAAAGTATTATCGTCTGAAAACGAGGTACTTGCGCTGAAGCGAGTCGTGGTATCACCAGATAATCATGCGGCAATGGAAAGTTACGGGAGTGAGATTGCACACTTGAAGCGATTGAAGGGTGAACCTACCATCGTTCAATTACGAGATGCCGAGGTGTCACCGAAAACGGGAACAATTCTTCTGGTGCTTGAGCTGGGCGACATCGACCTCGCATCCCTACTTCGCCGTGAGAAGGGTCGACATATCGCGAGTGACGTCCTGCGGAACTACTGGCGACAAATGCTGAGCGCCGTGTCCACTATCCACGCAGCTAAAATCGTACATGGTGACCTGAAACCTGCGAACTTTGTGTCTGTTAGTGGTACTTTGAAACTAATTGACTTTGGCATCGCCAAAGCTATTACTGCTGACGACACAACAAAAATTACCCGCGACAGCCTGGCCGGTACACCCAACTACATGTCGCCTGAAGCATTAAAAGATATCGACGAGGAAGAGGAAACTGGACGTCGGGAGTATCGTGTCGGGAGAGCAAGTGACATATGGAGTTTGGGATGCATCCTGTATCAGATGGTGTACGGGAAGACACCATTTGCACATATTCGAGATACCTTCAGAAAGACGATTAGGATTAAGGACCCATCTTACGAAATCACCTTCAAACACACCGGTAACACGGCGTTGGACGACGTGTTGCGGGGATGTTTGCAGAGAGATCCTGCGAAGCGTCTAACTATGGAACAACTCAAGGCGCATCCTTTCCTTCACGACGGGGCGTCAGTTAATGTTCTGGAGTTGTTAAGTGCGTTGAAAAGTCGCGGGTATGACCTACAACTTTTGGACAGGGTAACAAGAGTGCCGCTGTCACAACACAAGGTCAAACAAGAACTTGAGATGTGTTGTTCGATGCCGACAAAATTACCGACCAGAACTGCAGCAGAGGTGGCAAGATGCGCAGGGAATGCGCATACGCCATCGGTATCGGCGGTGACTAAGGCATCAAAGGTGGGAACAGCAGGAAGTTTTGCAAACACAGGCAGCATTTCGACAGTCGCAGGGGGAGTGAAGCATGTCTAGCGGTGTATTTAGTTGTGGTAAAGCTGGATAGCGGACAACAAATGAAACTTGATTAACTTTCAATAAAGGCTTAGTGGGACAGTCCTGATGAACGTTAACTTGGGAAGGGGCTCCATGCTGTGATCACTGATTGAGAGCAGAGGAGAACTTGTTCGAGAGGAGCATGTGCTGTCAAACAATATCACTGTTTTGTGTCTATCTCAAACAGAGTGAAAACACGGACGCTTATTATGAGAATTGGAGGCTGAGAAAAGAGCTTTAAATGAAACGCCAAATATGTACTCCTTTGTACTTGTACTCACCAATTCTTGACGTTCAAGACATTACAATTTCTAGCGCTATTCATGGCAATCAGGGTTTTTTCCAAACGAACTGACCACACCATCGTTTTCATTAATGTTGCCTATTTGCAAATTTATCTTCACTGCCTGTTTGGCCCTTTCGAAGTGAACAAAGTAAGTTTCCTTGAAAGCCACACCTACCAGACATTTGGGAAACACTTTTGGTCACATTTGAGATCTAGTGCATCTTTACTAAACCACAGGAACTACAGGGATGACCTTCCTTCGACTTAGAACGAATATTCTATTTTTCAACAATATAACCTTCGCTCAATTCAAAGGGCAATCGAGGCTGTGGAGCAGGAACTCTGAAATATGATGACAGCTACTCGTTGATTAATGAATGGTCTAATCATGATATCATTTATGCTTCTCGATTTCAGTGTCAGTGTAGAGTAGCTCTAGTCTTGTCCACACTAAATTGATTCTGCTTGAGTTGCGATTGTACTTTGATCGTCTTGCTCAGTCAGAATAGCTATTACTACTCTTAGTAACATCTTGCCGTAGCTGTGTTTTTACTGGCTTCTCGTTGTTGTTCTTTACATAAGCTTCTTGGTTTCGACTTCGCGATCATTTCTCGGCTCTAAATTTAGTTGACAACCCGTCTCCAAAACCTTCTATGTACACTACAATGCTTAGTGATCGACGATCTGTCAATGTTCGAATTTCAGTTCAATCAAGACGACGCGAATAGCTCACTTCCACCCTGTACTACAGGATCCCATATCGTCGCGCTCTGTCACATCGCACATCTTGATTACTCCGTAAATGTCCTTAAGAACTGAACTTTGTTCAAACTTCATCACAAAAACCTGCTAGACGATTCGACCATCATCCGAACCGATCAAGAAACTTTCGTCTTTCAACATGATACCTAGTCAGTCTGTTCTGATTCGTGAGCTCGTTTCACTAACTTCAGATAGTCGTGCCATGTTGTTGGATGCAGCTAGCAACGCTCTGGCGTTGTTGATATCCGATGCAACTGAGAAAGGCGAGATAATGACCGCAGAACCCCGCCCTATAACTCATCATCGTCGCACGCATTCATCACCGCCCCCGGTTTATCGACATGACCCGATAAACCGAGTTGTACGCTTCTTTCCTGTCGTAGAAATCAACTACATTTGATCTCGTTGGCTTTCATTAATGCTTGCGATTACTTATCTCCGGCGAGCTCGTCCCTGCATTTAGGTTGCAATAAATGAAACTTGAAGGAAAAGGAATTTGTCTAAACTTGGAACTTAAAATTAGGATTTGCTCGCTGATTGTACTCGCGATTTCCAGTGAATGTTTTTAGTCATTATGCATTTGATGCACAACCGGCGATATAAAAGAAGGGAATTAGGAACTTTCAGAAGTAATCCCTTGAACCAAAACTACTAACTTTTACTAACTCCACAATCATGGTACGCTATGTGAAATCACTTTTCTTTGCTTCTCGTGCTGTGCTTTATGTAACAGCAACGGTGACTTCCAAAACGAAGGGAGGGCTAGATGTTGCACCTGATCGAATGTCAAGTTCATTAGTAGCTACAATCGCTCATTCAACAGTGACACAGACCAAACAGGATTAGGCGAAAAAGGTTGCTGATTCTTATCCGAAGATAATGGTCCCCGAGAAAGAGTTGGCGTCAGCCAATAATGCTATGTCTACAGGACATAAGATGATCAAAGGAAAAGAAGATGAGCAACGAATCCGATTCGAGAATTCTCCGTCTCAAAAGACTATCGTAACGGGTCAAAGCGAAACTGAACAGATTACTTCTTCCATCAAGGTAAAAGCTGATGATCGAAGTAAGCATACCGCGGCAGCACAGCCGAAAATCGCTGATGTGAAGGGAACGACGAAAATAGTGCCCGGAAAATCTGTGAAAGTCGAAAAGTCTACCAGTTGGGCCTCCACTATGCGGAAGTACTCTACTCCCAATTATGAATTTGAAGGAATCAAGGTTGATACGGCTCCTTATGTGAATACAATGACAGAGACTAAAATGGAAAACGTAGTGGCTACTTCTGTCAAGAGCACAGCATCCGCGACGAAGAGAAAGTTGGTATCTTCCGTGAAAGCTGAGAAAGCCGTACTTGCCCAGACTGAGATTCAAAAGGATCCGAGAATCCATACAGCCTTTAAACGGCTTGCCAACTCGAAATGAAAAGATCAGAAATGCGAATCGCAACACTGGGCACTTCGACTAGTCAACCATCACGAAATCTGCTCGCTCGAAAACCGAAACGAAGGAAACAAAGTCTACTGAAAACCAGGCAAATCAGACAAACTTTATGAAACGAGTTGTGAGCAATGTATGGAACAAACTAAAAGGTGTAAAGAAAACGAAAAAAACAAGAAAAAGACGAACAAGGTATCATCGCGTGTGTTCAGTACCACTCGAAAATCGGAAATTTTGGCTACTCGCAAATTTTCTGTCGGTTTACTGAACAAGAAGATGACCGCTCGAGCAGCGCAAATCCCTTTTCTTTCCGTGAAAACTAAGCTGCATTACGACTACTCTTCCAAGTGGCCGGTGACTTGTCCATGCGAGTTGGCGTCAGGAATGCTGAAGGGCAAGTGTTGGTTCTACACAGGCATCGCCAATAAGTGCAAACTTCATGCGTGTCGACCGTCGTATGTTTGTGTTGGTGGAAAAATACCTATCACGTGTATGCGCAAGACAATTACTAGCAGAGATGTTCACACTGCTGATGACGAGAGTGATACATGTCATACTGTGCCAGCCAGCGGATACTTCTACATCCCCTACTACAGTGGCCCTAATGCTGACATTTAAATTCGGGAAAACAGTCTGCTGGAACTTCTCTCAAAAAGAGGAGATATAGCTGGAATTATTAACACTGTTAAACCATTTCTTTTTTGATTCCCTACTTTTGCCCAAGCTGAATCTGAACGATAATACGATCTTGAAACAAATCAGATAAACATCATAGAAAATTTCGAAATTCCAAATACGAATGGCGTTTTCAGAGGTTGAACTCTATCAAAATGTATCTAACACACACCAACGACACTTTCCAAAATACAGACAATATATTAAAATCAGTCCAATTCCGAGATCCACTCATATAGAATTGAATTGAGATGCAAAGCCTCCGAAAAATATATCTTTTCGTATCTTTCTGAACAGGAGCTCGAAGATAGATACATCCAGATAACAGAAAGCGAAAGACAGAGTATCTACGACAATTTTCATTATTCTGAACGCTGTCTATTCGCCGTTTTCCACCTTGATTTTGCTTCTAAAATGTTTCAATGAGTCCAGAAATAAGTTTTGACGAATGAGATGATTTGGAAAAACCTGAAATGGCTGGAAAACTGTGAATTGAAGGTGGCATGCTTGAGAAGACGAGCTCATTGCTTCTGTGTTTTCCCAAAATCGATATTAACACAAAAAGAAGAGCAAAAATATTTATCCTACATAGAGAATACATATATCTTCTGGACGAGAAGCCAGAGATAAGCACTTCAAAAAGGACTTGAAGATGCTTTCTATAATGTGGTTTGAATTTATATCAACATTACTTTCCTAGAAATTCAAATAACTTTAACGAGAGTGACCGATGATTCTGTTGTACAGAGGGAAATACTTTTAAATCAAATTCGTACTGAAGATTAGGTCGGCTTATCCTATTCAACCAACCCAATATTAACTCACAAGCACATAATTCATGATATCGGAGTTAAAATATCCGTTTTAAGAATTTCAAAGGCTTAGTTTCACAGAAGTTCGGTTGAATCGTTTTTCTTTATTTAAACGAGGATATGTTTCCGACACGTATAAATCAAAATTCAGGTGAATATGAATATTCTGGTAGTTTTTAAGAGCTAACACAATACTTAGTTCTCGAATCATTTTGTTGTCCAACATACTGAACAAAAAGATGAATTGCGATAATACTGCAAACGGGACACGTTCATCTATTGATGATTTTTTTCGGAAAATCCCATAAAATTGGGAAATATTTTTATCGTTTTTGTCTCGATCAGCATAGCTATGGAACCACAATCAAGAGGTATCCTGAAATATACGAAAATCATTTGAAGCAAACGATATTCTGATCTTTGCCAAAATCTATGAAGAATTGAATTCCTTCTCAACTATAGAAGGGCAATAATTTACACCTCCAGATCGTCAAAGTACAGTCAAGTTAATAGTAGCTAATTTTCAAAGTTTCATTTTTGAAGGTTGAGGAATGACTTCGTCAACCCTCACGACTTTCATAGTGAATTTTCTAATAAACGTGGCCCAGCCCTAGCCCTCAATCACCTTCAAAGTACTCTAAATTTCAAGCAGAAGATCTGGATTTCTCAAGCAACTGGCGCCCAGATAACCACCGACAGTATTGGTAGCGCAACCAAAATTATCTAGTCCTTTACATACTGCTTACAACATCACTTAGACAGATTCAGTACAAATCATTTCATTTCCACAGAGGTGCACTAGGACTGCTGCACCGCTTGTTCACAGTCGTTGTCGATTTGACCACGGAAGTTTATTGGGAGCACTAGAAATTTCGACGGAAAAAATGTGGATATAGGATGAGATATATACTATCAACTTGAATACACATTAACTTTTCAGAATATAATTTTTAAGGTTCGATTTTGACTGCGACTTACACTGATACACTGACCTAGAATGGACGTGATCAACTGTCCCCATGCAGCATTGTTAGTTATTCTTATACGGTACCCACATGTGGACTTGTAAGATCCCGCTTCAACTAGGACTGAAAGCAATTAGAAATTATCAGACCCAGATTTTAGGCAGTTCTCTAGTACTCTGGCAGTGTTGAAATCATTAGTTTTTGATTTTCAATTCTACTTGGCTGTTGGACTTCTCTTAAATCATTTGGAAATTTGTATTGAGTAGCTACTACTTGTATAATATACGTCT
>JAAUYH010069599.1_pt1 | contig 21579 bp, 15 predicted proteins | sample 7278061 | NCBI WGS metagenome assembly JAAUYH01 (sample SAMN14350203, study PRJNA611818) | marine sediment metagenome | isolation source: surface marine sediment (0.6m) | place: French Polynesia: Moorea | collected 2018-08 | reverse complement strand
CGCACGCCCGGGAAACACGCCATTGCCGCTGCCGGGCTGTATCCAGTCGCAGGCGGCGCCGAAGACGTGTGCCAGGCTGGTGAGGCCGTCGATGTGCGGGCTGAGGTCGTCCAGGCGGTCCAGTTCGGCGTCCGGGAAAGGATCACCGTAGAGCCCGCCGACCACGGCGAGGGTACGGTGGTATTGCTGATCGGCGAGCACGTGGTCGGCGGGCTCTACGGTGATCCTTTCCCGGACGCCGAATTGGACCGCCTGGACGACCTCAGCCCGCACATCGACGGCCTCACCAGCCTGGAACACGTCTTCGGCGCCGCCTGCGACTGGATACAGCCCGGCAGCGGCAATGTCGTGTTTCCCGGGCGTGCCTCTGCTCCGCTAGAGGCGGGCGTCGACCCCGGGACATTGCTCACGGCCTGAGGGGCCGGTCGGCCGATTGACCTCGTGTGCGCCGGCCGTTACGGTGGCGCCCCGGGGAGGATAACAACACCATCAGGCGACGCAGCCGAACCGGGGCGACCCGGCGCCCGCGGTCCGACCTGGCTTCCCCGATCAATCACGCAATACAGGGAGCCAGTCATGAAGTCAGTCCGAGCCGTCCTCATCGGCCTGAGCCTGGCCGTGCCGGCCGTCGCCACCGCGGGCAAGGGCGTCGACGCGCCGGCCCGCGAGGTCGTCGGCGCAGGCACCGCCATGAAGATCGAACCCGACCTCGAACGCGCGACGCGCACCGCCGACGGCTACGTGTGGAGCCGCACCGTACTCATCCCGAAGGCCAGTTTTCTGAAGGTGCACTTCGTCGACGTCAACCTCCGACCGGGCGACCGTCTCGTACTGCGCACACACACCGGCCGCGTCATCGAGACGATCACCGGCCTCGGACCGAAAGACCGCGGCACCTTCTGGGGCCTGTCCTCGCCCGGTGACGCCGTCGTCGTCGAATTCCATTTCGCAGCGCGCTACGACCGCCTGCCGTTCCGCGTCGACCAGGTCATCGCCGGCGAGCAGGGCCTGTTCGGCACCGGCGTCGAAGCCGGCCAGCGCAGCATCTGCAGCCCTGCCGACTTCGAAGACGCCATCTGCTACGAGAACGACGCCGGCAAATGGGCCAACGTGCAGGCCTCCGTGGGCGTCATGAGCGTCGGCGGCAGCCCCACGAGCGCCCTTTTCTGCTCCGGTTCCAACGTATCGCCGCAGAACTACGTGCTCACCAACAACCATTGCATCGAAAACCAGGCCCAGTGCAACGGGGCCGAGTACGTATTCCGCTACTACCGCACGGGGTGCAACGACGGTTCGCAGCCCACCCTGGACTGGCAGAGCTTCCGCTGCGACGAGGTCGTGGCCTTCGAACCGTTCATCAACTGCGACGCGGGTCCGGGCGACCTGGACTTCACCCTCACCAGCATCATCGGCGACGCGGCGTCCACCTTCGGCTATGTCGAGCCCGACGCCACCCCGCTGACCTCGGGCGAAGACATCTACATCGTGCAGCACCCGGACGGCCGCCCCCACGAGATCACGCTCGGCGGCGGCGCCGACGTCGTGGTCGACGGCAGCGTACTGCGCTACTACGACACGCTCGACACGGAAGGCGGCAGCAGCGGCTCGCCGGTGTTCCGCACGTCCGACAACAAGCTCGTCGGCCTGCACCACTGCGGCGGCTGCAGTTCCCCCGGCATCGGCAACCGGGGGATGCTCATGTCGGACATCCTGCCCCTCATCGAACCGTTCGTCTGCACCGACACGGTGACACTGGCCGCCGCCGCCAGCGACGGGCTCACGGAAGTCGTCGGCAACGGCGACGGCGTGCTCGATCCTGGTGAAACCTGGCAGTTCGTTCCCAGCGTGCGCAACGCGGCGTGCGCGCTCGACGCCACCGGCGTCACCGCAACGCTGGCCGCGTCGGGCGCCGGCGTGCCGGTGACCCTGCTGAGTTCGACTGCATCGTTCGGCGACATCGCGGCGGGGCAGGCGGCCTCGGCGGCGCCAGTCGCGTTCCGCATCGACGGCACCGCGGCCTGCGGTGGCGAAGTCATCATCGACCTGGTCAGCATCGACAGCGACGGTGTCGCCTTCGCCGGCAGCGACGATTACCTGGTTGCCGACGTCGGCGCCGAGGCGCTGGAGACGATTTACCTCGACACCTTCGACGGCGGTCTCGCCGCCTGGACCATCCAGGACGGCGGCTCGGGCGCGGGCGCGGCCGCCACGTGGACGACCACGAATCCCGGGGGCCGGACGCTCGGGCTCACGGCTCCCTTTGCCATCGCCGATTCCGACGAGCACGGGTCGGTCAACACCATGGACGAGGCCCTGATCAGCCCGATCATCGACGCCACCGGCTTTTCGGACAGCGTGACCCTTAACTTCGACCACGACTTCACCTGGTACACCGGCGGCCAGGACGAGCAGGCCGACGTGCAGGTGCGCTCGGCGGCCACGGGCGGCGCCTGGACCACTATCGCCAACTACTCGGGTGGTAACACCAGCGGCTTCGTCACGCTGGACCTGACGCCCTACGCGGCGACGGACCTGCAGCTTCGCTTCCGCTACTACGACGCGGCGTGGGAATGGTGGTGGGCCATCGACAACGTCACCGTGCGCGGCAGCGACGGGTTCACCTGCAACGCGGCCGACAGTGACGGCGACGGCGTCACTGACGACACCGACAACTGCACCGACGTGATCAACGCCGACCAGCGCGACACCAACGGTGACGGTTACGGAAACGCCTGCGACGCAGATATCAACAACGATGGCGTCATCAACTTCGGCGACCTCGCCGTGCTCAAAGCCGTGTTCCTGACCGCCACGCCCGACGCCGATTTCGACGGTGACGGCCAGGTCAACTTCGGCGACCTGGCGCAGATGAAGGCCTCGTTCCTGGGCAGCCCGGGGCCAAGCCAGGTCGCACCATGAGCGTCTCGTAACCGGGCCCACCGCGGCCCCGCAGCCCACCCGGACGCCCGGCGCGCCGGGGTGCCCCGACCCCGCCGCCCGCTGTAGACTGGGTCGTGCGTACGAGGTTATCGATGAATCTACAAAATAAAACCGCCGTCATCCTCGGCGTCGCCGACGAATCCAGCATCTCCTGGGCCATCGCCCGGCGACTGATGGATCACGGGGCGACGGTGTTCATTGGCTATCAGCAGAAGTTCTTCAGCCGCGTGCGGCTGCTCATGCAGAACAACCCGGGGCTCGAAGGCGCCCGCTGCGACATCACCAACGACGACGAACTGGCGGCGTTCTTCGCCAACTTCCGCGAACGGCCCATCGACATCCTCGTGCACGGCATCGCCTTCGGCCCCCCGGAGGTATTCACCAGCCCGCCGTCGGGCATCAACGTGGACGCATTCGCCACCACGATGAACATCTCCACCCATTCGCTGCTCAAGGCCGCGGGCTTCGCCAAGCCTTACTTGAGCGAGTGGGCGAGCATCATGACGCTGACCTACCAGGCCTCCGAGCAGGCCTCGCCGTTCTACGGACTGATGGGCGTGGCCAAAGCATCGCTGGAAAGCTGTGTGCGGTACCTGGCCATCGAGATGGGCGAACGCAACGTGCGCGTCAACGCGATCTCACCGGGACCGATCGAAACACCGGCGGCGCTGGGTGAGATGCTGGCTTTCCTGCGCAACCCGGAGGCGCTGGCCACACCCGCCGGCGCCATACTGCGCGGCGCCGTGGCGCGCATCCAGAACGATCCGGCGTTGTCCGCCGAGGACGACCAGGTGAAGGCCAGGGCGCTGTGGCACGTGGTGCAGACGCGGGTGGCACAGGAATGCGCCATGGAACAGTTCATCACGGCCGACGACGTGGCCGACTGCGCACTGTTCCTCGGCAGCGACCTGGCACGGAAGATCACCGGCCAGATCCTTCGCATCGATTGCGGCATGTCGACGTCGAGGCTCATGCCGGCGGGCGACGCCGCGCTGGAGATGCCTGCCCCAAAATCTGACAGTGCCCCCGCTCCGGCCGCGCGGAACGGCGCCGACACGCAAGCCGCCGCGGTCGAAGACGCGCCGCCGCCAGAACGACCCGACGCCGGCGCACAGATCGCGGCCGCCGTCGCTTATCTGAGCGACAAATTTCCGGACTGCGTCATCACGCCACTGGAGGCGCCGACCGGCGACCCCGTTGGTGCGTACGTGCTCGTGGACGGCGCAGACCTCGCTGCCGGCCTGTGCCTGACGACCGACTTCCTGGCGCTGGACCCGGAAGCCGCCACCGAACACCTGGCGGGCTGGGGCACCGAAGACGTGCTGCGCGCGGCCGGCCGGTCACCGATCGTGGCCGCGCCCTCGGGTCTCAAGTTCGCCATGCTGGATTTCGGGCGCACGCTCGATCACTGGACGGCCGAGGCCCTGGTCTCGCCGGAATTTCACGACCGGCAGCGCGTGGTGCTCGATTTCCCGGTCGGTGGGGACATGGCCACGTTTGCCGCATCGGTGGATGCCGACGTCGCTTGCGACCGCGGCGACGGCAACACCGACCTGGTGCTGCGCGCACCGCGCGGAAAGATCCTGTCGCTCATCGAGCGCGCCGCCAGCGACTACAAGGCGGTGCCGAGGCCTCCCGGCGTGCCGGGCATCGCCCTGCCCGACGCCTGACGCAACACCTGGTCGAGCGGGCTGTGCGTAGCCAGGGCAGCCGCGCGGTTCAGCGGCCGCCGCGCGCGAGGACCCCGCTCAGGCTGCGAACGAGGCCGCGCGGCAGCAGGCGCGAACCCGTGGTGGTCAGGTTGTTGAGAAACCCGGTCACCTTCACGGCATCGCCGCCCACGATCGCGCGGTAGGCTTCCGCAGCGACCTTTCCGGGCTGCATCACCAGCGCGGACGGAACCGCGATCTCCTTGCCGGGCGCCGCATTCGGGTTGCGCAACATGTCGGTATCGGTGAAGCCGGGACATATGGCGGTCACCGTGACACCGTGCCCCTTCAGTTCTTCCGTGAGAGCCTCCGACAGCGACAGCACATAGGCCTTGGTGGCGGCGTATACCGCCAGCGACGGCACGGCCTGGTACGCGGCTATGGACGCCACGTTGGCGATGCGCCCCTGCCCGCGCGCCACCATGCGTTCGGCGAACAGGCGGGCCATGCGCGTCAGCGACCAGATGTTGAGCCGCAGCATCGTGTCGATGTCGGCTTCTTTCATGCGGCGGAACGCGCCACCGGTCAGAACGCCGGCATTGTTGACGAGCGTTTCGACGTCGAGCTGGCGTTCGTCGAGTTCTTCCAGCAGCTCCGCGGGCGCGTCCTCCTCCGTGAGGTCTGCCGGCAACACGGTCACCTCGACCCCGTGGGCGCGCTTGAGCTGGCGCGCCAGCGACACGAGCTTGGTCTCGCGGCGCGCCACCAGCACCAGGTCGTGGCCATTCGCCGCAAACACATCCGCCATCTCGCGGCCGATGCCGGCGGATGCGCCGGTGATGAGAATGACACCCTCGCTCTTGGCAGTACTCACGTCGTCTGTCCTCCCCGGGGTTTTTGTACGAAAGCGCCCGTAACGCTCACCGGGCCCTCAGGCACGAACCTGGCCGGAACCGCGCACCCGATACTTGTAGCTGGTGAGCTGCTCGCAGCCGACCGGGCCGCGTGCATGAATCCGGCCCGTGGCGATGCCGATCTCGGCGCCCATGCCGAACTCGCCGCCATCGGCGAACTGGGTCGATGCATTGTGAAGGACGATGGCGCTGTCCACGGCATCGAGAAAACGTTCGGCCGTGGCCGCGTCTTCGGCGATGACGGACTCGGTGTGGCCCGAGCCGAATTCGGCGATGTGCCCGATGGCACCCTCGACGCCGTCGACGACGCGCACGGCGATGACCGCATCGAGGTATTCGGTGCGCCAGTCTTCGGGCGTTGCCGCAGTCACCCGTGCGTCGAGCGCCATGGCCGCTTCGTCCCCGCGCAGGGCGCAGCCTGCCTCGGCCAGGGCATCGAGCACCGCCCGCCCCGTGTCCGGCTCCAGCGCGGCATCCAGCAGCAGCGTCTCCGCGGCGCCGCAGATACCGGTGCGGCGCATCTTCGAATTGACGACCACCGCGGTGGCCTTGGCCGGGTCGGCCGAGCGGTCCACATAGACGTGACACAGGCCTTCCAGGTGACCGATCACCGGCACACGGGCATCGCGCTGCACGCGCGCGATGAGGTTCTTTCCGCCGCGAGGCACGACCACGTCGACATACCGCGCCATGTCCGACAACAGGTAACCGACGGCGGCGCGATCGGTGGTCGGAATCATCTGCACCGCATCGGCGGGCAGGCCGGCGTCGGCCAGCGCACCGGCCAGGCAGTCGTGGATGGCGCGATTCGAACGGTAGCTCTCCGATCCGCCGCGCAGAATGACGGCATTGCCCGACTTCAGGCACAGGCCGCCCGCATCCGCCGTCACGTTGGGCCGGCTCTCGTAGATGATGCCGATCACACCGAGCGGCACGCGCACGCGCTCGATGACCAGGCCGTTCGGCCGGTCCCAGGCCGCGATGACCTGCCCGACGGGATCGTCCAGTTCGGCGATCTGCTCCAGTCCCGCCGCCATCGCCTCGACGCGCTCCGGGTCCAGCGCCAGCCGATCGACCATGGCCGCGGACAGGCCGCGTGCCTTCGCCTCGGCCACGTCCTGCGCATTGGCGCTCAACAGCGTATCGGTGCTGTCCCTCAGGCGGCGCGCGGCGGCCGTCAGCGCGGCATTGCGCATGCTCGTCGTGGCCTGCGCCAGGCGCGCCGCAGCGGCGCGGGCGCGGCGACCGATGTCGTCCATCATGGCGTCGATGGGCTGTTGGGCGGTAGCGTGATCGCTCATGTCATTTCCAGTCTGTTGTCAGTCGTTGGGCGGTCGCATGACCGCTCATGTCGTTTCATGTCGCGTCAGGACCAGGTCGTCCCGGTGGATCATTGCCGCGCGACCGCGATAGCCGAGCGCCCGTTCGATGTCGCCCGACCTGAGACCGATGATACGCAGGGCGTCGGCATCGGAATAGGCGACGAGACCGCGGGCCACCTCGGCGCCGTCCTGGGTCTGCACCGTCACCGTGTCACCGCGGTCGAAGCGCCCCTCCACGGCCACGACGCCGGCGGGCAGCAGGCTCTTGCCGGATTTCAGCGCCGCCTCGGCGCCCGGGTCGATGACCAGGGCACCCGCGGGTTTCAGCGTACCGGCGATCCACTGCTTTCGCGCCTTCGCCCGCGTCGCCGCCGGCAGGAACCATGTGCAGGCCGCCCCGTCGGCGATGGCCGCGAGCGGATTGAGACGTCGCCCGCTGGCGAGCACGACATGCGCCCCGGCGCCCGTGGCAATGCGCGCGGCCGCCACCTTGGTACGCATGCCGCCGGTGCCGTAGGGGGTGGCGCTCTCCCCTGCCATGGCCTCGATGGCCGGCGTGATGCGTTCCACCACCGGCACGGGACGCGCGTCGGGTTGCACGGCCGGATCGGCCGTGTACAGCTGCTCGACATCGGACAGCAGCACGAGCAGGTCGGCGCCGGTCATCTGCGCCACGCGCGCCGCCAGCCGGTCGTTGTCGCCGTAGCGGATCTCGGTGGTAGCCACCGTATCGTTCTCGTTCACCACCGGCACGGCGCCGAGGCGCAGCAGCGTGTCGACGGTGCCGCGCGCATTGAGATATCGCCTGCGCTCCTCGGTGTCGTCGAGGGTCAGCAGGACCTGCGCCGACGCCAGCCCGCGCGCAGCCAGCGTCTCCTGGTACGCGTGCGCGAGGTGAATCTGGCCGGCCGCGGCCGCCGCCTGGCTCTCCTCCAGGCGCAGCGAACCATCACGCAGCCCCAGGGCCCTTCGCCCCAGCGCAATGGCGCCCGATGACACGATGATGACCTGCTGGCCGTTGGCCCTGAGTTCGCAGACGCCGTCGACCAGGCGTTCGAGCCAGGGTCGATCCAGGCGATCGCCGCCGTCCTCGATGAGCAACGACGAACCGATCTTGACGACCACGCGCCGCGCCGCGCCGAGCCGGCGGGCGAAATCGTCCGTTCGTTCGGGTTCGTTGGCCGAATTCATGGCAATCGCGGTGCAGCAAAACCGGAAAGTTACCACAATCCGCTCGGCGATCCCCGCTTTTTCCCCTAGAATCCGGGACCGCGCCGGGAACCTGGGTGCCCCTGCGCGATCAGTTAGCGTAAGCCGGCCAGCGGGCCGATCGGGAACCGGGTGAACTATGTACAGACTTGCGGCAACGCTGCTGCTTGCGACGCTCGTGACCACGGGGACGGGATGCTCGTCCAGGGAAGCGGACACCATGACCCACACAGACGACGAGCCGGGTGTCGCCGACACCGGCGATGCAACGGTCACGGCTTCGGCCGCAACCCGCGCGAATCCGCTGCTGGCGGCCTGGGACACGCCATTCGGCGTGCCTCCCTTCGACGCCATCGCCAGCGACGACTTCCTGCCCGCGGTTCGCGATGGCATGAATCGGCACCGCGCCGAGATCGCTGCCATCACCGACAATCCCGAGCCGGCCACGTTCGACAATACCGTCGTCGCACTGGAACGTTCGGGCGAGGACCTGTCGCGGGTGACGCGCGTGTTCTACGCCCTGAACTCGGCGCACTCGGACGAGACCATACGAACCACCGCGCGCACCATCGCACCGGAACTGTCCGCCCATCGCGACGCCATCGCCCTGAACAGCGACCTGTTCTCACGCGTCGACGCCGTGTACCGCCAGCGGGCTGAGCTCGCGCTGGGGCCGGAGCAGGTGCGCCTGCTCGAGGAGACGCACAAGAACTTCGTGCGCTCCGGCGTGGGCCTGGACGACGACGCACAAGCGCGGCTCAGGCACATCAATGGCGAACTGGCCTCCCTGTCGCAGCAGTTCGGCCAGAACCTGCTCGCGGAGACCAACGCCTTCGAACTCAAGGTCGAGGACAGGGCCGATCTCGGCGCCCTGCCGTCCAGCCTCGTCGCCGCCGCCGCTGCCGAGGCGCGCCAGCGCGGTCACGACTGCGACTGCTGGGTCTTCACGCTGCAGCGCCCGAGCATCGAGCCGTTCCTGCAGTATTCGCCGAACCGGGAGCTGCGGCGCCGGATCTTTCTCGGCTATGCCAGCCGCGGCAACAATGGCAACGACAAGGACAACAACACCATCCTGAGCGAGATGGCGGCCCTGCGCGCCGAGCGGGCGCGCCTGCTGGGGTATCCCACGCATGCCCACTACGTGCTGTCCGACAACGTCGCGGCGACCCCGGAGCGGGTCACGGACTTCATGGGGCGCATCTGGCAGCCGGCGCTGGCCGTCGCCGAACGCGAGCGCGCCGACCTGACCGCGATGATGCGCGCCGACGGCGTCGACGGCGAGCTCCAGCCCTGGGACTGGGCCTACTACGCCGAGAAGGTGCGCAAGCAGCGCTACGACCTCGACGAGGAGCTGTTGCGTCCCTACTTCGAATTCACAGCGGTCCGCGATGGTGCCTTCGCCGTCGCCGGTCGGCTGTTCGGTATCCGGGTAACGCCGCGCGACGATCTGCCGCGGTGGCATTCGGACCAGCAGGTCTTCGAAGTCAGCGAAGCCGACGGCACCCACCTGGGCATCCTTTACATGGATTTCTTTACGCGCGAGAGCAAGCGCGGCGGTGCCTGGATGAACTCGCTCAGGCCGCAGTCCCGGCTGGACGGTGCCGTCTATCCCATCGTCACCAACAACTTCAATTTCCCGCCGCCGGCGGACAACGAGCCGTCGCTGTTGCGCTTCAGCGAGGCGCGCACCCTGTTTCACGAATTCGGCCACGCCCTGCACGGCATGCTGTCGGACGTCACCTATTCGTCGCTGTCGGGAACCTCGGTGCCGAGGGACTTCGTCGAGTTCCCGTCCCAGGTGTTCGAGAACTGGATGAGCGAGCCCGAGGTGCTGCGCATGTTCGCGCGGCACTACCAGACCGGCGAGCCGATTCCGGACGAACTGATCGCGCGCATCAAGGCGGCGGACACCTTCAACCAGGGTTTCGCCACCGTCGAGTACATGGCGGCCGCCTATCTCGACCTGGCCTGGCATACGCTGGATGAGGCGCAACGCCACCACGCGGGCGATTTCGAGGTCGACGCCATGCGCGACATTGCGCTCATCGACGAGATCATCCCGCGCTACCGCAGCACCTACTTCGCGCACATCTTTTCCGGCGGCTACTCGGCCGGCTATTACGGCTACCTGTGGTCGGAGGTGCTGGACGCCGACGCCTTCGAGGCATTCCGCGAGAACGGCCTGTTCGATGCCGAAACCGCGCAGCGTTTTCGCGACGAGATCCTGAGCAAGGGCAGCACGCGGCCCGGCATGGAAATGTACGAGGCCTTCCGCGGCCGCGCGCCGGTGATCGATCCGCTGCTCGAACGCCGGGGGCTGGCAGCCGGCGAGGGCTGACGCGCTGCACCACCGCCGTCGGACGTCGAAACGGTGACCTGCGCACTCCCGTGACACCGCTGCGGGGGGTATAGCTGTGACTCGAGTCACGGTTTGTCCTCGGAGAGCGCAATGTCCCGTCCCGGTGCCCCCGTCCCCCACGACGAAGCGAGCAGGCTGCGCACGCTGCAAGCGTCGGGCCTGATCGACGCCGCGGTCTGCGCGCGCATCGACCGCTACACCCGCATCGCCCGCGCGCTGACCGGCGCGCCGATTGCCGTCGTCGGTCTCGTGGACCGCGACCATGTGCACATCAAGGCCGGGCGCGACGAATTCGGTGCCGGCTCGGTGCCGCGGAACATCAGCTTCTGCGCCCACGCGATCCTGAACGACGAGCCGCTCGTCGTTGCCGACGCGCTGCAGGATCCGCGGTTCGCAACCAGCCCGCTGGTGACGGACGCACCCGGCGTGCGTTCCTACGCCGGCGTGCCGCTGCTCGCCGACGATCACAGCCGCATCGGCACGCTCGCCGTGATGGACACCCGGCCCGGGACGCCGGATTCAGCCGCCCTGAAGGGTCTGACCGACCTGGCCGACCTCCTCTCGGGCGAACTGGCCGGCCATCGGCACGGCACGGTGGACGCCGACACGGGCCTGCCCAATCGCGCCGGTTTCGAAGCCACCGCCGCGCAAACGCTCGCGACGGTGCAGCGACTCAACCGACCGTCCACGCTGGTCGTGGCCGGTATCAACGAAGCCCGCGAACGCGGACAGACGATCGGCGCCGACGAGGTGCGGGAAGCGGCAGCGCTGCTCCAGGGCACGTTCCGCGACACGGACATCTACGGGCGGATTCGCGAGGACAAGCTGTGCGTGCTTCTGACCGGCGCCGGCGCCGTGGACGCCGTCGCCTGCCTGAAGCGCCTGGAAAGCGCGCTGTCGGCGCGTAACGCCGTGGCCGGTGCGCGCCAGGCCCTGGCGCTGCGGTTCGGAATAAGCACCGCCCGTCCGAGCGAGCACCAGTCGCTGCAGGAAATGCTGGCCGAAGCCCAGACGAGTCTCGAAGCCGGATCCTGGGTGAAGCACGGCGCAAACCGCCAGCGGTCCGTCCTGCCCCGCTAGCTGTCGAGGAACGATTCACACGCCGAGTAGCCCCCTCTGTGGGAGCGGCTTCAGCCGCGATTCCGAGCCACATCGCGGCTGAAGCCGCTCCCACAGGGATGGCCGATCGCAACCCGACGCCCGTTAGGCGGTCGGGCCGCCGCCCGGGCGGTGCACGAGCAGGAACAGCGCGGGCAACACGACCAGCGTCAGCAATATCGCGCTCACCATTCCCCCCGTCATCGGCGCCGCCACGCGCTGCATGATTTCGGAGCCGGTGCCGGACCCGATCATCACCGGCAACAGTCCCGCCATCGTCGCCGCCACGGTCATGACCACCGGCCGCACGCGCAGCATGGCGCCCTCGCGAACGGCGTCGGCCACATCGCCGGCAGACAACACGCCGGCGTTTTGTGCGCGCCGCCGCGCCAGCGCTTCATTGAGGTAGACCAGCATCACCACGCCGATCTCCACCGCGACGCCGGCCAGGGCGATGAAGCCCACACCCACCGCCACCGACAACCGGTAGTCCAGCAGGTAAACCAGCCAGATGCCGCCCGCAAGCGCCAGCGGCACCGTGCCCAGCACGACAAACACGTCACCGAAACGCCGGAAGCACAGGTACAGCAACAGCACGATGACACCGAGCGCCACCGGCGCCACCAGCTTGAGCCGCGTGAGGGCGCGCACCATGTACTCGTATTGCCCCGACCAGGCGATGGCGTACTCGGGCGGCAGCATCACGCGGTCGGCGACGACGCGCTGCGCATCGGCCACGTAGGAGCCGATGTCCCGGTCGTCGATGTCGATGTACACCCACCCCGACGGTCTGGCGTTCTCACTCTTGATGACCGGCGGGCCGCCGCTCACGGCTATCGTGCTGACATCGGCCAGCGCGAGTTGCGCACCCGAGGGACTGACCAGCGGCAGCACCGACAGCGCGGCCACCGAATCGCGCACCGACTGCGGGTAGCGCAGGTTCACGGGGTAGCGCCTGAGCCCCTCTACCGTTTCGGTCACGGTCATGCCGCCGATGGCGGTGCCCACGACGTCGTGCACGTCGGCGATGTTGAGGCCGTAGCGCGCCGCCGCCTGCCGGTCGACATCGATGTCGATGTAGCGCCCACCGGCCACGCGCTCGGAGTAGACCGAGGCGGTGCCGGGCACGTCGGCGAGCACGCGCTCGAGTTCGCGCCCGATGCCTTCGATCACGGCCAGGTCCGGCCCCGACACCTTGACGCCAACGGGTGTCTTGACCCCGGTCGCCAACATGTCGATGCGCGTGCGTATGGGCATCACCCAGGCATTGGCCAGGCCCGGCACCTGCACGGCCCTGTCCAGTTCCTGCCGCAGCCGCTCCGGCGTCATGCCCGGGCGCCAGTCGCTGCGGGGTTTGAACTGGATGAGCGTCTCGATCATCGTCAGCGGCGCCGGGTCTGTCGCGGTTTCGGCCCGGCCGATCTTGCCGAACACCCGCGCCACCTCCGGCACGGTCATGATCATCCGGTCGGTCTGCTGCAGCAGCTGCCTTGCCTTGCCCACCGACAGGCCGGGGTGCGTTGTGGGCATGTACATGAGATCGCCCTCGTCCAGCGGCGGCATGAACTCGGCGCCGAGCCGTGTCAGCGGCCACAGCCCGACCGCTACTAGCACCAGGGCAGCGATCACGACGGCGCGCGGGAATCGCAGCACCATCGAAACCACCGGTTCGTACAGCCGCACCATCGCCCGGTTGACGGGATTGTCGGCTTCGCGCCGCACACGCCCACGCACCAGGTAGCCCATCAGCACCGGCACCAGCGTGACGGACAGCGCCGCTGCGCCGGCCATCGCCCAGGTCTTCGTCCATGCCAGCGGCGCGAACAGCCGCCCCTCCTGCGCCTGCAGTGTAAAGACCGGCAGAAAACTGAGCGTGATGATCAGCAGCGAGAAGAACACCGGCGGGCCGATGCTCACGGAGGCGTCGGCGATGATACGCCAGCGGTCGGCGCCCGGGCCCGTGCGCTCGAGGCGCTTGTGCACGTTCTCGGTGAGCACGATGGCCGCATCCACCATCGTGCCGATGGCGAGCGCAATTCCCCCCAAGGACATGATGTTGGCGTTGATGCCCTGCAGCCGCATGATGACGAAGGCGGCCAGTACGCCGATGGGCAGGCTGATCACGATGACCAGCGCCGAGCGCAGGTGGAACAGGAACAGGGCGCACACCGCGGCAACGATCGCGAACTCCATGAGGAGCTTGGTTCTGAGGTTGTCGACGGCGCGATGGATGAGCGCGGATCGATCGTAGGTCGTGACGATCTCGACGCCTTCGGGCAGGCTGCGTTCGAGCGTCGCGAGTTTCTCGCGCACGGCTTCGATCGTGCGGACGGCGTTCTCGCCCGAGCGCATGACCACGATGCCGCCCGTCACCTCGCCCTCCCCGTCGAGGTCGGCGATGCCGCGTCGCATGCGCGGTCCGACGGTGATGTCCGCCACGTCGTCCAGCAGCAACGGCACACCGCCCTCGCCTACGCCAAGCGGGATGCGTCGCAGGTCGTCGATGCCCTGCAGGTAGCCGGATGCGCGCACCATGTATTCGGCCTCGGCCAGTTCCAGCACCGAACCGCCGGTTTCCTGGTTGGCCCGGCGCACCGCGGCCCGTACCTGCCCCAGCCCGAGACCGTGGGCGCGCAGCAGTTCCGGGTGCAGCGACACCTGGTACTGGCGCACCATGCCACCGACCGTTGCCACTTCGGCGACGCCGGGCACCGACTCCAGCTCGAAGCGCAGGAACCAGTCCTGCAGGCTGCGAAGCTCCGCCAGGTCGTGGCGCCCGCTGCGATCGACGAGCGCATAGCTGTAGACCCAGCCGACGCCGGTTGCGTCGGGCCCCAACTCCGGGCGCACCGACGATGGCAGGCGCCCGCTCGCCTGGTTGAGATATTCCAGCACGCGGGACCGGGCCCAGTAGAGGTCGGTGCCGTCCTCGAAGATCACGTACACGTAGGAATCGCCGAAGAAGGAGAAGCCGCGCACGGTGAGCGCCTTGGGCACGGCGAGCATGGCGGTGGTCAGCGGGTAGGTCACCTGGTCTTCCACCACGCGCGGCGACTGACCGGGGAAGGACGTACGGATGATGACCTGCACGTCGGACAGGTCGGGGATGGCGTCCACCGGCGTGCGCTGCACCGAATGCACGCCCCAGCCCGTGAGCATCACCGCCGCCAGCAGCACCAGCACCCGGTTCTCGAGCGACCAGCGGATGATCGCGGCGATCACGGCCGGTGCGCTCCGTGATCGCTGTGGTCGTCGCCGGCTTCCGTTGTCTCGCCGCTTTCGGCCCCGGACGCGCTGTCGCCGTGCATCCCGTGGTGGTCGTGGCCTTCCATGACCGGCGCGTCGGGAGGCGTGTCGTCAGTTGCACCGGGTTCGTGGTGATGATGCTCGTGCATGGGCATCTCCGGCTCCGCCGGGGTCATGCGCAGCACCTCGCCGGCGATGCTGGCCTCCGAATCGATCAGGAACTGCCCGGAGACGACCACCCGGTCACCGGCCTCGAGCCCCGTCCGGATGGCAACCCGCCCCGACGCCTCGACGCCGGCGCGCACCGGCACGACGCGAAAACGTCCTTCGCCGAGTGCCAGCACCACGCGGTCTTCGATGTCACCACGTATCACCGCCTCGCGCGGGACATGCACAACCGGCGCGGTCGGCGGGCTGGCGATGGTCACCTCGGCCAGCATGTTCGGGCGCAGGGCGCCGTCGGGGTTGTCGAGCCTGACCCGCACTTTCAGCGTACGCGTGACCGGATCCAGCTCCGGGTAGATGAAGTCCACTGCGCCGGCCCACTCGCGACCCGGAAGCGCGTCCAGGCGCACCGTTGCCGGCGCATCGACGGCCACCCATTCGGCCTGGCGTTCGAGCACTTCGGCGTGCAGCCACACCGAGGACAGGTTGCCGATGCTGAGCAGATGCGTCGCGGGCGCCACGAACATGCCCTCACGAACGAACAGATTGGCCACCACGCCGTCGGACTCGGCGACGATGCGAACGCGTTCGCTCGCCTTCCCGCTGCGCGACAGCTCCGCCATCTGACCGGCGGTCATGCCCATCGCCCGCAGGCGTTCGATGGAGGCCCGCCTGAGCACCGCGTTGCCGCTGGCGCGCGCCGCGAGGTATTCCTCCTGGGCCGTCACCAGCGGCGGGGAGTACAGCGCCAGCAAGGTCTGGCCGGCCTTGACCGATGCGCCGGTGCTGCGTGTCTCGAGTTCCTCGATCCACCCCTCCACGCGGCTGTGGATGTGTTCGAGGGAGTCTTCGTCGTAGCTGACGTAGCCCACCGTATTGACGACGCGCTCGAGCGAACCGAGCGCCGCGGGCTCGGTGCGCACACCCAGGCTGGCCACGATGGCGGGGGCGATGCGCACGGCGTCCTCATCGTCCGTCTCGCCCCCCTGGTCGTCGGCATACACCGGCACGAGGTCCATCCCCATCGGCGACTTGCCCGGTCCGTCACGGCGGTAGTTGGGATCCATGGGCGCCACCCAGTACAGCGGCTCAGAATTGCCCGCCTCCGTCTGTGGCGCACCGTCGGACGGCAGCCGACCGCCCAGCCATACGCCGAAGGCAACGGCAATCAGCAGCGCAATAACGCTCAGGACGATTCTCATGGCGTCACCTCCGTCAGCCAGGCGATACGGACCCGGGCGCGTGCCCGGTCGACCGCCAGGTTGAGCCGGTCGAGCTCGACGTCCAGGTGGGCGACGCGACTGCGGACGAGATCGTTGAAATCGCCGGCGCCGCTCTGGTAGGCCGCCAGCGCCGCCTCGGCGCGCGCCTGGCTGCGCGCCAGTATGGTGTCGTCGTAGAACGCGATGCGCTCGTCGAGGCTTGCATACGTTGCATGCATGGCGGCGAGTTCACCGGACAGCCGGCGCGCCAGTGCACTGTGCCGGTCGATGGCCGCGCGCTTGTCGCTGCGGCTGGCGGCGAGCTGGCGATCCTGTCGCCGCTGGCCGAACACGGGCATGTCCATCGTAAGCATCACGCTGAAGAAATCGGAGCGGGAACGGCCGTTGGCCAGGCGGCCGTCGCGGTAGCCGTAGTTGACGTCGATGCCCCAGTCCGGCCGGTACGCCGACCGGGCCAGCCGTACCGCCGCTTCTTCGGCAGCGACGCCCGCCGTTGCCGCGGCCAGCAGTGGATGCTCGGCGAGGCGAGACGCCAGGGCCTCCGGCGCCAGGGGTGGCGACCAGTCGGGTAATCGGGGCGAGACGGGACGGGATGCCTCGGCCGCCCCGATCCAGCGGGCCAGTTCCGCGCGGGCGACAGCCTCGCTGCCGGCCATGCGCGCCAGCCGGTCGTCGAGCCTCGTCAACTCCAGTTCGGCCTGCAGCAGGTCGTGCTGACTGCGCCGACCGACGGCGTAGGCCGATTCGGTGATGGCCACCAGTTCCGTGAACTCCCGGCGACTGCGCTCGGCCAGCGTCCGGGCCTGCTGCCAGCGGTAGGCGTCGAGCCAGGCGATGCGCGCGTCGCGCAGCACCTCGCGGCGGCGTACCGTCGCCCGATGCGCCGCCTCGTCGGCCCGTGCGTCGGTCCGTTCGGCGCGGGCCGTGCGACCGGCCGCCGTCGGCAGCGGCTGGCGCACGCCGACGAGCACCTGCGTCATGCCCTCGGTAGAGAAACCGCCGGCTTCGATCGGGAAGTTCATCAGCCCGACCCGCACGGTCGGATCGGGCAGCTCGCCGGCGGCCAGCGCTTCGTCGCGCAACGCCTGGGCACGCGCCTCGAAACCGGCGGCTCCGGGTTCGTCGCCGAGCGCCAGGCGCCCCGCTTCGCCGATGTCCAGGGGCACGGCGTGGGCGCCGCCGGTCGCGGCCGCCGCCAGGATGAGTGAAAGACAACAAGGGTGCGCGGCGCGCCGCGCGAAACCGGGAACAGCCAACATGGCCGACCTCCTCTCGAAAACCGGGATCAGGTTCGAAAAAGGGCAGGTCGGCCTAAATCAGGTAGACGCAGTGGCGGTGTCTGAGTGGCGGCTGGGGCGGTGCCGTCGCCCGCGCGTCGGGCGCGGGCATGCCGGCCCGTCGCGGCGGCCCGGCCGCCGGATGCGGCACCTCGTCCACGACGAACCAGGCGACTCGCGGCGTGTCGTCGCCCAGGGCGACGCGGCCGTCGTGATCGTAGTCGTCGATGTAACCGCACCGGGCAGGTGCCGGTTCGTGGCACGGCGGATCGTCGGCGGGCGGACAGTGCGGACACGGTGCCGTGGTTTCGGCGGCGATCTCGCTCGCCATCAGGCACGGTGCCAGGGCCATGTTGAACCACACCACGACGAACAGCGCCAGCGCCGTGGACAGCGTCGGTCGGGCCGTTTGTCGGCTTGCGGTCAACATGCCAGAAACGCTAGCACAGTTGGCGGACCATTGCGCGGACCGCTGCACAAATCCACCACGCGGCGCGCGAACGGGAAGAGCGGGCGTTACTCGAACTGGCGGCGAAACGCGGCGAATTCGTCGCGGGCTTCATTCAGTTCGCGACGCAGGCGGTTCACCTCGAGTTCGAGGGCCGCGAGGCGGGCCGCCTCGTCACTGACCGGTTCGGAAGGCACGGCAGCCACGACCGCCGCGATCTCGGCTACGTCGCCGCTGACCAGGTGCGCGAAGCGCGCCTCCTTCTGCCCGGGCGCCACGGGCAGCTGGGTGACGTAGGGACCGTCCTCGCGCGTCCCCAGCCTGGTGAGGGTCTCCCCGACCGCGACCGTATCGGCGAACTCGTGCATCCGGGCCCCGCGGGTCCTGAGTTCGCCGCGCGTCTGCGGACCGCGCAGGAACAAGAGGCCCATGACGGCCAGCTCGTCGGGCGCGAAACTGAATTCGTCGTTCAGGCGGTCGCGCACCCGGTGCGCGTACTTCGGCACCCGGCTCCCGGCCGAGCTGCGGCTGGCCACCAGGGTCTTGCGAATGAGGCTGTCCACGGCGTCCTGCACCGTGGCCTCGCCCAGGTCCATGACCGGTTCCCGGCTGGTCTTCTGGTTGCAGGCCACGCGCAGCGCGTTGAGCGACAGCGGATAGGAATCCGGCGTCGTGGCTTCCTTCTCGATGAGACAGCCCAGAACCCGAACTTCGATGGCGTCCAGTGTGATTTCCACGACCGCGATCCCGCGCAAGACTGGCGAAGCCGACAGCCTACAACATCGTGGCCCGCCGGTAGAAGACGGGTCTCAGCCGTAGCGACCCTCGATGTAGTCGGCGGTTTCCTTTTTCTGCGGCGTCACGAACATGTCCTCGGTGGCCGTATGCTCGACGACCTTGCCCATCAGCATGAACACGCATTCCTCGCTGGCGCGGCGCGCCTGGGCCATGTTGTGCGTGACGATGAGGATCGTGTAGGAGCCCCGAAGCTCCCAGATGAGCTCTTCGACGGCCTCGGTGCCCTTCGGGTCCAGCGCCGAACACGGTTCGTCCATGAGCAGCACCGCCGGTTTGACGGGCAACAGCCGCGCAATGCACAGCTTCTGCTGCTCTTCCAGCGACAGGTCGATGGCGCGGCGCTGCAGCCGGTCCTTGACCTGGTCCCAAAGCAGCACCTGGCGCAGCGCCTGCTCGACGATGTCGTCCTCCTCCGACTTGCTGGCCTTGCCACCCGCCGCATGGATACGGTGGCCGAACAGAACGTTGTCGCGGATGGACAGGGGCAACGGGTTCGGGCGCTGGAACACCATGCCGATCTGCTTGCGCACCTGCACCAGCTCGCAGGCCGGGTCGTAGATGTTGTTGCCGAGCACGTCGATGGTGCCCGTGATGCGCACGTAACCCAGCCGCTCGTTGATGCGATTGACGCTGCGCAGGTAGGTGGACTTGCCGCATCCGGAGGGCCCGATCATCGAGGTGATGATGCCCTGCTTGATGTCGAGGTCGATGTCGAACAGCGCCTGGAAGGTGCCGTACCAGAGGTTGAGGCCGCGGCTGCGTATGGCGACGCCGTCGCCAGGCATGTCCTGTGGACCCACGTCGATTGCTGTTTCAGCCAAAGCGCCCCTCCACATAGTCTCTCGTGCGCTGATCGGCGACCTCGCCGGTGAAAAAGTCCTCCGTCACCCCGATCTCCACGCAGCCGCCTCCGAGGAAGAAGGCCGTGCGATCGGCCAGGCGCCTGGCCTGCTGCACCAGGTTGGTCACCAGGATGATGGTCATCTCGTGCTTCAGTTCCTTCAGCACGTCCTCGATGCGCATCGTCGTCACCGGGTCCACCGCGATGGAGAACTCGTCGAGCATCAGAAGCTCGGGCTCCTGGGACAGCGCGCGGGCGATGGTCAGTCGCTGCTGCTGGCCACCCGACAGCAGGCTGCCCAGCGTATCGAGGCGGTCTTTCACCTCGTCCCACAGGGCCGCCCGGGTCAGGCAGCGCTCGACGATGATGTCCAGTTCGGCCTTGTCGTTCGTGCCCGCCAGGCGGGGCGCCAGGGCGACGTTGTCGTAGACCGTCAGTGGCAAGCCCACAGGCAGCGGGAAAACGACGCCGATGTTGCGTCGCAGGGCGTAGACGTTGCGCCATTCCTTCACGCTGCGACCGTCGAACGCCACGTCGCCGGTGACCCGCATGTTCGGATCGAACATGTCCATGCGGTTGATGGCCTTCAGGAACGAGGTCTTGCCGGCGTTGGCCGGGCCGATGACGCCGAAGATCTCGTTGGGCTGGACGTCGATGTTGAGCCCGCTGATGGCGGTCTTGTCGCCGTAGGCGATCGCAAGGTCACGAATCGACAGCTTCGGCGTCTCCGTGGCGGTCACTGCAGCGGACGGGCTTACCATTTCTTCTTGCCTCGCAGGTACATGCGCAGGCCGATGGACAGGCTGTTCATGAGCAGCACGATGCCGATCAGCACCAGCGCGACGCCGTAGGGCAGGTGTTCGGGCACATTCGGCACCTGCGTCGACACCACGAACAGGTGCAGCGACAGCGCCATGGTCTGGTCGAACACGCCCTGGGGCAGGAACGGCAGGAAGAAAGCCGCCCCGGTGAACATGATGGGCGCTGTTTCGCCCGAGGTGCGCGACACCTCGAGGATGACGCCCGTGAGGATGCCGGTGATGGCGTTGGGCAGCACGATGCGCCGGATGGTCTGCCAGCGTGTGGCGCCCATGTTCCAGCAGGCTTCGCGGAAGGCGAAGGGCACTGCCTGCAGCGACTCGCGCGTGGCGACGATGACCACCGGCAGCGTCATGATGGCCAGCGTCAGGCTGGCCGCCAGGATGCTGGTGCCGAACTCGAAGAAGATGACGAAGGCGCCGACACCGAACAGCGCGTGCACGATGGACGGCACGCCGGCGAGGTTGATGATGGCCAGGTTGATGGCCCGGGTGAACCAGTTGTCCGGCGCATACTCGCTGAGGTAGATCGCGGCGGCGACCCCGAGGGGCACCGAGAAAAGCAGGGCAACCAGCACCAGCCAGATCGTGCCGAGCAGAGCCGGGAAGATGCCACCGGCTGTCATGCCGTTGGTCGGGTGCGTGAACAGGAAGTCGATGGACAGTGCCGGACCGCCCTTGTAGACCAGCATGCTCAGGATGATCACGACCGGCAGGATCAGAAGGCCGGTCATGACGCCGAACAGCAGGAGCCAGCCGCGCTGCACGCGCCGGTTCTTGTCATTCAAGGTTGAGGCTTCAAACATCCCGCACCCCTACTTCTTGCGGATTCCGCGCACGATCAGGTCGGCGCTCAGGTTGATGATGAAGGTGATCACGAACAGGAAGATGCCGATCGTGAACAAGGCCTGGTAGTGCGGCGAGCCTACGGCGGTTTCGCCGAGTTCCGCGGCGATGGTGGCCGTGAGAGCCCGCACCGAGTCGAAGACACTGGTCGGGATATTCACCGCGTGGCCGGTGGCCATGAGCACCGCCATGGTCTCACCGAAGCCGCGGCCCACACCCAGCAGCACGGCGCCCAGCAAGCCATTGCGGGCGGCCGGCAGCACCACCTTGCGAATGACCTGCCAGCGCGTTGCGCCCATGGCCTCGGCCGCTTCGCGATAGCGATCGGGCACGGCCTTGAGCGCGTCCTCGGCGATGGAGGTCATGATGGGCGCCGCCATCAGGCCCAGTATGACGCCCGCATTGAGCACGTTGAGGCCCACCGGG
>JAAUYH010131693.1_pt1 | contig 21582 bp, 16 predicted proteins | sample 7278061 | NCBI WGS metagenome assembly JAAUYH01 (sample SAMN14350203, study PRJNA611818) | marine sediment metagenome | isolation source: surface marine sediment (0.6m) | place: French Polynesia: Moorea | collected 2018-08 | reverse complement strand
GTTTCTTGGAAAGAAGCAGCAGAAATAAAGCTATCTGTATTGAGAGAAGCTTTAGTAATACCTAACAATACAGGCGTATACTGAGCAGGCGCGCCACCCGTAATCGACATAGCCTCATTAATTTGTTCAATTTCCCCTAAAGCAACTAACTCCCCAGGCAGCATAACCGTATCACCACCATCTTCAACTCTGACTTTAGAAGTCATCTGTCGCACAATTACTTCAATATGTTTGTCAGAAATATCGATTCCTTGACTTTGATATACGGATTGAACTTGTACAACCAAAAATCTTTGGGCTTTTTGCAAGCCGATTAAAGAAGCTTCGTAGCAACCTTTTTCTTCTAAATAATAGTTGAAGAAAATCTCCAAGATTTCATGGGGATTTGCTGGACCATCAGTTAAAGGTTCCCCAGGATCTACTTTTTGTCCATCTGTAACTAGGGCATTTTGACCAGGACTGATGGGATAATCACTAATTACCCCATCTTCTTCAATGATTTTAATATCTACAGTTTCGTTTTCTTCGTAGACTACTTGACAAGTCCCTGGACGACGGCTCAGAACACAAGCTTCTTTGGGTTTGCGAGCTTCTAGTAGTTCTTCAATCCGAGGTAAACCTTGGATAATATCTCCAGTTTTAGCTCGTTCAAATACTAACAGAACTAGATTATCTCCTCGTTGTACTAAGTCACCATCATCAATATGCAATACTGCCCCCTGAGAAACTCGATAGGGACGAGCCTGGCGTAAAACAACTGTAGTTTTTCCCCCTTCTTTTTCAGTTATTTCTACAACTTGTCCAGATTCTGCCAATCTAAACCCAGAAGCAATTTTGGCTCCAGCTACTAGTAAATCTTCTTCTTGACATTGCAATTCACTTTTGGATATGTCCAAATCATGGGCAACTAAATCAGAATCTCTGACTACTAAGATCCGTCGAATCGCTTCTCCTCCTTCACGAATACCACGCACTTGACCAGCTTCTTTACATTTAATTTCTGTACGAGCAATTACTGCGCCTTTAGGTATTTCTTGCCCATCTTTTACCAAGATTCTGGTTTGGATGTTACCACTATGAGGATCGGCATCAGTATCTCGACGGAGTACGAGAGACTCTAAAATAACCATTTGCAATTGTTGGATTTCTGGATCGTCCTCATCAGTTTTTAACTCAATATCAGCACTAATATTGGCAACGGTCTCTCCTTCCTCAATTACATCAATCTCTAGGACTAATTGTGTAGTGAGTAAAGAAACACCATTTACTGATTTGACTCTCTCCCCATCTTTATAAAAAATACGCTGTACAGAACGTAATTCAATCTGGCGACCATCTTTGTTATTAATTGAAGCTTGAGAAGGAACAGCTGGTTCATCCGCTACCTGATATTCTTGAACTGGTCGCAATAATAAAGCGATACCTTCAGTTGTCTCAACAACTTCAGCATATTTGAGTTCTTCAACCTGTACTCCTGGTAATACTTCAGTTCCTGGTTGAATTAACTGCTCATGAAGACTGGGTTTAGGTTCATCTAGAAGATGAATTTCTCCTGGTTTGATAATAATCTCTCTTAAAATGTCATTTTTCTGGATTACTTCTGCTACCCCTGAAGACTGAGCAAAAATATCTTTGACTACTTCAGTTCCTGCTTCTACATATTGACCATCTTCTACAGCTAATAAAGAAATATCTTTGTTAACTTCATGGCTTTCTTCAGGAATCCAGAGAAGAGTACCTCCTTTAATTACTTCATAGCCTTGCTTACGAGTACCTTTACCAGTTTCGATTCCCGCATACTTAATGATTCCACCAGTTTCTGTTTTATATTGATCGTCAATTAATTCTGCTACTACTTGACTAGTCTGTACTTTAGTTCCTGGAGTGGTTTTCAGCAGAAAACGTCGATCATCAGCCGTATAGATGATATATTGTTCGCGACCACTGTCACTTTCAACTTTTACTTTGGCTTGATCTAGCAATACAGAAGCCGTAATCACTTCAATTTCCCGACTATTAGGAATCATCCGGATTACACCGCCACTATTAGAAATTAACTTGGTTTGAGCGAGAACATCTCCAGGTTGTACTTCACTACCATTTTTGACTACTGGTTCAGCCCCAGGTAGTAAATTATATACTTCTCCTGATAAAATCCACAGTAATCCTGGTCTTTGAGCAATACGAGTAGTATTACCTTGGCGGTCGGTTTTTTCTTCAGGAACAAGGTTGGCGAATAAAACTTCTCCAGCTAAGTGGGAAGCTACGTCTTTAGCTGCTTTTTCTGTAGAACGTTGTACTTTAGCTAAAGCGACTTCCGCTAATAGTTCTCCTTTCTTGACCGAATTTCCTTCAGTTACTGGTAATAGAGAGCCTACGGTTAAAGTATAGGCAATCTGCTCAGATTTAGTTTTCTCTCCCTCGGCAGGAATAAGCAATAATTCCCCAGCGGTTTCTACTTGTTCTCTTTCGTCACCATGACGGGTACGAACTTTACGGGTGCTTAGACCCTTGCCAAATTTGATTTTGCCCGCACAATCTGCTTTTATTTGTCTGGCTACTTCTCCTGTAAATACACCTCCCGTATGGAAAGTACGCATGGTTAATTGAGTTCCCGGTTCACCAATAGATTGAGCAGCAATAATACCTACTGCTTCTCCCATATCTACCATCTTGCCATGAGCCAAACTCCAACCATAACAGTGGCGACAAACTGAACGAGCAGCTTCACAGGTGAGAGGGGAACGTACCATGACTTCTTCGACGCGATCGCCAATTGTCTTGGCTAAATCGTCATCAATATCTTGGTTGCGTTTAGCAATCACTTCTCCTGTTTGCGGATCGATCACATCTCGAGCCAAAACTCTTCCTAAAAGACGATCGGAGAGGGGAATAAGAGTGCGATCGCCATCGGTCATTGCCCGCTTGCTAATACATCTTTGTGTACCACAATCTACTTCGCGCACAATTACGTCTTGGCTTACGTCAACCAGACGGCGAGTTAGATAACCAGAATCTGCTGTCCGTAGGGCTGTATCTACTAGTCCTTTCCTCGCTCCATAGGAGGAAATAATGTATTCGGTAACGGTCAAACCTTCACGGAAATTAGTTTTAATGGGTATATCAATAATTTGCCCTTGAGGATCTGCCATCAGACCCCGCATACCCACTAACTGACGTACCTGAGATAAGTTTCCCCTCGCTCCACTAAAAGCCATCATGTAGACGGAATTAAGCGGATTAGTACTCCTAAAATTAGTAACCACCTCATTTTTCAAGTTTTCTGAGGTACTATTCCAGGTATCAATTACTTTCTGAAACCGCTCTACTTCGGTAATTTCTCCTCGAACATAGCGTTGCTCGGTTTTTCTAATTTCTGCTTCGGCAGCTTCGAGCATTTGTCTTTTAACTGGTGGGACTTGTAAATCTTCTACGCTAATAGATACTCCAGCCCTAGTAGCGTAACGAAAGCCTAATTCCTTCAAATGGTCTGCCATAGTTGCACAGTGAGCAGAACCATAATTAGTATAAGCCCAGGCTATTAATTTTTTGAGACGACCTTTATCAACAATTCGGTTGTAGAATTTCATACTGTTCCTTTTTATCTGCTATGGCTCTTTATTTTGAATAGGTTTATGCTAGTTCAAGGGAATCTTGAATCGTTTTGTTGTAAATAATTCTGCCGACTGTAGTATGTAGATATTGGGAAAGCTGCTCTCCACTAGTAGTTTCTCTAACTAATCTTTGACGGTAATATTTGACTACACTGCCATCTGCGAGGTTTTCTGATTCAATCACCTCATTATCTGGTTCTAGGGTTTCTACTTCTCCTTCATAGCGTACCCAAACTTGAGCGTGCAAATCCAATTGCCCTTGTTCATAGGCATAAATAGCATCACTTAAACTAGCAAAACGACGACCTTCTCCTTTAGTCGCGTCGGGATTTTCGGCAGTCAAATAGTAACAACCCAAAACCATATCTTGAGAAGGAGCAACAATGGGTCTACCAGTTGCGGGAGAAAGAATGTTATGGCAAGCCAACATTAATAATCTGGCTTCTGATTGGGCTTCTAGAGAGAGAGGGACGTGAACTGCCATTTGGTCTCCGTCAAAGTCGGCGTTAAAAGCAGGACAGACTAAGGGATGGAGTTGAATAGCACGACCTTCAACCAAAATCGGTTCAAAAGCTTGAATCCCCAAACGGTGTAAAGTAGGGGCGCGATTGAGCATTACTGGGTGTCCGGTAATTACTTCTTTAAGTACTTCGTAAACGTTGGGGTCTCCCCGTTGAATCAACTTTTTCGCTGCCTTAATATTGTTGACCATTCCGCTATGAATCAGGCGATGGATAACAAAAGGTTGAAACAACTCGATCGCCATTTCTCTGGGCAAACCACACTGATAAATCTTCAGTTTAGGACCGACAACAATTACTGAACGTCCAGAATAGTCTACCCGTTTTCCTAACAAGTTTTGGCGAAAACGTCCCTGTTTCCCTTCAATAATATCGGACAGAGACTTGAGAGGTCGGTTATTTGCCCCGACTACGGTACGTCCCCGACGACCATTATCAATTAAAGCATCTACTGCTTCTTGCAACATCCGTTTTTCGTTACGGACAATGATTTCTGGAGCGAGAATTTCTTGTAGACGAGCTAAACGATTATTGCGATTGATTACCCGACGATAAAGATCATTCAAGTCAGAAGTGGCAAAACGACCCCCATCTAGTTGCACCATTGGTCGTAAATCTGGGGGGATTACAGGTATATAAGTCAGTACCATCCATTCAGGACGGGCTCCTGTAGCAATAAAGTTGTCAATTACTCGCAGCCGTTTGATTAATTTTGCCCGTTTTTGACCTTTGGCAGTACTAATTTCTTCTCTGAGTTTTTCGGCTTCTACTTCTAGCTCTACTTCTTCAAGTAATCTTTGAACTGCTTCGGCCCCAATTCCTACTTCTACGCCAATCAGTTCAGAATCTTCACTATATAATTGCTCTTCAATTTCAATCCATTGATCTTCGGTTAGAAGTTGCTTATAAGAAAGGTTCTGGGCATTACCTGGGTCTAAAACTACATAAGCATTAAAGTAGACAATCTGTTCTACATCCCTTAAGGGCATATCCAAAATAATACTGAGATAGCTAGGAATCCCTTTGAGATACCAAACGTGAGTTACAGGAGCAGCTAATTTAATGAAGCCCATCCGATGGCGACGTACACGGGATTCAGTTACTTCTACCCCACAACGTTCGCAGACAATACCGCGATGACGTACCCGTTTATACTTACCACAGTGGCATTCCCAGTCTTTCGCTGGACCAAAAATTCGTTCACAAAATAACCCATCCATTTCGGGTTTAAGAGTACGGTAGTTGATAGTTTCTGGCTTGGTAACTTCGCCGACTACCTGACCATTAGGTAAAGTTCTCGCCCCCCATTGACGAATTCTGTCGGGAGAAGCAATCCCAATTTTGACGTAATCAAATCTTTGTTCTAGTTGATTTCTCATTTTTGGCGATCAATAGATAGTGAATATTTATGTAAATCAGCTATGGATATATTTAGTAGAATTCTTGCCCAAGGGAACTCTCGATGTATATTCAGTGACCCGCTACTCTGTGGGCGTGCTTTCCTCGATTAGATTTCCTAACCGAGGTCACAGCACTTTTTGACTTAACTTTTGGGGTAAGTCTCATCTAATCTAAGCTTCTTCTTGTTGTAATTCTTCGCGGGTCAAAGACTCATAGGTAGGGCGATTGGGAGTACGACGGGAAGTATCTGCCATTAAGTCTACTTCTGCATCATTGCTACTACCATCTTCTGCTGTTTCTAATTTGTGGACGGCAATATCGAGTCCTAAAGATTGCAGTTCTCGCATCAGTACTTTGAAAGATTCTGGTGTACCAGGACGAGGAATTGGTTTACCCTTAACAATGGCATTGAGAGCTTCATTTCGCCCTTGCATATCATCAGATTTTACTGTCAATAGTTCTTGCAAAATATAAGCTGCACCGTAAGCTTCTAGTGCCCATACTTCCATTTCTCCAAAACGTTGACCACCTTGTTGCGCTTTACCACCAAGAGGCTGTTGCGTTACTAATGAATAAGGACCAGTAGAGCGAGCATGAATTTTATCATCTACTAAGTGAACTAGTTTAAGCATATAGGCTTTACCCACAGTAACTGGCCGATCGAAAGCTTCTCCTGTCCTTCCGTCATAGACTTTGATTTTGCCAGGATTAGCGGGATCGAATACCCAATCTTTTCCTGGCTTACGGGTGGCATCTTGCAGTTTCCCGTGAACTGTTTCCCTTGATGCTTCTTCTCCATGCATTTCATCAAAGGGAGTCATTTTAAACCTTAGACCCAAGTTTTCTCCTGCCCAACCAAGTAAACATTCAAATACCTGACCCACATTCATCCTGGAAGGAACACCCAAAGGATTAAGGACAATATCTACTGGGGTACCATCGGGTAAATAGGGCATATCCTCAATAGGAAGAATACGGGAGATAATTCCTTTATTCCCATGGCGACCAGCCATTTTATCCCCTACCTGAATCTTCCTTTTTTGAGCAACATATACTCTTACAACCATATTTGCTCCAGGAGGCAATTCATCTCCTTGTTCTCTGGTAAAGACTCTTACATCTACTACCCGACCTTTTTCTCCATTGGGTACTCGCAAGGAATTATCCCTTACGTCTCTAGCTTTTTCACCAAAGATTGCTCGCAACAGTTTTTCTTCTGGGGGTTGATCCGATTCTCCTTTAGGAGTCACTTTACCAACTAAGATATCTCCTGCTTCTACCCAAGCACCAATATGAATAATTCCTCTTTCATCTAGATGTCTTAAGGAATCTTCCCCGACATTAGGGATCTCTCGCGTAATTTCTTCTGGTCCTAATTTGGTTTGCCTTGCCTCAATCTCGAATTTTTCGATGTGGATACTAGTGTACACATCATCGTAAACCAGACGTTGACTAATCAGAATCGCATCTTCGTAGTTATAACCTTCCCAGGGCATATAAGATACTAAGACATTTTGCCCTAAAGCAATTTCCCCTCCTTCAGTAGCAGAACCATCAGCTAATACTTGACCTGGGACTACATCTTCCCCTACATAAACTAAAGGACGCTGATTCAGACAAGTATCTTGGTTAGAACGTTGATATTTCTGTAGTCTGTATTCTAGTTCTTTGCCAGGAGCTGGAGCGTGTTTATCATTTTCTCCTTCAGTAACTCTTACTTTAACACTTGTGGCATCTACATAAGTAACTATACCGTGAGTACGAGAAACTACTACCATCCCTGAGTCTCTAGCTGCTTGAGCTTCTAAACCCGTTCCTACTAAGGCTCTTTCAGGACGCAGTAGGGGTACTGCTTGCCGTTGCATATTCGAGCCCATCAAAGCTCGGTTCGCATCATCATGTTCTAAGAAGGGAATTAGGCTAGTAGCCACAGAAACAATCTGCATTGGTGAAACTGCTACATAATCTACCTCTTCTGGGGTACACTTAGAAAATTCTTGACGATAGCGAATCGGGATAATTTCTCCTGTTATATAACCATTTTCATCACTAGGTATATCTCCAGGAGCTACTCTTAAATCATCTTCTTCGTCAGCGGTGAGATAGAGTGGATCTCGATCGCGCAAGATGCGACCATTTTCGACAGGGTAGTAAGGCGTGGCTATAAACCCATAATCGTTTACCCTTGCATAGGTAGCTAGAGAACCAATCAAACCAGCATTTGGCCCTTCTGGAGTTTCTACGGGACAAATACGACCGTAGTGAGAAGGGTGAATATCCCGTACGGCAAAACCTGCTCTTTCTCTGGTGAGTCCCCCTGGTCCTAAGGCAGAAAGACGACGTTTATGGGTCAATTCTGCCAAAGGATTGGTTTGATCCATAAATTGGGATAGCTGAGAAGAGCCAAAAAATTCTTTAATCGCTGCGACTAGGGGTTTGGGGTTAACTAGAGCTGCGGGAGTAAGGCTATCGGTTTCGCTAACGGTCATCCGTTCTCGAATAATTCGCTCCAGACGATTTAACCCAACTCGCACTTGGTTTTGCAGTAATTCACCCACAGAACGAACCCGACGGTTGCCTAAGTGGTCAATATCATCAGTGCTACCTGTATCAAATTCTAAGTTAATTAGATAGTCGATGGCTGCTAAGATATCGTTGGGAGTGAGTACCCTAATTGTGTCGGCAACAGTTAAACGCAGTTTTTTATTTAATTTGTAACGACCAACTCGACCTAAATCGTAGCGTTTAGAATCAAAAAAGCGCGATTCTAATAATTGTTGACCCCCACTAACTGTAGGTGGTTCGCCAGGGCGTAATTTCCGATAAAGTTCGAGTAAAGCTTCTTCTTCACTGGGATTACCTTCTTTATCTAAGGTTTTTTGATAAAAATCAGGATGGCGCAAACCATCTATAATTTCATTATCCGATAGTCCGATCGCTTTTAGTAGTACTTGGGCTGATAATTTACGGGTTTTATCAATGCGAACCCAGACTAGTCCATTTTTATCTGTCTCAAATTTTAACCAAGCTCCTCGGTTGGGAATTAGAGAAGCCGAATAAGTACGACGACCATTCTTATCTGTTTCTGCTTTATAGTAAACTCCAGGGGAGCGAACAATTTGGTTCACAATTACCCTTTCTGCACCATTGATGATAAATGTTCCCCGATCGGTCATCAAGGGTAAGTCTCCGATAAAGACGTCCATCTCCTTGATTTCACCGTTTTCCTTGTTAATCAAGCGAGTAGGCACATACATTTGTACGTTGTAAGTGCTATCTCTGCGTTTTGCTTCTTCAACGTCATATTTTGGTTCTTTGAGTTTATAGTTTTCCCCAATAAAATGTAATTCAAATTTACCTGTATAGTCTGTAATTGGCGAAAAACTATTTAATTCTTCGATTAGTCCTTCTGACAAAAACCAACGAAAGCTAGAGCGTTGGATTTCAATAAGGTCTGGCAGTAGATTGTAAGATAAAGTAGTCATAAGATGGTTGGTAATGGAGACTAAAGCAAGTAACTGTGAAAGTGTACTTAATTGAAGTAAAAATCAAACAGTAAAGCTTGGCGACTTAAAGTTCAGCAAATTTATCTTTCTTGATAACAACTCAGATTTTTTTTGGTAAGATCAAATCATTGTAGTTGGAAGATTAATTGTCTAAACTAACTTCAAACGAAATTATCACTAGTGATTAAAGGAAATTTACTATACTTATCCTGATCGAGTAAAACTGACGATTTTTCTTTCATTTTAGCCCCACAAACTTGAGCTAAAGTTATCAACAGTGATTTCCAGATCATAACTTGGCTTTTTGAAAATATTGATGGTTTTTGCTTGGAGGCAACCTAGTTTAACTAGATTGTTCTTTCCTCTTTTTTTATTTTTGTTTGTTTATCTTATTGGTTTAGTTGAGAGAAGCTACTTTGTCTCGATCGCCTTTGGAGGAGGGCAACTCAATCCCAAAAAGCTGACAAGCATTAGCTGTAGTCTGTTGAGCTAAGGTTTCCAGAGAAATATTACGCAAGGAAGCAACCCGTTCCGCCACATAACGGACATAGGCTGGTTCATTTGTCTTACCTCTTTTTGGTACTGGAGCTAGGAAAGGACAATCTGTTTCTATTAGTAAACGATCGCTAGGAACCATTTTGGCTGACTCTTGGATAGAACGAGCATTTTTAAAAGTTACTATGCCACTAAAACTAATGTAAAAACCCAGATCCAAAAACCACTGAGTCTCCTCGACGTTTCCTCCCCAGCAGTGCATCACCCCTCTGACTGCGCCGACGTTATTATAGAAGTCTTCTAGGATCTCTTTTAGGTTTGAGGCTGCATCCCGACAATGGATTATTAAGGGTTTGTCTAATTGCTTAGCTATGTGTAATTGCTCACTAAAAGCCTGCTTTTGTTGTTGAAAATTGTCAGCTTTGTATAAGTCTAATCCTGTTTCACCAATAGCAACTACTCGCCGATCGGAATTAGCCAAGGTAAGAATCCTTTGAGCAGTATCCTGCTTCCACTTGTGAACATCTAAGGGGTGCAACCCAACAGCAAACGACAATTCAGGGAATCGATCCGCTAAGGATTGTATCCCCTGAAATTCATCTGGCTCTACACAAGAATGCACCAAGTGAACTACCCCTGCTTTCTGCCAATGCTCTTGTAGAGAGTTTAAACTTCCCTGAAATACATCAAAGTTGATGTGAACATGGGTATCTATTAACTGCATTTGCTTGGTGTGCTGCCTAATTTTAGATATAGAAATTAATAAATTGCCAAATTTACTAGTTGTTTCCCTATTAATTAAATGCTTATTGCCAAAATAGCATAGCTAAGAAGCATTTGCAGTTAATTCTTTGAAGGCTTTAGCAAGACTGGCCTTTTTTCGCGCTCCGTTATTACGATGTAATACATTGCGCTTAACTGCCTTATCTATTTTGCTGTAAGCTGCTGACATCATCTGCTGAATTTCTGCCATTTTTTCTGGGGTTGGTTCTCCAGAATAATTTTTAACAGCACTGTAATACTTTTTGATTAAAGTTCTCACTGCTGATTTATATGCTTTGTTGCGCAGTCGATTGCGCTCTGCTATTTGTATACGTTTGATTGCTGATTTATTGTTAGCCACAGTTTTCTTAAGAAAAAGTTGCTTAGATTTTATATATAGACTCAGAAATCTAAGTGTAACAACTATTACCTTCTTTAGTCAACTAAATATTTCGAGCGGACAAATCTTTTTATCCAATCAGATCGACAACCTTGTTTTTGGGAACATACGCTAGAATTTATATGTTATTAAAGTAGCTATCAATAAATAGAAATTGCTAATCTAGCTTACATTAATTGGCTTAAATTGATATGGGGACTCCATGCTGCGAATAATTAATCAGCAGACTGAGGCGGAAACTGAATTAATCAGAATTGGAACTCGCACTCACGGCGATGATACTCGACTAAAAGAAGAAACAGTGAGAGAAATCATTGCTACAGTGAGAGACAAAGGCGATCGCGCTCTAATTGACTACACTGAGAAATTCGATCGGCAGGTTCTCACTGAAGAGAAAATCAGAGTAAGCGGTTCAGAATTAGATGCTGCCTATCAACAAATATCTCAAGATTTACTGCATGCAATTCAACTAGCAGCGCAAAAAATTGAAGCATTTCATCGCCAAAAAATACCCAAATCTTGGGTGCAGTTTGAGGATAATGAAGTTGTTCTAGGTAAACGCTACACTCCTGTAGATACGGCAGGGTTATACGTTCCTGGAGGTAGGGCTGCCTATCCTAGTACGGTTTTAATGAATGCTATTCCGGCTAAAGTAGCTAAAGTACCACGGATAGTAATTGTGACTCCTCCAGGGGAAGAATTAAAGATTAATCCAGCAGTGCTGGTAGCTGCTCAAGAAGCAGGTATAGATGAAATATATCGCCTAGGTGGGGCGCAAGCAATAGCAGCTTTGGCTTATGGGACAGAAACTATACCTAAGGTAGACGTTATTACTGGACCGGGTAACATTTATGTTACTTTAGCCAAGAAAATGGTCTATGGTACCGTGGGCATCGATTCTCTTGCCGGGCCATCAGAAGTTCTAATTATTGCGGATGAGCAGGCTAACCCTATACACGTGGCTGCGGATTTACTAGCTCAAGCAGAACACGATCCTTTGGCAGCAGCTATTTTGTTGACGACTGATAGTCAACTTGCCAAAAAAGTTCAACAGGAAGTAAGCAAGCAATTAGAAAATCATCCCCGTCGTTTGCTTACGGAAAAGGCGATCGCCCACTATGGTTTAATCGTAGTAGTTGATTCTTTGGCAGAGGCAGCTAGGCTTTCTAATTTGTTTGCTCCAGAACACCTAGAGTTGGAAATTGCCGATCCCTGGACATTGGTAGAGCAAATTCGCCATGCAGGGGCTATCTTCCTGGGTAATTCTACTCCAGAAGCTGTAGGAGATTATTTGGCTGGACCCAATCATACTTTACCTACTTCAGGAGCAGCACGCTATGCCTCTGCTTTAGGAGTAGAAACCTTTATGAAGCACTCCAGTTTGATTCAATATTCCCCTACAGCCTTGAAGAAAATGTCCAGTACCATTCAGATTCTGGCTCAAGCAGAAGGTTTGCCTTCCCATGCTGATTCAGTAAGATTGAGAACGGAATAATTAACTACTAACTATTAATCATCAAAATGTCCTTAATTATCTTCACCGATTTAGATGGTACTCTACTAAATCAAGAAGACTATGACTACCAGCCAGCGATACCCATGCTGGAAAAATTTAAGCAAAAAGGTGTTCCGATAATTCCTGTCACTAGCAAAACTAGAGCAGAAGTAGCACAATTGAGAGAAGATATAGGCTTAAATGATCCTTATATTGTTGAAAATGGTAGTGGTATTTTCGTTCCTCAAGAAGATCGGCGTTTTGGGATTTCTGAAAGTACTTTAGAAAATAAATATGCTCTACAACTTCTTGGTTGTAACTATCAAGAAGCTAGAGCAGGATTAAGACAAATTTCTGCTGATTTAGGTGAAGATTTACGCGGATTTGGTGATTTGAGTTCTACAGAATTGCAATCTTTAACAGGGCTTCCTTTAGAAGAAGTACAATTAGCTCAAACTAGAGAATTTACTGAACCTTTCATTACCCCGAAAAATATACCAACGGCAAAAATTGAGTTCACGGCAGCGAAATATAATTTCCGAGTTTTAGTGGGCGATCGCTTTTCTCATTTGATTGCCAGTAGTGCAGGGAAAGGCAAAGCAGTAAATTGGCTACTCAAAAATTACCAGGCATTGAACCCAACTGACAAGGTTTTGACAGTCGGTTTGGGTAATAGTCCTAATGATTTAGAAATGCTCGAAAGTGTAGATATTCCCTTGGTTATCGCCAGCCAAAAAGGAGTACATCCTGGGTTAAAGGACAGAGGATGGGAAGTTCCCCACTCCCCTGGTTCTCAGGGTTGGGCAGAAGCTACAGCTAAGATATATAAAAAATTCTTTAGTTAAGAAGGCTTTTTAATAGATATAAATATTGCCTAAATCTAGTATTTATTTTTAGAAGTAATAATCTCTTGTACGGCAAAACCACCATAAAGAGTAATACCCAAAAAGAATAATGACATAAAAAACAAGCCAATATCTCCTTCTATAAGTATCTTAATTGATAAAAATCCTACTGCTCCACAAGGAATAAAACACAAAGCTTTTTTAATCTTTTTAGGAATTAATGCTAGAGCAAAAGGAAGTTCAAAAATAATTAAAGGGACTATAAGCACTAAGAAAAACAATATGACAGGTAATAATTTCTCCATGATAGTTTGCCTTTTATATGGGTATTATGGTTTTGATATTAGCACTAAAAAATGAGTGCTGAACTGGAAATTTCCAACACTCATAAATGTCGAATGTTTTTTTGTAGTTATTGTTACCTTAATCAAAAATAAAAGAGTAACACTTAGCTAATTTTAAACACCTTGAACTAAGAAAATATCCGACTACGCCATTTATTTAGACGTGCCTCTCCAATAGTAGCTAAACTTCTTGATTGAGCTATTTGTTGCTTGAGACTGGCAATCTTTTCTTGCTGCTCTTGAGAGCGTTGTTGTAGATATTCATAGCTACCTGGTTGAGCAAATATCCTTCTTCCCTGATTGGGAGTGGAAAAGCTGGATGCAGATTCACTGGTACTACTAACATCAGTTAGATAAGGTTGCCATTTACTCAAACCTGCTGCACCAATAGTGGCAAAAGACTGTAGTTCTTTTAATTGTTGTGACAAAGAAGCAATAACTTTTTCTTGTTCTTCACACTCCTGTTGCAAAGCTGGAGAAGGGGAAGATTGTGTAGCTTGAGTAGATACTACAAAATCTAATTTGGGCTTTAATGCTTCAGCTAGCAACTGTTCAATATTAGTAATTGGAACATTACCATCAGGATTGTTGTAAATAAGTGGTCGAGCCAATCTTGGTTTATTTCCTGACTTACCAGCTTTATCACTAGTAGAGACACTGGGTAACATGGCAAACATATTAGTATATCCCAGTAATCTTTTACCAGTTTGAGATTTATAACCTCGATAATAAGGCACTATATTTTCACCAAAGGCATCTTGATATTCGTCACTATCAATGTAAAAATCGATATCAGCTTCATAACCCTCTCGATCGAGAATGGTGCTATGATAAAGCGTTTCTTGATAGTCATCGGGAGCGCGACCAAGAAGGTGCTTGAAGTTTAACTCATGGGAACGGTAGCGGGGGCAATTATCAATAAATCTTGATTTGTACAATTCCGATTTGGCAACTTGACGCACAAACTCCCGAACGCTTATTTCTCCTCGTTTTAGTTGAGACTCAGGAACACTAAGGCGTTCACTTTCCATGATGTGGGCATTGCCTAAAACCTGTTTATATACTGCCCTAATGATAATTTCTAATTCTGCGGGAGAGCTATTGGGTATTAACTCCAGAGGGTTATGATCTGCTAAAGCTTTATATTGACCTTGCCAAATTGACGCTCTTGATGAAATTGTTTCCTCTTGTGGTGCTGATTTGACAATAGGTGTAGGCGCAACTGACTGGTAATTGTTGAGATTGAGAACTTTAGATAATAGCCGATTAACATTGGTTGGTGCAGGAGTCGGCTTCCAGGAAGAGGGCAGTGTTGAGAGAGGAATAATCGGGCTTGGTTTATTGCTTATCAGTGATTTTTGCAAGCGAGAGCGCGTACCAGCAAAGGTAGAGCGATCGCTGCTACAAGAACCACGTAATATTTGGAAAATATGAGTAAAACCAGCTACATTTTTGCCTGTCTGAGTTTTGTATCCTATATAATAGGGAACTGTATTGAAGCCGAAATTTTCCCCATACTCTTCACTATCAATATAGGAGTCTATTTCAGCTTCAAAACCGTACTCATCTAATAAGTGAGTATGTTGTACTATTTCCTCATGGCTTTCAGGAGCGCGACCAAGAAGATGTTTAAAATTCAACTCAATTGCTCTGAGGGTAGGACAGTTGAAGAAAAATAAAGAGCGATATAACTCAGATTTGGCTGCTTGTCTGATAAATTCTCTTACACTAATTTCACCATTTTTAAGTTGGGATTCAGAAATAGTTAGCCTTTCGCTCTCCATTACATGAGCATTGCCTAAAACCTGACGATAGGCTGCGCGAATGACAACTTCTACATCTTCTGCTGAATTGCTGTTCCAAAGTCCAACTGGTTCAAAATCTTCGTATAAACCTACTCCTAATTCTGATGCTTTACCAATTACGGGGCTAACAAAAGTACTCACCATAAAAACAAATCCTCCGATCTTAACTTATTTAACAAGAACGTTCATCAAATCTGGTGTAAAATCCTCCGTATTTAATCCAATACTGCTTTAAATCGTGATGAGGAGTATGTAGACTAGCTTTAGCTTGATACAAAATTACTTGACGATGATTGCCAATCCAAACTTTTTTGATAGGCTCGACAGAAATTAAAGTGCCACCTAGACTTTTAACGCATTCTTCAAACCTTTCAACGGTCGAATATTCTAAAGTTTCAAAAATAAAAAAATGTCCCGAACAAATTAAATGTCTACTTCTAATCCAGGCTTGCATTTTTTTGCTAGCCACTGGGGGCAACATACTTAGTTTTAGCTCCGATGCAATCATCTACTTTTTTTAGTTAACTACAATTATATTCACACTCTTATATTCAGTTTGTTCACTGAGTGATTAAGCTAGTTCGTGAGCAAAACTTTCTCGTTTTTCAAATCGTAATGCTCCTGCTTCTGAACCCCAAATCTGTTCGTGGGTATTAATGTCCATTCCTCTATCCCAACTAACCCAAGTAGTTTCAGTTAGTTCTACATCACTGATTAAATAAGTTTGTTTGCCTTGTTTTTCAATGATGCAACCATTCCCAGGCTCTACGCTTCCTCTCCAGATATTGCCCTCTGGTTTAAATACCATCGAACAGTTGCAACGTCGTTCAATACAATCAGGGGGTATGGTTTCGAGAATTTCGCGATTATGTCCTGCCCCTGCATAAAGATAGGCATCTTTGAGGCTATAATTTTCAATATAAATGTCTTCTCCTCGATCGACTAAACGATGTACTCCTTGACGGTAAGGAGTCCACAGATCGTAGTCATAAACTTGTTCGGAATAAAAGCCAATCCCTGAAAAAAATTCCCAGGGTAGAGGACGAAAAAAAATCCGAATATGAGCATAGTTTTTGGCATCAGCAAAGGCTTGTTTTTGATTACTAAAATCTCCTGCCATGAGTTGGGCTAAAGATATAAGTAAATTAGTTTTTTTATCTTTAGTCTTGTCAGTACTAGTTAACATTGTTAATTTTTCTAAAATTAGCTTTTTTAAATCTTCTCGATCGAAAACTTATTACTTATTACCTATTATTTAGAGTCAGTTAAAGAACGAATCTCCGATGAGAAAGAAGCCGTTACTACTCCTTTGCCATCACTAGTTTTAATTAAAGAAACACGAAAGCGCAAATTAGGTGTTGTAAACCAAATTTTTTCTTCTGCTGTTGCTCGATCGTAGTTGGTTGTTAGGACAAATGTCCCGTCTTCACTAATGTAATAGTTCCCCACAGAAGGAATAGTTTCTGCATATCCCTGTTCTCGAAGCAATTTACCTTTAGTCAAGTCCTCAGGATTGGGTATGGGAACTAAAATAGTAGAACCTGCCATAGTTTCTTCTTCATCCCAGTCTGATTCTCCCTCCCAACTCATTTTAAAAGGGCTAATAACTGTCTCTGGAGCAATGTCATGAGACTTGCATAGGGCAATGACTTGGGGATTATCTGACTCTATAGCTTCAATATCAATGGTGGAAGTTACTTCTTCAAAATGGCGGAAAGCGAGATGATGTGCGCTTCTTTGCGATCGCCATCTACCTAGCGAAAGCTGCACAAATTCAGTAATATTCATCAAAAATATAGTTATTTAAAAGAATAAATTCTGTTTTTATATTTATTGAGCAAGCTACTAGTAACTTTTGTAACAGAAAAATAGTAAGTAGTCGTTTAAGTTGAGATTATCATTAAGAAAACTTAGCAATAATTTAGCAATAAGCAAAAATAAGCTTATTCTCTTTTATTTGAATTGCTAATTGAGAGACTGGCAATTGGCTACTAGGATTGAATAAGATGCAAGGATTACACTTTTTTCCTCCAAAACCAATTACCAACCTTCGATTACCGAAATTAATCTTCTTCAATCCCGATCAATTAGTAACTTCAGTGATGCTGAGAATTTTTCCACCTAACTTGTGAATAGTCTGAATCTTTTGACTTAATTGAGCATAGCCCACTTCATAACTATTTTTACTCTGACGGAAGTTTCTGCCAGCACCTGGTTTAGAAACCGCAATCCGGAAACGTTTACCAGTATTGCTATAATTACCACTTCCTTTAGCCAGAGGCTTTATTTTAGTAGGAAGATTAGAGGCAATATCACTAATCAAGCGAGCATTTTGACCAGAATCACTAGTAGAATAACCACGTAACAAGCTAAATGTACGGTTAAAATCTACATTTTTACTACCAACTTGGCTGACAGCGTTACGAGGATAGGGAACTATATTTTCGCCAAAGGATTCGTTATATTCATCGCTATCAATATAAGAATCGATGTCAGCAGCATAGCCTTCTTCGTTGTAAATTAAGACATGACGGGAAATTTCAACTTGATCTTTCGGCGCACGTCCTAATAAGTGCTTACAATTGAGTTCGATAAACCGATATTGAGAAGAGTTATCAAAAAACTGAGATTGATACAGGTCAGATTGTGCTACTAAACGAACAAATCCTCTTACTGTAATGTCTCCATTGCGTAATAGAGATTCTGCACCGCTTAAGCGATCGCTCTCTAATAAATGAGCATTACCTAGAACTTGTTTGTATACTGCCCGAATAACGACTTGTAAATCATCTTCGGTAGCATTAGGACGCAACTCGATCGCTTCAGTATTTTGTATCCAAAGTGACATAGAACTATCCTCCTAATTTTTTTTTGAGGTCTTATTGTTGGTTATCCTTTGCCCTAGAAGTTTTCTCTGCTATGAGTATTCAACTTAATTAAGCGACTTCTGTAATACTGACAATTTTTGCGCCAGTACGGTTGATACGCTGAATTTGAGGAGTCATGCGATAGCCTGGCACAATGTATTCTGTGGTACTAATACGGCGAGGACTATCAAACTTAGAACCTTTGACCAAAATCTTGAAGGTTTTTTCAGTAGCATCTTTATAGGCAGCAATACGACCACCAGAAGAAGGAGATCCTACTTTAATAGAACTATTAGTAGCAATAGTATCTACTAGGCGAGAACTTTTAACTGCACTATCTACAGCAGCATAACCACTAACTAAAGATAAGCTGCGATTATAAGTAATTTGTTTTTTACCTACTTCGGTTTTTGCGCCAGTATAATAAGGCACTATATTTTCACCGAATTTCTCACTATATTCAGTACTATCAATATAGGAATCTATTTCTGCATCATAGCCTTGCTCAATACAAGTACAAATATGAGTAGAAAGTTCTGCTTGATCTATAGGAGCGCGTCCTAATAGATGAATAAAGTTTAATTCTACAAAACGATAAGGAGCGCAAGATTCAAAATAGCGAGCGCGATAAAAATCAGATTTGGCAACAGCACGGACAAACTCTCGGACAGTAATGCTACCATCACAAAGCTGAGACTCAGCAATTACCAGCCTCTCACTTTCCATAACGTGAGGATTGCCTAAAACCTGCTTATAAACAGCACGGATAATTGCTGCTTTATCATCGGCAGTACTACCAGACCAAAGCTCCATTGGTGCATCTAAAACTGCTGTCATTATTATTTCTCCTGAATTGATAAAACTTTGTCAAATTACTTGAAAATTAAGCTCAAATCACCCGAATGGGACACCTTTAGGTGTCCTAATTTGCTAATTTACTGGGGTAATACTGGCAATTTTTCCGCCTTGTCTGTGAATACGCTGATATTCTTGAGATAGCTTGTCATAAGGAACAAGATATACTTTGTTACTACGACGGAATTTAGAAACTCGATTTACTGCACCAGGAGAACCATAACCTGTTACTTCAATACGATAAATCTTACCGTTAGCTCCAGCACCAAATCCTTGGCGAGTTCTTGCCCCCAGAGTTGTATCTTGGAAAGACCAACCATCACCAGCAGCACCACCAGAAGGAGGAACTACAGCTAGTGGAGTTTCATTAATTACATATTGATTAAGTACAGGACTTTTTCCTGCTAAGCTACCTTTGAAATCGCTGCTAGAAGCACCGCGTAACATGGCAAAAACATGAGTAAACCCAACCATGTTTTTACTTCTTTCGGTTTTGTAGCCAAGATTGTCAGGAACAATGTTTTCACCAAAGTTATCTTGATACTCGTCGCTATCGAGATAAGAGTCAATCTCTGCTTCGTACCCTTGAGTATCTAAAATAGTACTGTGTTTTCTCATTTCTTCTAAGCCATCAGGAGTGCGACCTAGAAAATGTTTAAAGTTTAATTCAATAAAACGATAACGGGGGCAGGTATCGAAGAAGCGAGAGCGATATACTTCCGATTTACCTACTGCACGGATAAATTCACGAACGCTGAGTTCGCCTCGTTTAAATTGGGATTCTGGGATAGTAGCTCTTTCGCTTTCCATTACATAAGCATTACCCAAAATTTGCCGATATACAGCACGGATAATGGTTTCTGCTTCTTCTTCTGAGCGACCTGGTACGTATTCATAAGGAGCGGTGTCTTCAAATAAGGCAACACCTAATTCGGATGCTGGTCCAAAAGCCATTAACAAATTCTCCCTTCAGTAATTAATTTTCTCTGAATGAGTTTATAAATTTTTTTGACTACGTAAATTAAGGTCAACACAAGCAATATTCAAACCTTATTTGAGTTTTCCTCAAATACTAATTGGCAACAATTCTAAGACTCTTATAATCCATTGATAGAGAGCCTTGGATTGATATAATATTGACTTGCGTATACTTATAGATCGAACCTAGAGATTTATTTGGTAAATTCCTTAATCTTTAAGCTCAAGCTAAAACATAGCCATAATTCCTCCTTGAGGACTAAAATTTTCTTTATCTCTAGTTCAAGCAAAACGCAATGAAGCAAAACGCCAAAATTTAAGATTGATTTTTTGCTTCGCTACGCCTACTCTAGCTATGAGATTGTTAAAAAATCCCTAGATACCTTTGGAGGCTGATTCCTTTTTTTAGGAATTAATACCCATTTTAATTTTAAATGTTGCACTTAAAAGAAACAGTGCATTTTTAAAAGGGTAGTATTTTGTCAAGGTTAGTCGAATATAAAGATTAGATTTGTGAGTCTATTCTTGGTTGAATCTTATGTAAATGCTGTCTTTGCAAGACTTTACATAGCATAAGTTTCGTAACACCTTGATAAATCCATTTATACAATGCTGCCAGAACCCTTATCATCAAGTTTTGTAAAACTTAATAAGAATTATATTAAGTCGTATTCAGCTATACAGAATAGACATCTTCTCGAAACACTAAGTTATATATCTTTTTATTCGACTTCAAAACCAACTAGCAATACAACTACTTAACTTTGTCGAGCGGGGGTTAGAGGATTAACCGTAAATTCTGTGCGCGATCGCTCTACTTCTTGATAAGTCAAGTAATGGTATGTCCCTTCTGTTTTCCAGCTACCAACACAATCAGCAAAAAATTGTTGAAAAATTGCAGTATTCATTAATCTATTCGCCTTTGATTTCAATTTTAAACACTCGATCGATGGGTTTATCCTTTACTCTTTCATCCCAGTTAAGAGCGGTCAAAAAGCTATCTGCTGAAGCTGTTTCCACTACATCAACACCCCATTCTCCTGGCTGAAGTGAAGTAGGAGAATCACTGATAGGGGGAGTAGTCTTTTTGCCACCCAAAATTAAAATATCGGGCATCTTAACATTGTCAGGTTTCTGTGACTTACGTTTCTGCTCTAGTATCTTGGCACAGAATTGACCTATTTTATCTGCGGAAAACTCATCTGAAGGGAAAATAATTTCTACCATCCAATGAGGATTATCGATCGAGCTACAGGCAATATTTGGTTTGTCTTGAAATCCATCGATGAATACTTGGGCAAATTTTTCTCTACTAAATTGAGGAAAGATATTATCTTTTAGCTCAAAGTTATGGGAGAGTAGCATTCTCCCTGTTGTCGGATTGCTCACTTATCTTGCTCGAACTATAATTTTTCTCTCGATCGATTATAGTTGACTATTGATATTACGGAAGGCGTGGATCTGAGAGTGGGGGATGCCAACCCGCTTTTACCCAAAATGAACGAGTGTTTCGGATTGAATCTTTTTGCTCGTAGCGTAAGTCATTGAGATCAAAACGGGAAACTGTAACTCTTCCTACAAGACAGGGCTATTTCATGCTAGATGGTAAGATTATCGTGCTAAATTAAAAACATTAAATTGAATATGGCTGAAATCGCTCTCGTTAGTGTATTTGCTGGCTTACCAGATGGCAG
>JAAUYH010011924.1_pt1 | contig 21582 bp, 11 predicted proteins | sample 7278061 | NCBI WGS metagenome assembly JAAUYH01 (sample SAMN14350203, study PRJNA611818) | marine sediment metagenome | isolation source: surface marine sediment (0.6m) | place: French Polynesia: Moorea | collected 2018-08 | reverse complement strand
AGTAGATATCTTCGCAAGGATGAGGTGAACAATTACGTAGCATCCTTGAAACGATTTCTATCTGAAATAGCATTCGCAAACAGAAGAAATAGGGTTGGAGGCGAAAGAAATCGAGGTGCTAGTGTAACTGATTATGAAAGATTCAGACAGTGACACTGTGACCGGTACGGTCAGCAAGAGATTAACCCATCCCTACTCTAATACTCACATAGTTCTAGAACGAGTTAGGCTATATGCTATTCCTTGTGATTTAGCATAATGAACCCGGCCGAATCAGCCGTAGATCCTAGTGTATCCGAAAACACGGCATGCTTATAGCTTGTAGAAATTCCGTGTTGTAGGTGCTGAGATCGAAATGGCGCTACCTATGCTTCATGGCAAATACCCATTCCGGTGGGCGAAAATTTTGTTCCCGGGCGATGGAAGAACAATACAGACCGGCTGAGCAAGGGGGACAGGAGGGCTCCGACCGATACTGCTGCAAAGCAAGAGATGAGAACAGAAATTGCGGGGTGGGCTCGTTCGTTCCCCTGAGAATAAAGGCGATGAAGTGAGGGGTCGGCCGACATATCGGTAGAACTGTCGAAATAGGGTCGAGAGGACCTGGATGGTCGGACTCTACGAAAAAAAGTACAAGGTTCTATTTTAATAGTGCCGGGCATTGCCGGCACTATTCTACGATGCATAGGACGGAAGATATGCAAAGGCAGGAAGTATTATAGTCACTAAGGAATGGAAAGGCTACAATAGAGTGAATTAGGACGGTTTTGTTCATCAGAAGGTAAACCACTCGCGTTGGTTCGACTCAAGGAACAGAAGGTGTATGAATTGAGGTTAAAACCATTCAGGAAGAATTCGTCGACCCACCACCATCTTCAAAGTCATATTGATGAATTTTTATGGAGAATTCGCACTCGTTGTGCACAGGATTCCCTGTTGAGTTGCTTCAGGCACGATGTAAAACGTACAAACGAGCTATCCTCCTCACGTAAGCTTTTCATTTAGATCGGCACCGAAATGAACTGCAAGGCAATGGAAAAATGGCGTGTTCAGTGATGACTAATTCTTTACTGTACGGCCTACTTCATTTAAGTTCAAAGTATGGCGGCATACTGGATCGAGATTTGATGCCGACAATACAATATCGTCTTTCAAATCTGGAAAGGTCATTATCTGTATGAGATGTGTTCTCCCGAAAGAGCGGACACCTCTAGTGTGTATTATTAGCTAATTTTTTAGCGAAAGCAGTAATTAAACATTCTACAAACTGAACTGGTACCGTTTGCGTCGAAATATTTTAGAAGGACAGAAACATTTCTTATCAGCAACATAATTGTGGTCCACACAAAGCTAAATCTGTAAGTTCCTTTCTGGTGCGAACAAAGTCGAATGCATGGACTGGTCTGCACAGAGTCCGAGCTTTAGTCTCATAGAGAATGTATGGGCAGCGCAGATGAAAATTCTGAGAGACCCTGATGGGTATCAATCTAATGCAAATGAATTCTTCAATGTACTCCAACGCAATTAGAATACCGTATATAATATGTATTTCAAAATGCTTACAGCTACATGCTGACAAAATCTTTGTTCGTTAATTTGAATAAAGGGAAGTCAACTAGGTACTAGTCATCTTCAAACAATCTAGAGTTTTATTGATTTTCTGTGGTAAACTGAAATCGGGGTATGTGAATGTAAGATATTCTTCCAAGAAAGTCCTAGAATTATTTCCACCTATCGTACAGGGACGTGAGGTAGACAAGTGACACCAGTCAAGTATGGGATTTTTCTACCGTACGCCTTCTATTCTCGTCGGATAATGCAACCCTGCACGTTCATGTTATTGGCTCTAATTCCCCACTTATTCCGCGACGGTATGTTCCATCAGCATAATATTACGAGGTGCCATTTATATTAAGGGAAACTGCAGCATATAAGATACAGATACTGCCCTATTCGGCCAATTGATGTTGATGAAAATCCTATCTGATTCTGCAAGAAATATATTGTATATTCGTCAAGATATGATCATGTTCGTTCCTAGATAGACAAAATATGATACTGCCAAATCTTTCATGCAAAATGCAGATGTATGACATACGAAAAGATATGGATATTTGACACTTAGATGTGCGTCCCATAGCCCTGCCGAGCAATAAACCATTCAAGGAGATTCCGGTAATCAACAACATTGAAGCAAAATATTTCATAAATATTCCAATCAAAGAAGAAATTTGTCCTACTATGACGGATATATGCAAGACAATCACTAAACCTTATTCAAGGTCGAATGCAACGATTGTTCAATACGCCAGTGTAAATTATAGTTCGGATATGAGGCAGGAATAAAATGTTATGAACTTCCATATAGCTTGAAAATATGGATTGATTGAAGGATTTATAGTTTTGTTTCCGAAATATTTATAGATTTGTATTGCTGGCGAAGAAGCCATTTAAGATAAGCATGTTCAAATGTGTTTTTAAATGTTCGACACAACTAATCAGAAAGTAACAGCCATGACTGCATTTTAGTCGATTTCCGGTAGGGAGTAAATTGAATTTGATCATTAAATTATAATCAGGATGAAATAAAACATTCTCTTGTATCTCGGAAGGACCTAGTTCGAAGACTGTTGGAATTCTCTTCGAGCTGATTCTCAATTGTTTGAAAGAATATCATAATACAGAAGGGAAGTAAAACAGAAAGAGAATGTAAAGAAGGCATATACATTATTATTATTATTATTATTATTATGCGATGAAAGGAATAGCATGAATTAACGTAAGTGGATTATTTCGCTTAACCGAATAATTTATATAATATCGGACCATTTAAAGAATTCTAAATGTCCGGTAGTGTCAGAAACGGGATTTATTACTATTGAGAGCCTCAGAGTACTAACGTATTATCATGCAGAAACAGTTGATGCTGTTTCAAGAATAATGGTTTCACAGTGGCCTACTCATCTTTTGTGTGCATCTACAGTATCGTAACAGAATCATGAAGGTCCCTTCGCTTGGTCCTTGAAACCGGACTCGGTTGATGGCCACTCTGAAGGTGTCAATCTTCGAGCTCGTTGTATTCCTGGGGTAGTAACACCAGCACTCAACCTGCACGGCGTGGTAAGCAGTAGGCGCACAGCCATTTTATGCGCCGCAATGCGAAGGAGTGTTTGGGAAGAACGGATGGAAGAAAGCTCGGTGTGCTCGCACCACACCCGTCTTTAACCTTAACCTAGGCGCTAGACCCAGGATGCCGGAACTTGTTCGTGAAAACTGAAAAGACGAAAATTTAGTGAGCCGTGGCCGTACTGCAAATGATTAAACTATTATACAACTACTGAATTAGTACGTGGTAATCCCCGAAAAATGGAATTCGCAATATTGAGGGAATGATTGATTTCAAATTCATTTGTATGCTTATTGACCATTATCTGTGAAGGATAATTTCAGAATATGTATATCATTTAATATAACCAGTGACAGGTTATATTATAAGCGGTCGACGAATTAAGTTTGGTGTCAATTATTTGGAGGCGTGACACATTTGAAGACCGACAATTCGAACGTGAAGTTTTAATTTAAATGAAGCGACAGTAAGTCAAACTGAAATTTAGGAGCTTAAGCTAGCTTATAACGACATCAAGGTGCTTAGTTGATACAAGGTGAAGGAAACTAATATAAATAGAGAGAAGAAAAAGAATAGGGGGACAGTTCACCCCGGAGTCAAGTTCCTGCCTTCTAGTTGTATAACAAAATTACTCTACAAATATGCCGCCAGTCGACCGATGGTAGCAGTAATTGTCCAATACTATTTCCGATTCGTATCTGATGTCGAATATTTCTTTTCGCTACATCTACATTTTTATCTGTCTTCAAAGCCTAGTATTCTCTTATAACTGTTTTCTGTTTGATATTCGTGTACGATTTTCTGCTACAGTGACTAAATACGATGCAAACCCTATTTGTTTGGCACTTAAGGTACTGAAATTTAGTAGATCAGGACAATTACGTGGTTGTGTGCTCGTCAAAGATTATTTGTGCACAGTTCTGAGTACATTTTCTACTTCTTTCAGAAACCGAAGTAACAATTGTTCATAGAGAATGAAAATTACTGCGAGGTTTGCGTTCTCATGAGTCTAAGCCTTACACTCAAATCAAAGATTTCTTATCTCCCCTGAAATTCCTGAACAAGATCTTCCAGGACGTACCTAATACGTAAATGAAATAAAAACAAGTCTATTATGTCACATTCGCCTTTACGCTAAAAGTCATGATTTTGCCCTAAGATTTCGAAAAAAGGTAATTAACATAGCACAATCATTCAAATCGATTAAAGATTCGATATAATTATACCTAGGATTTTTATTTTTTAAGCTCTTTGTTTATTCCATATTCTCTGGAAGAGCAAAGTCGTGATTACCTCAATCAATTATTACTTAGTCTCTGTACCGCCGATCATTCTTCTGAAATTCCGAATCATTAAGGATTAGTACACTCGATTTATTGTTTCTGTATAGTCAAATATCTTTGCCAAACTTCAGCTTGTGGATGAGGATTCTCCTAAAATTTCGTGGAGAGTGACTTTCAGCACCAAAAGCTTTTATTATACAATCACGAGATATTGATAAAATAAATTAATAAAACTGGGTATTTCTAGACATTCGAAATAGCTTCTTAATTTGATTATAAATCTCAATATTTACCGAATTGTTGGCAAAGATAAATTTGCATTCACAGTAGAAAAACAATGACTTGTTCTTTACGAACAATCTTAAAAATCTCTAGAACGAATTATTAGAAAATCAGAAAACATAATTGTTCCATTTCCTTCAGTAATGATAAGTCCTGTATTTTATAGCTTGTTCCAACTTGCTCAATACACTTCATACGAAGTTCAATATTATCAAACGTAGTTCATACCACATTCTTGACGATTTCAATGTGTCTTTATATTCACACATAAGAAAAATTTTGATATTTATTTAGCAAGCAGACAAAACACATGATGTCTATTTCTCAAGGCTAAATCACGTGAATTTTTCTCGTACCTAATTCTTAGTTGTTGTTCGGTCTATTTCTTCTTTTATCAAATATCTTGAAAATATAAAAATTACTTCACGATATTATGAACAGTGAAATCAGAGCAGTGCAGTTTTTTGGCAATTATCTGTTAAAAGAAAAACTGATTAAATCAGCTTTGGAAAGCTGAACATACATAATCTAGCTACGATGCGAATGTTCTAGTATACTGTACTTTACTCAATGATTCCTTCCCTGGCTCTTCTATAGAATGGGCGTTTAGAGCGAAAGAACATGAAGCATGGGTGAATGTTATGTGAAATGTTTTATGTCCGTCAGGAAATATTTCACCGCGGATGCATCCGCTGTACAAACTAGGTGCAATTTGGTTTTGGAAAATTCGCAATAAAATAAAGTTCAAGGACCTCATCTAAACCCAGTCCCATGTGGCTGCTGCAAATTTCCGTGTCGTTGAACTTTCACAAGTTACGCTGTAGCAGAAATAGAATCATAGATAAGAATGTAGGCATGATGAAATGAAGGTTGTCAGACAGTATTGTCAAATTAAAGACTCTGTTGCAACCAGCAAGTCATATTGTAGCAATCCATTTTCGAACTGTGAATTTGTACATTACTAACTGAAAGAGCAAATATGGTAAAGAGTCCTATACTTAATTGAATATTTTATTGAATTTTTACATTATTTCACCTGACTGCTGTACGAAACATACCCGTTCGACCCAGCACATCATCAAGTACAAAATCAGTAAGTCAGCCTAGTTAAGACTAACTCAGGGGATATTTGAACATAATTAATTATAGGGTGTCCAGAAAAGAAGTACGAAAAGCAAAAGATCATAACTCCACTAATCATTACGTTTGTTATTCAAAAATCTACCACAAAATACAATGACACATTATGATTGTGTGTATGAAGTTTCATAAGTATTACATGATTAATTTCGGAAATATCGTCGAATTAGTGAACTTCACAAATTTCTGACTTATTTTTAAGAAGCCTTTGATCTATCGGTTATTCCACGAGTACGCATTCTAGTCGGATTCCGTTGATGTAAATGTTAGCCACTCGGCTTGAAAACATAAGATATGTATTGCTTTCGTTCACACATCCTCTTGTTTCGGAGTTTCAAAATTCTCCAGTAACAGAGAATTTTTCGTTTTCTGGCTGTATTTTAGTGAATCTTGACTATGACTCAAACTTCTTTCTGTGAAAAGTTTGAGATACTCATTTCTCACAAAATGACACCATTCAAAAAGATCAACCGTCTCTTGTCTTCTTGCAATCAGCATGTATAAACAAAACCAGTCAAAAATCAGTGGAGTTCAGTAATTTGATGATATTTTTAACGCCAACGATTCTTAAGAGCCTAGAATTTGGATGTGTTATTCTGTATGATACTGGAGTTCTGTACAACAAAGATAAAGATTTTTGGAGTTAACGTAGTTTACTTTTAGTACTTTTTTTCTGCACACCCTGTGTTTGAACATAATACGAACTAATACTGCGTCTTAACTTGAAGCTCCAATGAAGTTGATTTCAGTCAGGGACGCGAGATAGAACAATAAGGATTGCATGAAACAATTGGAAAAGCGATCCCCATTCACTATTGCACTAGCTCATATAATGCGAGTATCCGCGGCGCAACCAGTCCCAATGGCCTCATTCACAGGAATTCCATCCACAACATTACCTTTGAAGCACTGTCTCACACTCAGCGCTGTGAGCCGACTGTCCTTATGCACTAATGTAGATGTGCATCCCTGAGCATAAAGGGCTAGGTCATACGGCGCATTATAGATTTTACAGCTTCTTCTGAATGAGTAGCAATTCACGCGATCCTTGCACCCAGCGGAGAAGTCATTGCGCCTGAACCAATCCTCCCCAGATTCCCCAAAGTCACTAGAAAATTCGAATGGCGGTCCATAACAGAACTCCGGGCCGAATATTTCGATACGATAGTGCCCTAGTTTAGGCGAGGGCCCGTCCTGGTTGTGATAGTATCGAGGCACCTGGTGAGGCCGAACTCGAAAGAAACATCTTTTACAGCGCACTCCGGGAGGACAGACTTTCCTTGTGCACCATGCGAAAATCACGTCAGTCACCGGTCCGCCACAGTTGGACGCTCCGCGTTTATGAGTGCACGCCTTGTAAAGGCGAATCCGTGGTGTCTTGTTTGCCTTGAAAACGGCGATCAGAGCTCGCGGTTTGCATATAGTCAGCTTCAGCGGAGGCCTTTGTGCAATGGATAACTGAGATAAGAAGAAAAGCTCAAAGAGGCTGGCAATTCGAAACGCCATGGTTTCGAGTGTTCTTTGTCTCTGAATCTTGATTATGCCTTTGTTATATGAAAATGAGCTGAGATTCAGTGCATTGCATGCATTCAACAAGGATACCAACTCAATCCAATCTCCTAACCCCATTCCGATTATTGTGCGTCTTAATTACACTCCCAAGGTTTCAGATCGAGTTAGCACTTCTTAAATCAAGAATCTGTTCCTACCGTACCAGATTAAGAAAATAAGCGGAATACATAATCCTATCAGAAAAAATGATTTATGAAAGAACGCCAAAACCTCTTGTTTTCGAGTTTTCGAATTTTCGAATATGGTGACGCGACCTGTAATTCAAACCCTGCAGTAATCATTCCTACCAAAGTGCGATGAGCTCGTAGGAGGTCGATGTACTGTTGTCCAATCGGAAATGTTGGCGACGATTACGGCCCTGTTACTTTTCCTTACTAGGTGTGCTATTCGTTGGTGGACTTATTATTAGTGCAAAGCGGTATAATTAAAGTGTAAAATGAGAGTGTTTCAGTTTTTCTGCTTTTTGGTTCACGGGAGTTACTTGTGAACTGGTTAGCCGCAGTCAGGAAGTCATCAAGCATTTCGAACGTGTTCTACTTTCATATTGAAGTACATCAGTGATGTTCAAACAATTGCTTGCATTCAAATCAATTGAGTTATTTGGTTGCCATATTTTTATAAGTTTATTTACGCATTCAAGAAGTGCATTCCAGAACGGGAACGAGAAAGTAGGAACGACTGATTTTGTACTCAAAAAGTAACCAATACGATGCGAATCAATTATTTGGTGTTCATCTTGGGAAGGACTTAAAGAATCGAGCGCGAGAGAGACGCCATTCGTGTACCAAGCGTACAACCCGCTATCATCATCGATTGAAAATTACAATTCCGAAACCAACCTTTTGTTGAGTTTCGATGATTCTATTTTCTGAAGTTGTAGAACACATGTATAAAGTGGCTCACATGAAAAATCGAAAGGTTTCACTTACGAAATCTAGAAAAATGATGATATACTGTACTTTTAATTGCAAGGCATCTGCATGGATTGCTTTGAATGTTGTCAACTTTTCGTGGAACCCTTCTTGCACGACGTAACATAGGTTTGTTATGCTCATAATTTATTCCTCGCAGATACCTCTGCCCAGTTATGTATTCCTGCAAACTGAAAGGTATCCAACAAGTAAGTCCATCAGGTTCAGATAAGTGAAGTTGTTCCTATTTCAAGTTCTGAAATTTCTCTTAATATATTAGGGGCTATCGGAGAAGTGCAAGCTGCTTGTTCATAATCATCGCTGCTGTACAGTACAGGAAGTAAGATCAGGAAAAATTCAATTAATCCGAAACTTAACATGACCTATCTAAACGCAGGTACTGCAAGAGCGGTCTGACTCCCGAAAATTTCCTTTCGCTTCGTACTTTAAGTAATTCATGTTTATTTTGCTGTGTAGACCAGGAGGAATTATTCACTTCATCTGTCCGAAAACAAATCATCTAATCAAATGCCAAAGTAATTTAATTGCACTCAGAAAGTGGTTTGAGTTATCATGATAGATCGATGCATAGCCGTGGAAATTTTATTTTAGCCCTACTGTTGATAGTAATTTATGTTGAGAGAAGTATTTTCAACATCTCTCAAGTAGATGCCATGAAATTGCATCGAAATGTGATTGCAGCATCGTAAGGCTTTCACAGCATCGACTACGGATCACTATGAATCGAACAATCTCATCATTCTCCGGTACGTTTTTGCTGCTCACATAATAGATTGTCGATTTCTCAACATTTACTGGAGCAAACAATAAGTCGAGGGATCTTGATAATTTCTAGCCTCATGACGGTTGGTGGACATTTCAACACTGTGCAGACCAAAAAGTGTGAAGACCGATTGTGAATACCGTACTGCATCGGAACCCACAAGTTGAATATTGTACAGTACAGAATTGTCTTTCTGTGTCTAATTCCCTGTAATTTTTCAGTTTGGTTACGATGAAGAGTAAAGAGCGGACGTTACGATGAATGACCCCTTACCTTCATGTAATTTTAGAGTTTGTGAGTAGAATATTCTATCAGTGTAAACCGCGCTGTATGGTACAATAGCGAAAGCACATTCAGCGGCACACATTCAGTATACAGTACCACAGTACGGTACTGGTGTAGTGCAGTATATTACAGTCCTGCTGAGTTATATTCATATATACTAGTAATATACAGTAGAACTTAGGGAGAAATAATTCCAATCGTTCAGGAGAGTTCTTCCCTTTTGCTTGAGGTCACAGAGAATAACCAAAGTGCTGTTTGATTAGATAACCCTAAAATTCGAAACCTTGTTTCGATGTACTAATGTACTGTAGTACTCGTCATTAGCGCAGGCTTGATGAACCCCAGAAAAACAAACAAGCAATTCTGTTCAATGCTGTACAGTACGTTACCAGTAGCGACCAGTCAAGAGAAAGTGCAGTATTGTACAGTAAAACAAATCATTGAGGTGAGCGTGTATTTCATGAACGCAAGACCAGCATTTCCAACCGGCTCTCGGAACATTGATCGGTAAGGCAGAAAGAAGAAATTTGTGGATATTCACTGCGGCCCGCAGAATATCCGATATCAAGCAATAAATCAAAAACGATCAAGTCCGTTAATGAAGATACCCCTGTTTTTCGCCAAGTAATTTCGATCACTTGTTAGGGCATCATGGGCCGCTGACTCGAGACATTAAGCCTAAAGAGGATGTACAATTCCACTGTGACTATCCTCCACTCTATGTTGCGATTTCCTCACAAATGTTCTGACTTCCCATACTCGGCGATATTGAACAGCCGCAGTCCAGCCTTTCGATTTCTAGCCAAGTCGAAGCACAGCCATTTAAATCGCAGTGTGACATGTAAATAGAATAGAACAAATCTAATCCACGAACGAACCGCCACGGGAGAACCAATATGCGGTATCCAGCGAGCGTTGACAAGGTACAACGGACAAGAGGCCATGTACCAAGTAATACTGGGTACAGTCCCACGCTACGCGGACCACCGGCACGGAAGACAAAGATCAGAGCGCCAATCGTGTGCCACCATTGTTGGTGGCGTAGTGGACGGCCGCGAGATGCGAGCTGGAACTTGTTGGCGCGACACAGCGCGACGCTTCGCGACGAGAAGGGGCACGGTTCAGCGGAAGAGTTGACGAATGGGGCAGTAGTGCAACCCTACCCACCCATTGAGCGCGTCGAAACGACAGCGCCTATTTTTGGGCGACGACTCGCGCACCAGCGTGCGCGGCACGCCCGACGGACTATGTCGCCCGTCCTGGGCTTCACGTTCGCCGCATCATAGGTCCACGACCTATCATAGCGGTGGACTCCCACTTGATTGTTCATCTGGAACATCGAGATCGTTGTTGTCGTGCCCAACGCGACACTTCGATACATGTACCCTCCACGCAGGATCACCCATTCATGGTGGAGAACGATCGGCGAGGCGCAGGCATTTACCCTGATACAGTACCAGCGTCGTCTTGGTGGACTTGCTGCAGTAAAGCACTGAATAACCGAATCAGTGTGTCCATTAGTCAGGGATTGCCAAAGGGGAGATGACCATCCATTTGTTGCGCTGCACTGAAATGAAGGGCAACAACCTCATCGGTGGAAGTGGTCAGAAACGGCAAAAATACAAAAGTGTTATCATGATCATACTGCAGCAAAAGCATGAGAAAGAAATTAATGAAAATACGATTTAATAATTGTCTAATCTGCTGGCTAAGGTACTACAACGTACTACAGGGAGCACTAAATGTACAATCAACAGCCATCATGAGAGGCCCATCATGCCTCCGATAACATCGAATACAACCACGGTCGGGATAGCAATCATCTTCAGTGTCACATGCCCGGTGTCGCGCAACATCTTCGACACCTTTTTCCGTACTCGCCGAGCCTTGGACCCCGACACAGGCCTCGCGTGTCGCTGGGGGACGGTTTGTTCGGTTCTCGAGCGCTCGTGCCAGGACGGCGATGATGTCCACCAGGAGCGCTGCTCCACGGGCGTGCTCGACCCTGTGCACAGCGACGTGGTGCGCAGGAACTTGAACGAATTGGACGACGACGGCGCGCGACTAGAATAAGTCGTTGGTGAGAAGCTGTTCTTGCATGGCTCCACACTCAGGTCCACCGCACTCACAGACTCGAGACTGCAGCGTAGCACGGTCTCACGCCGAATCGTCCACTCGAAGTCATCTGTCAGTGACACGGTGTCCCCGTTTTCGTCCCGCACCAGCGTGGTCTGCTCGAGGAAGTCGAGCTCGTCCGGTTCGTCCACCTTGTACTCAATGAAGGGCGGATGCTCTTCCTTCATCTTCGGGTAGTGTGAGTGAGTGGGAAGGTAGGTTGGTAGGTGAATAAGCAGTTTAATGAATGGTGTAGTTGGTGGGTAGTGGACGACGATGTGGTCGGTGGGGCAATGGTACGACCAAGGCAGTTGAATGAATGGAAAGGAACTAGCGAGTGGACTAATGAAATTTGAAGGCGTTCGCGAGCCGGGCATCGGAATGGATGTGAGAACCAAGATGAGGATGATAAGGTGAGGATACCGGACGATACAGTAGTAATACTCACTGACGCGTTTCTTCTTGTGCACAGCAAATCCTGTTGCGCGAGCGCGGGTTTGATTCGCGCAATGATTGAGCTAACGCACCCGGACGCACCGCACCGTACAGTGGTGTAGGTCCCTATTTCCAAAACGAGCTCGAATCGTACTGGCCAATTTCCTACTTCACGCATTCCTCACACTCCCTCCTTCACCCAGCGCCACACAAACGGGAAACAACGGTGATACGCGATTGAACCGTCGCAGTTGTATGCCAGTGCGGTGGATAGAACTTGGTTCTATTGCCAAAAACAGGGTAGTAGTTGAGTGACGGGAGTACGAGAAAGTCGAAAATAAGTGACCATGGATACTGTACCGAATGTAGGCACGCGGACGAGAGGGATTGGACAGCAATGAAGACGAAACAGAGTAGGTTGTTGCGCACAAACAAGCACACACAGACAGACACATACTCACACCCGCGCTCACTCACACAGTACAGTATAGGCCTGATCTCGGCCGCCGGCGGGAGATCGGCAAGAAACATACGGGAAACACGGACGAAAAACGCAGGACTGTGTAACTTGGCGCAAGTTTAGTTACACAAAACGGCACAGTGTGCTGCACGGAAGAGGGGAATCAGGTACACATGCAGGTGTGCGGGGGTGGCGATCGGCGCGATGGATCAAACGATCGATCAGATAAAGGAGTGCAGGGAGCAGAAACAAACAACCAAGGGTCTACGTGATTTGTGAAAAATGAGCGAAACGATCAATAGCATAGGGACACATGCCGGCGAGCTAACGCCGCACGAGTCGGGCTCTAGGGTTTCGCGTCGTATTCCCTCACTCGAATGCTCGCTCGGGGAAACGAATTCCCAGCGCGCTGAACAACCTAACACTTTTGCCCTTTGCAAATCGTCGCCGTTCACCCTCGCCCGCCAAGTATAGATCACATCCGCCCCGAGCACCGTGTCGCGTGTCGGTGCTCTCTCACTGCACTCCCCACGTCTGCGTGGCCTGTTGCGCGTATGCCGTGCGATAGACCGCGCCGGCCCATTGGCCGCCTATGTGCTTGCGACAACCTACTACCTTCACACCGGACTGTACCGTACCTGTGTCGTCTTGGAATGTTTCCATCGTTTGTTTGTTTTTTCGTTCCATCACCCCATGACCGCCCCGTACTGTACTGCGCCACCTCTGCTATTCAACATTTTGGATTAAAGCCCTTTCCCCGCCGCCGCCGCGGCCTTTCATCGCGTACCCTATCCCGCTTCACCCGTCACATGTAGAGTACTGTACAAGCGTGGGCGTGTGTGAAGTTCGGAGGTCAACCCGACAATAGGGATGTGATACATGTGTGTTGTCTTCTAACGCTGGCTCGATATTATCACGGTACGGTACAGATAAAAGTTTGAAATACTTTTCAAGGTTTCGAGAATATTGAATTTGAGCTATGAATTCTTTCAAGTATTTCGTTTGCGTGATATCGCCATAGAAATCGAGCGAAAGACCTGTCAGCGCGTCGAATAGACATGGCAAATTCTGGCGGTCAGAGTATCGAATCCGAGTGGTGAGAGGGACAGAATAACGAGTGCGGTTGGCAATATTCACAGAGTATCAAGTTAAATAAGCAACGCAGAGAGTTACTGTCGTAGCAAACGTTTTAATATTGATAGGGATGTCGATTACCGAACGGATTGTACACCATGGCGCGTGCGGTGTGCACGGCGGTCATGAACGCATTGGGGTCGTTGCAGGGCAGCGCGATAGAGCATTGTTTCTTCGCGGTGCGGTTCCGAACATCGATGACGACGTCCTGTTGCTTGAGCAATGCACGGCGGCCGAACAGGTATCTTAGCCGCCGCCCAATGGGATTGGACTTGCATTCTTCGCGCGACCGCAGCCGTACTTGGACAACATTGCCCAGGTCGATGGCTCGTGGCCGGCAACGTTTCGAGATGAAAATCGAGGATGGGGTCACCTCCAACAAGTCGTCCTTGTAGAGCTCGCGGTCAAAAGAGAAGCTGTTGCGATGCACGTTGACGTAGGTGCGTTGAGACGCCTTTGGTGGGGATAGTGATAAGCGCGGACGGGATAAAGGTTCGTCAGAGTATTTGAGACAGGATGCGCATCGTTCCATGCAAGTGTGGCAGCTGGCGAACGACGAGAAGGTGGCGGTCGAGCAGAGGGAAATGTTACGCTCGAAGGGGCGCTCGAACCCGTACTCTTCGTAGTCCATGGCGTTGGCGAGTATGTGCTTGGTACAGTGGGCGATGATGACAACGCAGGTATGTATACGGCAGTGAACAATGAGTGGACTGATTGAATCAGGATACGAGGCGTGGTTCCACCGGGTTGGAATGGAACTGTGGTCGGTCGCCGCCATTGGCTACGTACCGGCCAGCGGTGAGACGCACATCGTGCTGGGATGCGAGCGAGCACGCAGTGGGTGTAGCGTAGGAAGGAATGATTTCTCGCGTTGGTTTTGAGGTCGTTATAACGTGTTAGTAATTCTCGCCACCTGTTCCAACTAATACCTGCGCGCCATACAAGCGCCGACGCGCCGTGTGGCGCTCGCAATATAACGCTTTCGTAACATATTTGATATCATTCCTCCAGTGATGTATGACAACGTTCTACATTTCCTTTTCTCCCGCTACTGTACCACTCAACTGCACTGCACCTTTCTCTCTTCTACGCGATACACCCCGAATATCTTGCTATGCAATTGTACCTTGCGTGTATGCACCACAACTCCACAAACCAAACCCCCCGCCACCTCACCCACCAAGTTGTTTATCTCATTCCCGATTCTCGATACATTTTGGGACATCACCTTTCTATTAGTGTACTCAGACATATTCGTTGTCGCCTTCCTACACTTGCGCCAAATTCATTCACTCCACGAAAGTGTGCGCTAGTCTCCGTGCACTCGTCGGTATCACGCAACCCAGATTAACGAAATCTCGACGAAACCTCCCTAAAGCTGCACACTCGACATCGCGCCTCTACGCTCCGCAACCACGTTCGCCTTACGTCCACATGTCACTTGCTGACTTCATCATTTTGACTGATACCGCCGTCATCGTTCCTCGACGAAAAGCAGGGTATCTGTGTTCATTATTCTCACTCGACTTGATGCCGTCATCGCCTTTCGTATTCGAGATATCGGGCTATCGTATCTCCCCTTCGCGCCTACTGCACCTCGCTCACGCTCCCCGCGTGAATATCTTCCCACTGTAGCGTAAGTTCCTGGCGTAATCTACAGTACAATTTCGCCCGCGTGCACTACAGTAATCCGCACCCACTCGCAGTCCGCTCCAAACTGATGTGAATTTACGCTCGCATCATTTTCGTTATCGTCAGGTTTCTACCCGTTTACCGTTTCTGCGCGTACGAAACGTCATTTCTGTCGTTCGGTTGTAATGTGCAGCCGAGGTTGCTGGACGCGGTTTGGAATGTCGCCGAATTGCATTGATACAATCATAAAATATATCGCAATTTCACGACCCGAATTATGGGCACGCCGAAAATAGCAGTGGAATCTCACTTGCATCCGTAACTTTATCGTTTGTTGCGAGTTTCTATCATGTATCACCCGGTTTCGAGCTCGCGCCGTGCTGAACGGATTCTACGCTTTTTTGAGGCGCTGTTCGTATTGCCGAAAAACATATACGAACATCACTGCCATCTCGCCGCCTGTGTCCAACTAGCCGTCCGTGTATGTGTGCTTGTTCGAATCAATAGCATACTTGCTTCCGCATTGGAAATATATATCCATTTTTATTTATACACCGTGGAAAATTCCTACTGATTGGCTGTTCCACTCTCCACGTCGCCGATGGTTGAATGTCGAAAATGCTCCCGATTTCGATTCATAATCGCACTTCGTACAACACTTCGACTTTTTCTGACGTGCCACCCTCCTGAAACTGGCTCCTCCTCTACCTTCCATAGAAGAAGCGATAATAGTAGAGTCTACAGCTCTTCGCTTAGAATTGGTTCTTATTTAGTTTGTCCCAGAAATCGCAAAACTCGCTTGGTTTGACCTGACTGTAAAATGGAAGGGTCCACTGCTCGCATCTGTCAAGTCCTGAATCAATGTGTGACAGATTCAAGGATTTCTCTTTTTCAATTCTTATGCACGTCGGCGTTTCGATGTACTAGTACATCGTTACTCGCGATATGATTTGGAGAGCTGAAGTAGTACCCTGGTGGATGACCGAAATTATTTGTACCGATTCATCGCATCAAATGGAACAGTGCAGGGTTACGAAACTCCGTGAAACTGTGGAGTGAGTTAATAGCATCCTCAACATCTAAAAAATAGGTGCATTGTAGTGTCACATACCATAGGTGCAAACAACTTGGATGGGTAAGGTTGCAGCTTCATCATATAAGATGCTACAAGCATATGGAGCCCGTCCCGAATACTAAAATCCAGCGACCAATCTGCCCACGTTTCGAGAAATGTATGGTTTGTCAAGAGGCTGTACCATGCCAACTAGTTGAGTGCCACACAAATCAACTGCAAGGAGCAAGAAGCACTTTTTGAAAACTGTCGTTGGAATTGGATTCTTGTGCGCACAGCTTGAATACTACGTATTGCATAAGCTTAACACTGGGAATAATCAGAACAAGATTGTTATCAGATTCAACGAGATGGGAAAGGAGAAGAATTAGGCCTGTTACTACGGTCTGTAATCTCGATCGCTCCATTCTAGGAATCTAAATCAATCGTATTCATCAAACTTCTATGGGTTTTCATGATTTTCGATTTCATTATTTGGAAAACTAGGATCTGCGATCCTGAAACGATCGAGGACGATGCCTAGGCTAGACTTCGGTCACACTTATTAAGAACTAATCTCATAGATCCTCTTATTTAAATTTGAATACTTATCTTGTTCTCGCGGAATTCTAGAAATAGATTAATTTGAATGATGAATAATTGATTCAAGTTGGGTTTTGGGTTTTTCGCAACCACTAATTCAATCGATATTAGGAAGGACTCACCTTCACCTTCAGTTCACTTTATTACACTTTCTGGTTCAACGATATTTAATTGAATGGTGAAGACCCCCGTGACAACGTGCAAGACATGGCAGGGTGTCATAGTTGCGGAGTGAAATACAGTAACGCTGGAGAAGGCGTAAAATCGAAAACTTAATGCTCACCAACTTGGTTCTCACAATTTGGACTGTTCTCGTCATATTCGACCAACAATATGCGTCGTTTTCAAAAATGAAACTTTTGCTGCAAATATAGACAGCATATAACTTTATATTAGATTGGTAATATATGGATAATCATTTCGACTAGCGAGAAGCTGCGCTACAACTGTGAAAGGTAATAAATAAACTATTACATGCATAAGCTATTTCAAAGTTCGAATATGAAACATAACTTCAGTAAAGCAATTCTTGGTATGCGAATAAAAATTGATATTGAAAAAGGGTTGTACAATACTCGCGTTATTCATACCCAGCAATTGAGTAATTTGCATGTATAGCTTCTTTTGTTAGCTCTGACTTGGTTTGATGCCTTTATTTCTGATTTTAAAAACAACCATTTTGATGATTAAACTAAATAAAGGTTTTTTTACCTAGAAAATCGCAATTTAATTGTATCCACAAATTAGAATATGGTTCATTGGAAGTCCCAAGCATAATTTGCGGCCATGCATAATGAATATGGCTTCTAAATTGTAAATTGTAATACTATAATGTTTGACAATAATATGTTGTGCTGTAACTTATATTCACCATATCTAAATCGAACCATCATTACAGTGGCATTGCGTACGGTACAATATATTGGCAAATAATTGTTCACAACAATCAGCTTTAATAATAATGCATAGTTTAAAAATATCTTACTACAAGCTTATGAAGTTAAATATCAGAGGTTGCACACACTGAAACTTTCCTTGAGTATGACTATCCCGATAGTGCTGCTATAATTGATTGTAAGTTAAAGAGCTCGGTTCTTAATGACTGCGAATTATTGAAGAGAAATCCAGACCTTGTTTCATGAATTATGCGAGAGCCTTAATTCTAGGCTTGAGAAAAGACAAAAGCTTCAAGTAGAACACCATTTCCTAGATTTTATTTCAAAATAGAGTGGATAATCCTAAACAATTACTCATGAAATAGAACTGAAAATATGCAAAAAATCTTGTCAGATAGAATACGTACAGATTATTTGTCGTTCCATTTCCTACATGTTAACAGCCAGGAAACCAATGTTTCCACTTAACCATATGATCGAATTTTTCCAGAAATAAATTCAAATTGGCGGTGACGAAGAGTGAAAAGACATCGTAGAGTAAGGCCTTCATCGCAGGCTTGTGTTCATGCGATTTTACTTCTGATTGAGTAAATGTTGTTATTTTGGGGGTTACCACTGGTCTGAGCACCGTTAGGTCCCGAGCCCTAACGTGGCTGTGCGCGGATGTAACAATAATAGTGCAGTAGAAGAGACGCCTAGGCGCTCTTAGGTAGTCTGTGGGCAAATGATATCGGTAGTCAAGTAGTCGCGCGAATGTAGCTTGCTCAAGCTACCGACCGTGCGTCTCCGCGTCCGTCAGGTGTGGCTAATACGAGCTTGTGCTTGATATTCGTCTTTATTTTAATTTCCCCGTCGGCCAATTAATATCCGACAAAGGACAGACTGTCACGACATAGTGATAGTGAGAACTAATTAATAACTAAACTAAATTAATGTATTAAACTAAAATTAGATAGTAAGATTGATTGGAAATCGGCAGTAAATGATTGGACTGCCAACCGTACAGTCAAACAATCTGTGTTACCAGAAATCGCGAAGAATGTTAGATCCCAACCGAAATATCAGATTCAATGTATTAACAATACTTGGATCGAAGTCGTTTGACACAAATCTTTTGTTCGTACCTGTTATACATTCAGAATTAGATCAAATTATTATTTGTAGGCCTAAGATCAAGCCAGGTATGCCAAAACAGATATATTATTTCCTAATTAGTTGTGTCAGAATGAGTTACAGAGGAAGCTATGGCATGATACTTATTGTAGAGCGATCTCTCCTGTTATAATACCGAGACTGTAAAAATATCGTCATACTAATACGAAAAATAGAAATGGTTGCTAATAAACAACAGTAATAAATATATAAATGTAAATGAGCGTTAACACCGATTCAGCTGTTGGCTAGTGAACAACTTGGGGAAATTTCCGATTTGTAGGGGTTTGAACTATATTATAACGGAATTTGCAGGTAGAACTGAAACTTTACATGACTCGGATACAATTGAGAAATATACTTAGTAATCCAGGAAGCCTATCTAAACTCAAGCATTTGATACTAGCAAAAACTAGGAACAAGCAATCTTTTGTTTTGCTGAAGAATATGCAAAAACTCACAGTAATGTACCCAAATAACTCAAAAATAGTTAACAATTCCGTGCACATTCCTTCAGAAAAAATTTCAGAACAACAATAGATAGAGCTGATAGTACAACATTTTAGTTGATTCTGAAAAGAAATCAGACATGCAATATCTACAGACGTTTTTCGAAAAAGGAAATTTTGATAGTTCCTGTTCAGCGTCCCTCCTTGAGGTATACTGGAGATCAGAAATCGTATCTTAATTCTGCGAAATTTGTAACAAAGCCTCTAAGTATGATAGAAAAGTCTTCGTTTCCCTAATCATACAGTACCTTTAGATATAGAGCGCTGAATTATCTGCGGAAATATCTCTTCGCGAACAAACGAAAGTTCATGGACGGAAACTCATTAGGCATATCCGCGGAATTTATATACATGTATCTTCTATTTGAATATGTTACAGTATTCTAATAGTTATTTTCGTTATGCAAACTATTCATGTTACTGCCTTAACGAGCACTCATTGGATTTTCGGATGTTAATTCCATCGATTACCTGAGCATAGACTATTGCCAATAAGATGGATTAAAATGCTTTACTTCATGTTACAAAGATAATGGAATCAGAAGATTTGTAAGAAAGCTCCTTTAAATTGTCTAGATGGTTTTTATTTTTCCGCCTCTGTGTAATTTTATCCGTATGGCCTCATATGAGTTGACGAAGCCGGATTATTCGGTTCACTGAGGCCTTTTCTTCTACGCACGCTTCTTTCCGAACGCCATTGTTTGGTGCAACTTTGTCTTAAAGAGATTCGTCCACTTCTATTCTGGCACCGCAAAATAATCGTAGCCGAATTACAAATTTTGTTCAACTCTTTGAATTCACAGAAGCTGTTGATTGAGCTAAAAAGCAGTATAATTTTGTGCAGTACTATAGTTCAGCATGGAATGATAAAATCACAGAGCGCGAAACAGGTTTACGACGTTGTTTAAACAGAAGTCTGACATTTATTTATTATTATTTTATACATCTCCGTCGTGTAAATTACTTGTCAATCGACGCAACTAGGTAGGGTCGAGGGCTTGCCTCGTCTTCAAGTCTCTACATGACAAGATAACAGAGACGGTTGTCGTGCGACTGTTTTGTAGAAGAAAAGAGGACGGTAGTTGCGGAAAGGTGGGAAAAATGTAGTTTGCTAACTCCCAATCCCGAGCTACAACAAAAAACTGTTGTCCTACGATATTTCTCTGGCTACCTCTTCAACGCTCACGGGTAATGGCACTATACGGGGTTTCGCGCCGAATGGAAAAGTAGTTAGAGTAACTCTCTCGGAATGTCCTCCGATCTCCTTGTTAGCTGTTGATAGAATATTCTTGTTCGTTCTCCGACAACCACGGAAGATCACCTTTATTCTACTGAGTTCAACAGACTGAAGTAATTGCAGCCAATAAGAATTCGGATCTGAATTACGGTATGTAATCAGTCAATTGACTTTATGAACACGACACATCCTCGTATCTCATAACAACTCTTGCCCCATCACCATGAACTGTGGAGAAAAGGCCAGTGAAATCAATAGAGCTTAAACTATAGTTGAAACGGCCAGTCTGCAGACATCATAGAAAGTCGATTATGACATCTCCGCATTTAGGATGACTACGATGGGTTCAGTTGTACTGGTAAATGCGAACGCTCATAATGCACCGTGAATTTTCAGTTTAGTGTCAGCGCAAGAATTTTTACCGGACTAGATGAAGTCTATTGCATGCTATTCTATTCCATTCATTATACTACGGTTGCTTGGAACTCAGAATCTTGGCAACACGCGCTCAGTTCCTAGTGAGACAGATAGACGACGTCGAAGACACCTGTAGGTGTACTCGCACATGTGTAACGGTTGCAAGGTACTTGTCAAGTTCTGCGTCTGCTGCTCGTCCTAATCTCAGCAAGTATGTCGAAAACGGACTTGGGCATGACCGAGGCTTGTCGACAAATGAATTCACATTGTTGGTTAGTGAACAGAACGATCGCATTTGTAGTCGGGTTCCGTCGGCGAGAGGTACATCTTGGAGAGGGACAAACAGAGCGGCAGTATTCTGGGACTGAATAGAGTTCTGGGTGTGGCGGAAGGTCTGGCGTCCAACTTGGTGTACAAACGCCGACAAAGCAGTGGGGCCTTTGGGCAACAAAGATTTGTCGCCTCCAACAAGCTCGACCGCCATCGATAACATTCGACTGTTAAACACAACTCGATTGGGAGCACAGAACTGCAGCTTTTGGTTGGGCAAATCGCGT
>JAAUYH010012874.1_pt1 | contig 21588 bp, 18 predicted proteins | sample 7278061 | NCBI WGS metagenome assembly JAAUYH01 (sample SAMN14350203, study PRJNA611818) | marine sediment metagenome | isolation source: surface marine sediment (0.6m) | place: French Polynesia: Moorea | collected 2018-08 | reverse complement strand
CCAGGTTGCCCGGCACGGCAGCCTGAACCAGGAAACCGGCTCGAGCGCTGTTCCCGTGCGCGATCAGGAATTCTGGAAACGCAGACTCTATCCCTGTTCCGTCCCCCTCGGAACCCCGGGCCGATTCCCCAGGAATCGGCCTCTTTTTTTGGTGGGGCGTTCGGTGGGGACCGTTTACTTAACTGCATCGGCAATTCAGTAAACGGTCCCCCTGATGGTCAGATCGCCCCAGAACGAACCCGCCCTAATTTCCTACAGCATTGTAGGAATCTGTCCATGGTCACATTGGCGGCCGCCGGGATACGCTGGCCTCACAGATCAGGGAAGTGGGACTATCATGGAACAGCGAAAACAGCGCCTGATTGGCGAGATCCAGAATATCTATCAGAAGCTGCCCTTGTTCAGCGCAGCCGAGTCCGACGAGGCGCACCATGCGCGGTTTGTGCTGGAAAGCGTACTGGCCATGAAAACCGCGGAATTGCGGTCACTGGGGGTCAACTGGCACTAGCGGCTGTTTGTCAGTTGGCGTGGCTGCAAAAACCATGGATGGTTTTTTCAACCTCCTGCATCAGGAAGCGACCCGTCCTTGTCCTGCCTGGCAGAAACCACCTCGCCACGGTGAAAGCAGCTGGCCTGGTAAACGACAAGCGGAACTCCGCTGTCGGTGCTGATCTCCACCGTGCAGCGGGTCAGTCTGCGGCCGCGGTGAATCAGCCGGGCAACGGCCACCAGGGCATCACCCACACGGGCCGGAGCCAGGTAAGAGATAGCGGCATCGGTAGTCGCCGGGTTGACGTTGCCGGAGGCCACGGCGTAGGCGCAGGCTGAGTCCGCCAGGCTGAACAGCATCCCGCCGTGACAGAATTCCTGGCTGTTAGCCATGTGCGGCGCCACGGTCATCCCCAGGCTCACCTGTCCCGGCTCCACGCTGAGGATCCGCAGTCCCATCCACTGATTGAATTCGCGGTCGGCCTCGGCCAGCAGGCTGACCGCCCGGGTGGCGGATTCCGAATCCAAGGTCAGTCCAGGTTCATTCCAGGGAATCCAGGTACTTCTCCGCGTCCAGCGCAGCCATGCAGCCGAACCCGGCCGACGTCACTGCCTGACGGTAGACCTGGTCGGCCACGTCACCCGCAGCGTACACGCCAGGGATGCTGGTTTCCGTGGCCATTCCCGTCAGGCCGGAGCGAATGGTCAGGTATCCGTTTTTCATGTCCAGCTGTCCTTCGAACAATCCGGTGTTGGGCGTATGACCGATGGCCACGAAGAATCCCATGGCCGGGATGTCCTGGGTTTCACCGGTCTGGACGTGTTTGACCCGGACCCCGGTTACACCACTGTCATCCCCCAGAACCTGGTCCACCACGTGGTCCCACACCATGGTCACCCGGCCCTCTTTTTCCCGCTGAAACAGTTTTTGCTGCAGCATTTTTTCGGCGCGAAGGGCGTCGCGACGGTGGATCACGTGCACCGACGAGCAGATATTGGACAGGTACAGCGCCTCCTCAACCGCGGTGTTGCCGCCGCCAACCACCACCACCGGCTGATCCCGGTAGAAAAAACCGTCACAGGTGGCACAGGCGGAAACGCCTTTCCCCAGGTAAGCCTGCTCCGACTCAATGCCCAGATACCTGGCCGAGGCCCCGGTGGCAATGACCAGGGCATCACAGGTATAGACGCCGGCGTCCCCCACCAGGCGAAACGGTTTTTCCGTCACGGCCGCGGTATGGATATGGTCGAAGATGACCTCGGTATCGAAGCGTTCGGCGTGCTGCAGCATCCTCTGCATCAGCTCGGGCCCCTGCACCCCCTGGTCATCACCGGGCCAGTTGTCGACGTCTGTGGTTGTGGTCAGTTGCCCGCCCTGCTGCAGACCGGTGATCAGTACCGGGCTGAGATTGGCCCGGGCCGCGTAGACGGCCGCCGTATATCCCGCCGGGCCGGAGCCCAGGATCAGCAGTTTGCAATGTTTTTGTTCGCTCATGGGGTTGCGCTCGAGTTCCTTCTTAAAGCCACGGAAACGGCCGGCCGCGCCGGCAAGGCGGGAAGTTTAACCCGACGCGGGGTGAAAGTATCGGGCGCGCGGAAAGATGATCAGCGTTGGGCCAGGCACCGGTCCGGGCTCACCGGACTGCCCAGCAGATCCAGCTCGCTCAAGCGGCGGATGATAGCCTCCAAACCGTCCGGCTGGATAACCGGACTGGCACTCCAGCGGGTCAGCGCCAGCCATTCCATCACCTGGCTTCGTTCCAGCTTGAAGCGAGCGGCGATGCGCTGGGGCAGATTCGGGGTTCCGCGAATTTCCCGGCAGGTGGCGGTGACCTGATCAAAGGCAGACCACACGGCCGCTGCCTGACGGGCCAGTGCGCGCTCGGTGGCCACCACCAGGAAGCCGGGCCACGGCGTTGGGCACTCACCGATCCGCACCATATGGCCCTGGTCCACAATGGGTTGTGTGGTGAAGCGTTCCCACAGGAAGAGGTCCGCCTGTTTCCTGGCGAACGCCGCGACGGCACCGTCCAGGTTGTCCACCACGACAAACTTGTATTCGGTCCAGCCCCGCTGGCTGGCCAGCACATGGGCCATCAGGTGTGAACCGGATCCATAGCGGCTGATGGCAAATCGCGGCCGGCGGACCTGTTCGAGGTCCGTCCAGAATCCGGCACGGGTGTGGACACCCCAGATCAGTGGCGATTCGGTGTACCAGCCGAGTATACGAATTGGACACTCCCGGGATATCGCGGCCACTGCGCCCTCGCTGAGCAACACCGCCATGTCCAGTTCGTCATCAGCCAGACAGCGCGTCATTGCGCCGGTGCCTTCGTAAAAGTCCTGCCACCGGACTTCAAGGCCACGCCGGGCAAACCCCTGGATTTCAGCGGCGTAGTGCCACGGGTAGTTGAAATGCTCCGGCACCCCGCCGACCCGCAAGGTGGTCAGCGGCTGGGTTTGTAGGGTGGTTTGAGCGGGCTGCACGTCACTTATACTCCATGTGAGCATAAGTCGAAGAATACCAGATAAGTCTGTTTCTGTCGACTCAAAAACCGGCGTCGTCGCTTCCGTGTCCAGCGCTCAGCAGGAAACCGGGGGCACCTCTGATGCGGGCTGGCAGGCTGTAAAAATAGGCTTTTCCACAGCCCGCGTTCAGGGTGCAGGTGCGGTTGCAAAAACCATAGATGGTTCTGCTAGTACCCTCGCTTGAGATCCACCACGTTGAGCAGGCGGTCACCCCGGATGTATCGCCCCAGATTTTCCATGGCCAGCTCGAAGGACAGGCTGACCTGCTGGTCCGACGCGCCGCTGACATGGGGCGTGATGATGACGTTGGGAGCCTGCCACAGAGGATGGTCAGCAGGCAGCGGTTCCGGGTCGGTCACATCGAGCCCGGCGCCACGCAGCCGGCCGCTGTTGAGGGCATCCAGCAAGGCGTCGGTATCCGTGGTGCCACCGCGGCCGACACTGATGTAGTAAGCCCCCGGTTTCATCTCACCAAAAAACTCCCCGTTGACTGCGCCCCGTGTGTCCCGGGTCAGCGGCAGGGCGTTCACCACCACGTCCGCACCCCGGGCCAGGTAGGACATCTCGTGGCTCAAGCCAACATAATCGACGAAATCCGGTCCTTCCCGCCGACTGTTGCGGGTCGCAACCACCCGCATGCCCAGGTTGCTGGCCATGCGCGCTACCTGGGTGCCGATGCCGCCCAGTCCCAGCACCAGCATGACCTTGCCGCGCAGGGAGGTCACCTGGGGCTCGGCGGTCAGTGCCCGGTTCCAGTCGCCCTGGCTCATGGCGCGGCTGAACACCGGCAGGTTCCGGGCCAGGGCAAACGCCATGGCAATGGCGTGTTCACCGATCATCTCGCTGGCGACCTTCTGGCCATTGGTGACGATGACATCGGCTGAGCGGGCGTTGGCGTCGAAGCTGCAGCGGTCCAGACCGGATCCGTAGTTATGCAGGTAGCGAACGGACGAGCCAGGCGCCAGGGCGGCCGGAAAACACCAGCCCACGAACACATCAATCTCACCGGGGTCAGGCAGACCGCTGGAAATAAAGGTTACCTCGATGTCCCCTGCCAGCTGCCGCACCCGGGCTTCAGCGTCGGCGACACGACGCGGCAGCGCAACGGCAATGCGCCGGGGCGGTGCCCACCCAGGCTGATCCCGCAGGGGCGTCGCCGCTTCGCGAATGCCCAGGGACTCGAAACGCTCCAGCAGACCGCTGTCCTGCTGGCTCCAGCCGGCAGTCGGCAGCAGCAGCAGCGCGGCCAGCAGTGATTTTCTGATCATCGACCAACTCTTGAAAACCTGAATGGGCGCCAAGGTACCGAATTTGACAGCGCCGGTCGATACGGATGGATGGGTGAGGGCTGCCCCGGAACCCGCTACTATGTGCCATCGCTTCGTCGACAGGTGTCCTATGCCCTCTCCGAGACCTTTATTGCTGGCCGTGTTCTGGGTTGCCCTCAGCGCCGGCCTTCCAGCCATGGCAACCAACGTGCAGGTGGAAACCCCGCTGGGAATTTTTGAGATTGAACTGTTCGACGACGAAGCGCCGGCCAATGTCGAGAATTTCCTGAATTACGTCAACGATGGTGATTTCGAAAACTCGTTCATTCATCGCAGCATTCCCGGCTTCGTGATCCAGGGTGGTGCTTTTGTGTTCGAGGACAATACGGCCACAGCCATCGAATCCGATCCACCCGTGGTTAACGAATTCGGACGATCCAACGTCCGCGGCACCGTTGCCATGGCGAAACTGGCCGATGATCCCAACAGCGCCACCAGCAGCTGGTTTATTAACCTGGCGGACAACTCGGCCAACCTGGACAACCAGAACGAGGGATTCACGGTTATCGGCGAGGTCGTTGGTGACGGCATGAGCGTGGTCGACGCCATTGCCGATCTCCAGGTCTGGAACGCCGGCGGCGCATTCTCCGATCTCCCGCTGATCGACTACCCAGGCGACGGTTCCAACATCACCAGTGACCAGCTGGTGTTCACCCAGGTCTCGGTGGTCCCATCCGGCGCCAACCTGGAGATCGACGCCTCATTCAGCGGCGCCTGGTACGACCCGACCCATGACGGCGAAGGTTTCCTGGTCGAAATCCTGGACGGTGCCGCTTTCGGGGTCGAGGGTCGGGTCGCCCTGGTGTACTGGTTTACCTACAACCCCCAGGGCGAACAGGCCTGGATGGTGGGTCTGGGCCAGGTCGTCGGCAATCGGGTGGAATTCACCGAGGCACTGCGTCCCGTGGGTGCGCGCTTCGGACCGGCGTTTGATCCAGACGACGTGGACCGCACGGTCTGGGGCAGCTTCACCATCGAGTTCAATTCCTGTGACAGCGCCAGCATGAGCTACCAGGGTCCCTGGGGTGCCGGGTCCCAGGACCTGATCCGGCTGTGGTCCATCGACGGGGTGGACTGCGGGCAGACCGCCCGCAAGGTCCTCGGCGGCTCGCTGACCGGTGCCTGGTTTGACCCCGACCGCGACGGCGAGGGATTCCTGATCGACGTCATCGGCCCGAACACGGCCGTCGTTTACTGGTTCACCTACGACAACCAGGGCAACCAGTTCTGGATCGTTGGCGTGGGCGAGATCGACCGCAACAGCGTGGTCATCACCGATTCCGACTACACCCGCGGCGGCCTGTTCGGTGACAACTTCGATCCGGACACGGTAGAACGAATCCCCTGGGGAGCCATGGCCTTTTCATTTTCCCCGGACGGCGTCAACGCAACCATGCGCTACCAGGGGCCGGGGGACTTTGGTGAAGGCGGATACTTCCTGACGCGGCTTTCCCAGCTGTCCGGCCAGAACGTGTTGTTCGACCAGAACCCCAGGCAGGTGTCGGTCACCGGCGTGGCGGCGTCCAACCAGGTGCTGGACGGTGACGTCAACGATCCCAACGTCCCCCTGCGGGCCAACAACACGCCGGGTGAATCCCAGCCGGTGCCCAACCCCGTGGTCATCACCGGCTTTGCCACCCGCGACCCCACCAGCGACGGCCGCTTCAGCGATTCGGCTGATGAGTTCGATGCCTATCGCCTGTCACTCTCACGGGACCAGATCCTGGCCCTGACCATTGCCGACTTCGACGCCGGCGCACCGGCCGCCGTGGACCTGGACCTGCTGCTGTACCGCGCCGGGGATGCCTCGGCACCTATACTGAGCTCGGAGTCCGTGAGCGCCCGGGAGGAACTGGTGGTTCCCGAGACCGGCGAGTTCGACGTGGTGGTGCGCGCTTTTGCCGGCACCTCCAGCTATGGCCTGACCGTCGCCAACACCTCCGCTTTGCCCAGTGGGCAAAAGCTCCACCCGATGCAGGACTGGGTGTCCGGAGAAGTCGTCGTGACCCTGGCCGACGGCGGCAAAGCGGCAACGCTGAAGGCCCTGACCACAACGCTGAACCTGCAGCAAAAAGCCGGCGCCGCGGACCGGGAACTGCTGCTGAGCCTGGACAAGTCCAGCGGCGAAGCGCTGCTGGCCCGGGAAAAATCCGCCTTCCACCGCACCGGCTTCGGTGTTCCCCTGGACGACAAGCGTCGAGACCTGCTGCAGATCAAACATCTGGCAGCCCAGCCCGGGGTGAGCGCCGTTGAACCCAACTACCGTTACCACGCCAGTGCCGAGCCGAATGATTCAGCCTACAGCTTTCAGTGGCACTATCCCGCCATCCGCCTGCCCCAGGCCTGGGAGGTGACCCGCGGCTCATCGGACGTGGTGGTGGCAGTACTGGACACCGGCGTTACCGCCCACCCGGACAACCAGGACAACCTGGCCGCGGGACTGGGCGCCGACCTGATCAGCGATCGTTTCAACGCCAATGACGGTGGCGGTATCGACCTGGACGCCACCGATCCCGGCGACCTCCAGGGCGCCAACAGCAGCAGCTTCCACGGCACCCACGTGGCCGGCACGGTCGGCGCCAGCACCAACAACAGCATCGGCGGCGGTGGTGTGGCCTGGGACGTCACCGTGATGCCGATCCGGGTCCTGGGCACCCTGGGCGGCACCAGCTTCGATATCATCCAGGGCATCCGCTTTGCCGCAGGCCTGGCCAATGATCTGGGCCAGAGCCCGTCCAGGACCGCGGATATCCTCAACATGTCCCTGGGCGGCAGCGGCTTTTCCCAGCAGACTCAGAACGTGCTCAGCCAGGTGCGTGACCGCGGCATCATCGTGATTGCCGCCGCCGGCAATGAGAGCACCAGCCAGCTGTCCTACCCGGCCTCCTACGACGGCGTGGTCAGCGTATCGGCCAGCACCATCGTTGACGACCTGGCCGCTTACTCCAATTTTGGCAGCGCCATCGATCTGGCTGCACCGGGCGGTGAAACCGCCACCGATTTCAACGGCGACGGACAGCCTGATGGCGTGCTGAGCAACCTGTTCCGCGGCCAGACGCCCACCGACCCCATCATCGGCTTTTATCAGGGCACCTCCATGGCCACGCCCCACGTGGCTGGCGTGGTCGCCCTGATGAAGTCGGTGTACCCGGGATTGACCCCGGCCGAACTGGATCAGGCCATTGCCTCCGGCGAGATCACCGTGGACGTGGCCGGCGACGGTCCGGGGGTGCGAAATGACGGATTCGGCTATGGCCGGATCGACGCCCTCAAGGCGGTGCAGTGGGCCCAGGCCCTGGGTGGCGGCAGCCTCAGCCAGCCCGTGCTGGCGCCCAGCAGCGGAATTCTGAGCTTCGGCGCCAGCACCAGCGAACTGCCGCTGGAGCTGAGCAACGCTGGCCAGGGCAACCTGCAGATTACCGCCACCAGCAGCAGCCAGCCCTGGCTGTCGGTGACCCCTGACGGCACCGACAGCGACGGCCTGGGACGCTACCTGGTGCGGGTAGACCGATCCGGGCTGGTGAACTCACGTTACCAGGGGACCGTGACCTTCCTGGGCAGCCAGGACACCCGCGCTGAGGTCTCGGTCAAAATGGACGTGGGAGACGTGGAAGTCCCGGGTGAAGCCGGAACCGTGTACGTGCTGCTGGTAGACCCGTTAACCAGCCGGGCCGCAGACCAGTTTGTGCTGGCGCCGGGCAACCGTTACCCGGTCGCCGCCAGCCTGCTGCCCGGCGACTACTACGTGGTGGCCGGCACCGACATCGACAACGACGGTTTCATCTGCGACGACGGGGAGCTTTGCGGCGCCTGGCCCACCCTGGCTGAAATCCAGGTCATCTCAGTAGAACAGGACAACCTGGACCTGGGCGAGTTTGTCATCGCACCCCTGCCCGCCCGCACCAGCACAGCCGCCAAGCAGCGGCCGCTCACCCTGGCGCCTCTGCGCCGCCCGATCGACAAGCCACAGATGAGGTGAGCGCTGCATGAGCGATGTTCAAGCCGAGATAGCCGCCGTCCTTGAGCAGTTCCAGCAGGCCTGGAACCGAATGGATTTCGACAGCCTGCGCGCCCTGTGGGATCGGACGGACATGGAGCCCTACTACCTGCCCGAGGAAGTATCCCAGCCGCTACGGGACCACGCGGCCATCGATGACTATTTCGCCCATACCCAGCGCAGCGTCGAGTGGGTCCGGGTGGAGCTGGCCGATGTCCGCGTCAAACCCCTGTCCGACGCCCTGGTAGTCGCCACCTTTGCCATGCACGTGGATGCGGCCATGCGCGGCTACGATGTCCAGGGGTTTGCTCCGGTGGGCCTGGACACCCAGGTGACCACCATCCTGCGAAGCGGCGAGGCGGGCTGGCGCTTCATTCACTACGCGGAAGCCGCCCTGGGCGCCCTGCCATTTCTGCGGCGGGTTTATAACGCCAACGTTCGCTCCACTGCGGGCGACCGGTGACGTCGAACTGCTGTGAGCAAAGAAGCTGAACCGCACTGGCGTATCCTATCCATCACGGATTTCGCAGCCATGGAGGGTCGCGCCGAAGCGCTGCTGCAGGATATACGCGCTGGCAATCCCGAAGCAGCCGAGCTGTTCGCCACATTCCACCCAGCTTCGCCGCTGACGCCTTCACTGGCCGACGCCAGACTGGCTCTGGCCGTGGCTCACGACTACCCGGACTGGGAAACATTCCAGCAGGCCGTGGCGCTGTTCAACGCCATCTGTGCGGACCGGGCGGAGGAGGTCCTGGGACAGGTCAGACGACAGCCCGACCTGCTGCACCGGCGGGTCAACGGAGAATCATCCAACTGGGGACCGCCCCTGGCCTGCGCCGCCCAGGTTGGCGCGCCCGCGGTATTCGAAGCGCTGCTGCCCCTGCCCGACCAGGACCGGAGCTGGGCACTGGACCGGGCCATCCTCAAAGGCCGGGTGGATATGGCCAGGGCCCTGATTGACAACGGGACGGAACCTGAGCCCGGGCTGGCCATAGGCCCCTGCGAGACCCTGAACGTTGACGGGCTGGAATTTCTGGCTGAGGTCGGTGTGGCGTTGACCGACGAGCACGGCGACCGGCTGGCTCCGGTTGCCATGCTGCTGCAGGGCTACCACCGGGATCCGGAAGGCAAACATGCCTGCCTGGCCTTTTTTGAACGACAGGGAATCGCGTATCCCGATACGCCGGTGATGGCCTTTCATCGGGGTCGCACGGACCTGCTGGACCAGCATCTGGCCCGGAACCCCGAGCTGGTGCATCACCGGTTTTCCTGCCGTGACCTGTATCCGCTGGAACTGGGCTGCGACGAAGACACCAGCCTGGGGCTGCATGGAACGCCGCTGGATGGCACTACCCTGCTGCATATGTCCGTGGACTTCGACGAGCCCGCCATCGCCCGCTGGCTGCTGGGGCACGGTGCGGACGTGAACGCCACGGCCGAGGTTGACGCGGCAGGATTCGGCGGCCACACGCCCCTATTCAATGCCGTGGTGTCCCAGGCCTGCGTCAGCGGGCGACAACTGGGCGGCGGATTTGCCCGGTTCCTGCTGGACCAGGGTGCCGACGTCGGGCGCAGGGCATCCATTCGCAAAGCCATTCGCTTCATCGCTGACGAATCCAGCCACGAGTACCGGGACGTCACCGCCCTGGAGTACGGCCGTGCCTTTCACGCGTCACCCTGGGTCAGCCCCGGGGCGCTGGAAGCCATCGAGCAGGTCAGAAGCTCGGACAGCTGACGCCGGCCAGCCGGCTGAGCCGCGAGTACTGGCGGCTGGCCTGGCCGTAGCCCGGAGCCAGGGAATCGTAGCTGAACGCCAGGGCGTCACAGCCCTGGTACTCCAGGGTCATGCTGCCCCAGTTCTCCAGCACAATTTCTCCGGCGTCATAGTCCGCGCCCCAGCTGGTAAAACCCGTCGGATACAGCGCATCCAGGACGACTCGATTGCCGTCGGGCTGCCCGGAACCGAATACCCACATCTGATTTCCATCGGGGTCGTAGGTGAAGAAAATTGCCAGCACGCTGCCGTCCGTCAGCCACTGGATAATCAGTCCTTCCCCGTTGCGGGCCGGGTCGAAGAATGACCCGGACAAACCGGCATTCACCGCCGGCGCGGCGCCGCTGCCGCAAGCGGCAATCTGACTCAACCGCTCGGCACCGGCCATGACCGGGCCGAACCCCTGGGCCGCGCTGCCGGAATAACTGACCCGCCCCGGTACCTCCACTGCTGAACAGGTGGGAAACACCATGGACATGCCGCCCCAAGGCGAAAACCAGATGTTGCCGGCATCAAAGCCTTCGCCAAAGCGGGTACCCAGCGGCCGCAGTACCTGGTCCGCCACCAGGCTGTTGCCCGCCACCGTCGCTGAGGCAATGAACCACGCCGGCCCGCCACCATCCGGGCGATAGGTAAAGGTGTAGATCAGTGCGCTGCCGTCATCCAGGATCTCCACGTACTGGCCTTCACCGTTGCGGCCGGCGTCAAAGTAGGCGCCGGAATGACCGGCGGAGATCTCGCCGGCCCCGGCCAGCTCCACCGGTCCAATGTCACACTCGTAGATGCCGTCCCCGTTGCCGTCCTGGGGGCGCCCGAGCCCATTGATGTCGCGCCATCCGCAGGGCAGCACCAGGGCCTGCTGTTCACCCAGAATGACCGGCTCGGCCGGTCCGGAGTCCACCAGCACGCTGCTGGCCAGGGGCGAGCGGACGCCGCGCGGGTCCGGTTCGGACAGGGCCGTGTCTGCTTCATTCAGATCCGTGGCGTCTTCCAGCAGGCAGCTGACGTTGCTGGCTGCGTTGTAACCCACCGAGGTCAGATTGATGAATGCACGGCAGGCCTTGGTGTTCAGCCGCCGGTCGATGGCATTGGACAGCGCGATGATCTCCGGCTCCGGCACCGGCTCCGAACGCTCGGTGGCAAGCGCGTCGCCACCGGACGAAATGAGGTTGCCGTGCAGGATCACCCGACCCTCGGCGGCGTTGAACTGAATGCCGGTACAGCCCGCGGTGCTGTCTTCGAAAACGTTACCTTCCAGGCCCAGGTCAAACAGCCCCGGCAGCACGGACCACTCAACGGCGCAGCCCCTGCTGAAACTGCCGGCCTGGTTGTCGCGAAAAACATTACGGACGATGGCATGGGCGTTGCCCGAGCCCGTTGCGGCCTGCACGAAGAGGTTGTCATCCGGCGCCGCCGGAAATGACTCGCTGGTGAAGAAGTCCACGGCGCCGCCGCGCTGGGCGCTGTTGCCGGCGAATATGGAGTCCGCCAGGAGCGTTTCTCCCCGGGACAGTACCGCCGACGAAAGCGGCATGGCAATGGCGCCACCGTTTCCGCCCGCCGCGTTATCACTGAAGGTACTGGATGCCACACGCAGCTCGCCCCCAGCCTGCACCAGCACGGCGCCCCCGTCGCCGTCGACCTGGAACCCCCGCACGGTGAGCTGCTCCATCCTCAGCCGTCCACCCGTTCCCACCGTCAGCAGCCTGAATCCACCGGCGGCCGCATCCAGCCTGGCGGTCCCGCCATTTCCGCGAATGACCAGGTTGCCGGTGATGACAGGAAGGGCGTTTGTGCTGGATCCAAAAGCGTTGGAAAACGCCAGGTCCTGGCTCAGGGTGATGACAGCCAGGTTCTCAGCACCTGCCTGGTTGGCGGCATTGACGGCGGCCACCAGGCCGTCGACCGTCTGCACCGTGGATGCGGTCCGCGAGACCACCGGCTCAAGGTTGCTGTCGCAGGCGTCACCGGCACCATCGGCATCACTGTCGCGCTGGCTGTTGGACAGCCCCGGGCAATTGTCACAGGCATCGCCTGTACCGTCGCCGTCCTGGTCTTGCTGCTCCCGGTTGGCCAGCAAAGGGCAGTTGTCCAGGTCATCCAGAATTCCGTCCAGGTCTACGTCATCACCGCCTGGATCGATGACCAGACTCTGGACCACGGCGCGACTGCGTCCAATGGCGTCGTTCCGCTGGGGATTTCGCCATGACACGAAACACTGAATGGTGTCGAAATCACCCAGGGAAAACTCAGACGGAATCACCTGGGCGTTGTCCAGAGCAGCGCCGGTGCTGTCGGTAAGCGAAAAACCAAACTCGTCGATGAATCGTCCTTCCAGCTCGATCTGCTCGACGCCGCGCACAGTGAACAGAAAGGTGTCGTCAACCCCGTCCCGGCCGTCCACTATGGTCAGGGTGGATTCCGTGCTGACTTCCACCGGCCGGTTGCCGTTGAACAGGATGATCTCCAACTCGCCCGTAGCCCCGGCAAGGATGGTTCGATCGAAGGTGGGGCCCTTGAGGTTTTCCAGCCGGGTCAGGTCCCGCCAGTCGGCGCGGACGGTGTACTCCAGTTCCCATTCGATGGGCAGATCGCCCAGCAGCTGGGCGGTCTGGCACCCCACGGTGGCGGAAATGGCAAAGGCGCCGCTGCTGAACAGGGCCATAAGCGCTCCAGCCACCAATCCGCGTACCGTAGATCTGGACGAATATTCCTTCAATCCAAGGTTTCCTTTATGGCAATGTCAGCCGGGGAATCCCCTCCGGGGCTGATTATGCCCCGGAACCAGCGGTGTGGGGAACACATCCCGATCCGCATACGCAATGTACGGGCAATTACCGTACACTTGCCGGCTAACCGAGTGGGATGCAGTCCATTATGAACGCCAACCAGAAAGCCGACCGCCCGCCGCTGCTGGCCCGCGTGCTCAAGACCACCGCCAAGATCGAGCCCAACGAAACCCGCGCCGTGCTGTTGTCATTCGGTTTCTCGTTTATCCTGATGACCGCGTACTACATCCTGCGACCCATCCGGGATTCCCTGTCCAGCAACTGGACCGACGCGGAACTCAGCACCCTGTGGACCGCTACCTTCTTCTTCAGCGCCATTGCAGTGTCCATTTACGGATTCGCCTGCACCCGGGTTCGGGTGCAGCGCCTGGTACCAGCTGTATACGTGTTCTTCGCTGCGTCTTTTGTTGCTTTTTTCCTGGCCAACCGGGCGCTGCCCGACCCGGACTGGGCCAACCGCGTGTTTTATGTCTGGATCAGCGTCTTCAGCATGCTCAACATGTCGGTGTTCTGGACCTTCATGGCGGATATCTACAGCAAGGAGCAGGCACCCCGCCTGTTTGGGTTCATCGCTGCCGGCAGCAGTATCGGCGCCATTGCCGGCCCCACCATCGCCGTATCGCTGGTTGACGCCGCGGGGCGCGAGAACCTGATGCTGCTGTCGGCAGTACTGCTGCTGGTGCCGATCGCGCTGATCGCCTGGCTGCTGCACTGGCGCGCCGCCAGTGAAGATCCCGGCAGCCCCAGGGCCGCAGTGCAAACCCAGACCATCGGTGGCAACCCGTTCGCCGGGTTCTCCATGTTCATCAGGAATCCGTACCTGCTGTCCATCGGCCTGTTTATCTTCCTGTACACGACGATCAGTTCTTTCGTCTATTTCGAGCTGAAAAACCTGATGGAAGGCGTGGATCAAAATGCCCGGGTCCAGATCTGGGCCGGCATGGACCTGGCAGTCAACGTCCTGGCCATCGCCACCGCCATGTTCGGAACCTCCCGAATCGCCACCCGCCTGGGGCTGTCCTTCACCCTGGCCTGTGTCCCCGTATTGATCGTGCTCGGCATGGCGGTAGTGGCCATGGCGCCCATGCTGTGGGTCGTGGTGGGGCTGCAGATCGTGCGTCGCGCCGGCAACTACGCCATCACCCGTCCCGGCCGGGAGATGCTGTTCACCGCGGTGGATCGCGAAGCGCGGTTCAAGGCCAAGAGCGTCATCGACGTGGTGGTGTACCGGGGGGGAGACATGGTCAGCGGCTGGGCTTTTACCGGCCTGACCCAGGGCCTGGGCCTCGGGCTGGGGGCCGTGGCAGCCATCGGCGCCGGAATCGCGGCGATCTGGGCCGCCGTGGGCGCTTACCTGGGCCGGGTATACAAGCGGCAGAGCGGAGAACCCGCGGCGGCATCCAGCGCGGGCCATACAACGGCTGAACAAACCATATGACTGACAAAATCAAAGTAGATATCCGCCCCTATTCCAGGGTCGTGGTGGACGGTGTCGAGCAGGCCCCCAGCAGGGCCATGCTGCGGGCCGTCGGTTTCGAGGAAGAAGACTTCACCAAACCCCAGGTGGGCATCGCCTCCACCTGGAGCATGGTGACTCCGTGCAATATGCACATCGACAGACTGGCCAGGGCGGCCGGCGCCGGGGCTGACGACGCCGGCGGCAAGTCGGTGGAGTTCAACACCATCACGGTGTCCGACGGCATCTCCATGGGCACACCCGGCATGCGCTACTCGCTGGTATCCCGGGAGGTTATCGCTGACTCTATTGAAACGGTGTGCGGGGCCGAGGGATTTGACGGGCTGGTCACCATCGGCGGCTGCGACAAGAATATGCCGGGCTGCGTCATGGCCATGGTTCGGCTGGACCGGCCCTCGGCATTCGTCTACGGCGGCACCATACAGCCCGGACCGGGGCACACCGACATCGTGTCCGTGTTCGAGGCGGTGGGACAACGCTCCGCGGACGTGATTGACGACGAACAGCTGCTGCAGGTTGAAAAGGTAGCCATACCCGGCCCCGGATCCTGCGGCGGCATGTATACCGCCAACACCATGGCGTCGGCCATCGAAGCCCTGGGCCTGAGCCTGCCCGACAGCTCTGCCCAGGAAGCCGTTTCCGGCAACAAGCTGGAGGACTGCCGGAATGCCGGCGAAGCGGTGATGGCCATGATCCGGTCAGGATTGAAGCCGTCGGATATCCTGAGCCGTGAGGCCTTCGAAAACGCCATGACCGTGGCCATCGCCCTGGGCGGGTCCACCAACCTGGTGCTGCACCTGCTCGCCATCGCCGCCGAGGCCGGGATTCCCCTGACCCTGGACGATTTCACCCGGGTCGGCGCGCGGGTGCCGCTGGTGGCGGACCTCAAGCCCAGCGGTAAGTACCTCATGTCCGAGTTGATTGCCATCGGCGGCATCAGACCGCTGATGAAGACCCTGCTGGATGCCGGCCTGCTGCACGGCGACTGCATGACGGTGACCGGCAGGACCATGGCGGACAACCTCTCGGACGTGGCGCCCTACCCCGAAGGCCAGGACATCATCCAGCCGCTGGATCAGCCGATCAAGCCGGACAGCCACCTGGTGATCCTGAACGGCAGCCTGTGCCCGGAAGGTGCCGTGGCCAAGATCACCGGCAAGGAAGGCAGCCGCTTCGAAGGGCCCGCCCGGGTCTATAACTCCGAGGAATCGGCGCTGCAGGCCATCCTGGACGGCGCGGTCAAGGCTGGCGATGTGGTAGTGATCCGCTACGAAGGCCCCCGGGGAGCTCCGGGCATGCGCGAAATGCTGAGTCCAACCAGCGCCATCATGGGGCGGGGGCTGGGCGACAAGGTGGCCCTGATCACCGACGGTCGCTTCTCAGGCGGCAGTCACGGATTTGTGGTCGGGCACGTGGCACCGGAGGCCGCTGAGGGCGGCCCCATCTCCCTGGTACAGGATGGCGACATGATCGCCATCGATGCCGACAATCGCACCATCGAACTGGCGGTGCCGGCGGATGTACTGGACCAGCGTCGAGACAACTGGCGGCCGCCGGAACGCCGGCTGACGGGACTGCTGGCCAAATACGATCGGCTGGTGTCTTCTGCCTCCCGCGGCGCCGTTACGATTCCGCTGGACGACTGACTTCAGCTCTGCTGGAGCAGCCCGTACAGCATCTGTTCGATGCGGCCGCGGATATCGTCCTGGGGCCGGTCGACACCGGACTCGGGCTCCAGCTCGATGCCTTTGCGCTCCAGGTATTGTGGGTCAAGCAGACGCGGATTGACGTCTGCCAGGGCCAGCTCGGCGGCCCGCAGGGCGTCGCGCCGCGTATCCGCCACGGATTTGGGGCCGGTCACACAGCCAGCGGCGTACACCCCATCGGGCTGCGGCAGGTTGCCATCCACGTAGCCGTCGTCACCCAGCCCCATTCCCAGCAGGGCAGCCAGTTCATCCAGGCCTGACGGCGGTACCACCGACGTTGCCAGTACCACAAGGTCGTAATCCCGTGACACCAGTCGGCGATCTGAGAAGTCCTCCCATGACGTCCTGACCCCGCCGTCATCGCCCCCGGCAGAGCGGAACATTCCGCCCTGGTGCAGCACCAGGCCCGGCACATCGTCCAGGCTGGCGCCCAGCTCCGGCAGGGAGGGCACCAGTACGTGAATCTCATCAACGCCCTGCTCCACCAGCTGGTGGACCTGGCTGGCCAGGACGTAAAGGCCGAAAGGCTCCAGGGCGTTCACCACCAGCAGGATACTGGCGGGATAGTCTTCACTGGAGGGCCGGACCGCAAAGCCACCGCTGGGACCCGGAGTTTCCAGCATCCGCTGCAGCTCCGCCGAAGTCAGGATATCGGGATGCGCCCCGTATCCCAGGTCTTCCAGGCCGTTCGCGTCACCGATGTCGACGCCGGCGGCCAGAACCAGTGACGCCACCTGAACTTCTTCCTCGGTCTGCAGCGGGAATTCGAATGAAATGGCGTCGTCCTCGCAGACCTCCGCACAGCGCCTGCACGGCAGGTAGTTGGGCGGCTGGTTCAGGCAGTGGGAAAGGTCAATGACGTAAGCTTCCGGCAGCGTCGACGCCAGGGGTGTGTAGATCGCCTTGCGATAGGTCAGGCCGGCATCCCACTCGTTAGGCACCACCACCGGACAGGCCGCCCGACACAGGTTGCAGCGGGTACAGGCGTCACTGACGAACCGTTCCTGTCGGCGGAACTTCACCGTGAAACTGCCGGGCCGGCCCGCCACTGACACCAGTTCGGCCTGGGTGACCAATCTGATCCTGTCGTTGTCCGCCAGCGCCTGCAGTGCCGGCAGCCCTCCTTCCGCTCCCTTCTCCTCGGACAGCGGAGCGGCCAGACGGCCACCCGCGACAGGAGACCGCTCCAGGATCAACACCTGGGCACCGGCCCGGGCACATTCCAGGGCGGCCTCCACTCCGGCCAGGCCACCCCCGATGATCAGGACCTGGTCGGTCACGGCGCCGCCGCCTCGTCGGCCTTTTGCTGTTGGTGCGTTCGGGCCAGCTGGATGCCCGCCTCAACCGCCTCCAGGTCCAGCGGTACCACCTTGGCCTTGACCGTGGTGCGGATCGCTTCTTCCAGGGATTCACGGCTGACCACGCCGGTGCGCCCTACCAGGTAACCCAGCATGACGACGTTGGCCACCACCTTTCGGCCCAGGTCCTCGGCCATTCGGGTCGCCGGGACCGGACAGATTTCCGTGCCGTCGTGCTCCGGCTTGACCAGGTCAGACTCCACGATCATCAGTCCGCCCCGAGCCAGCCGACCCCGGTGGCGCTGATAGGCCTCCTGGAAGAATGCCACCAGGACATCCACCTCGGTAACGAAGGGAAAGTCAATGGGCTGGCTTGAGATCACCACGTCGGATCGCGACGCGCCACCCCGTGCTTCGGGTCCATAGGACTGGGTCGCCACCGCCTCTTTGTTGTCATACAGCGCCGCTGCTTTCCCCAGCAGCCGCCCCATCAGCACGATGCCCTGTCCACCAACTCCGCTGAAGCGGACCTGCACACGATCATCAGCCGGTATACTCACGCGTGCTCCCCGTATGATCCGCGCTCCACGTCCACAAAATTGCCGACGATGATCGGCCAGTCCGGATCCATGATGTCAATCTGCAGGTCGGACATCCGGCTCACACCGTTCTCGATATGACACCGATCCCGGTACATCTCCATCTCGTGCAGCCCCTGGGCAAAGTTATTGGGCCGGCCGAAACTCGTGGGGCAAGGCGCCAGCACCTCGGTAAAGCAGAAACCGTCTTTCTCCATCATGCGCAGCACGGCCTCTTGAAACTGGCGCACGTGCAGGACCGTCCAGCGGGAAACGAAAGACGCACCAATGGCGTGTGCCAGGTGCGGCAGGATGAAGGGATGGTCCTGGTTGCCATCGGGTGCTGTCGGGCTGCGGGCCCCCTTGGGCGAAGTGGGGCCGGTCTGCCCCCCGGTCATGCCGTAATTGAAATTGTTGATGCAGATAACATTCAGATTGATGTTGCGCCGCGCGGCGTGAATGAAGTGATTGCCGCCGATGGCAGTGAGGTCACCGTCTCCACTGATGACCGTGACTACCAGGTCGGGCTTGTGCAGGGCTATTCCCAGCGCGAAGGGCAATGCCCGTCCATGGGTGGCGTGGTAGGAATCCACGTTCACGTAGCCCGCCGCCCGCCCGCTGCAACCGATCCCGGACACGCAGACGTGCCGGTCCGGATCAACGCCGGATTCCATAATTGCCCGGACGTAGGTGTGGATGACCGTGCCGATACCGCAGCCCGGGCAGAGGATATGCGGAAAGCGATCCGCCCGCAGCAGGTCATCCGCCGGATGTTTGTCCACCAGGGAGATATTGGCTTCAACAGGTATGCTCATGATTCGACAGCCTCCAGAATCTGCTCCGGGGTAGGCATGGCGCCGCCGGCATGGGTGATGTTGATCACCGGCATCCGGGTCAGTCGCTCCACTTCGCGCCGCAGTTGGCCCAGGCTGATTTCAGGCACGACAAACTGCCTGACTCGCCCGGATGCCGCCAATTCGCGAACCCGGTCGCTGGGGAATGGCCATACGGTCTTTGGCCGCAGCAATCCCCAATGCCGCCCCTGGGCCCTGGCCATGCGAACCGCGTGCCGGGCTGAACGCGAGGTGCAGCCGATGGCCAGCAGCACGGTGTCTGCGTCGTCCAGCATGAACTCTTCCGTCATCAGGATCTGGTCGGCATGCTTGCGAACCTTGTCGACCAGTCGCGTCACCAGCTTGTGGTGCACGCCTGCGTCGGTGATCGGGTAGCCCCGCTCGTCGTGAGTCAGGCCGGTCATATGGACCTTGTAACCCTCGCCGGCGTGGGCAATGGGTGGAACCAGGTCATCATCCGGTGCGTAGCTCAGGAACGGTTCCTTGCCCGGCGGCTGGCGCGGCCCTTTCCTGACCCGGATCGACAGGATGCCGGGTTCCGGGATCACCACGCGCTCGGCCATATGACCCACAACTTCGTCCATCAGCACAAATACCGGCACCCGGTAGCGATCGGCCGCGTTGAACGCTTCGAAGGTCAGGTCAAAACACTCCTGGGGTGAGTCGGGACAGTAGGCGATGACACCGTAGTCGCCGTGGGACCCCCACCGGGCCTGCAGGATGTCGGACTGGCCCACCATGGTCGGCAGACCCGTAGAGGGTGAGGCGCGCTGCACGTTGACCACGACAATGGGCAGCTCCATCATCGCCGCCAGGCCAATGTTCTCCATCATCAGGCTGAAGCCCGGGCCGGAGGTAGCGGTCAGGCTGCGGGCACCCGCCGCCGAGGCGCCGATGATAGCGGCGATGCTGCCGAGCTCATCTTCCATCTGCACAAAACGACCACCCACTGCCGGCAGACGATCCGACAACCGTTCGGCGACTTCGGTTGAAGGGGTGATGGGATAGCCGGCAAAGAAGTCCAGACCGGCCGCCAGTGCGCCCTCGGCACAGGCGTGATCCCCCTGCATGAAGCGAGCCCCGCTCAGCAGTCTCGGAGTCGGTGGGGGCCGGGCCGCGTGGAGCTTAACCATCTGAGGCGTCCGCCTGGGACTCGGAGGTGAATATGGCAAGTTCGGGACAGATCAGGTCGCAAAAGCGGCAGAACACGCAGGCCTGCTCCTTGCCCGCCGCGACAACCGGAAAGTGGTGTCCCTTGGAGTTGGTGTCCTCGGAATATTCCAGTACGTCGACCGGGCAGTAGGAAATACAGAAATCACATTGCTTGCAGCGCTCGGCAATGACGTGCACCAGTCCGTGGGGCACCTGGGCCCGGGACAGGTCCATGGGCTGCCGACGGTTGCTGCGGATTGCATTCATGCCAGTTCGAAGTCGCGCGGGATCGGGCCTGGGCCGGCCGCATCACGACTTTCCCCTCTGCAATACATGCTCACATTATGCCAGCCACACTGGGGGATTCGGGAAAGTACTGCTAAGGAGTTTCCGCAGTGCCCGTTGCTCCGGAATCCAGGCCCACGTCCGGGCGAATTACCGATCAGTCACAATTCGACGGGATCCGCCTGCTTCTGGCTGGCACCGGCACGCAATGTCTCGTTGCTGAGCGGTTCGAACGGCCGTTGGGAAAAAACCGCGTCCAGAGACAGTCCGAAGTAACTGGCCAGTCGAAATGCCAGGGACAGGCTCAGGTTGTACTGGCGCCGCTCGATGTAGCCGATGGTTTGTGGATGAACTCCTACCGCCTCGGCCAGTTCCTTGCGGGACACGGACCGTTCGGTCCGCAGGAGCTTCAGGCGGTTATAGAACTCGACCTCTTTAGTCGACGTCATGATTGTCCTCCAGCGACCAGGCCGCGATCATCCGCGGCGCCAGGGCGCAGGTGAGGAATGCGAATGCTGCTACGGCAAAGGTCCCGGGGCGATCCAGGTCCAATACGCTGGCTACCGTCACCAGCACGACCATGAACACCAGGGCGAACCCGTAGGCGGTCTTGTAGGCGTTGTTGCGAACGGCCACCTGGTGTTCGTCCAGGCGCTCATCACTGAGTTCGAAGATGCCCCGCAGTGACAGGTTCAGCAGGTGCATGCACAGCCAGTAAGGCAGCGATGCCAGGGCCACGAAGACAATGCGGTCGCCGCCCGCGTTGAGCGCAAGCCCAATAAGGACAGCGGATAACAGGGTGGCGACCACGATGGGCCGGCGGCGGTTCCGGCGCTGCAGGCGGTCGGCGAAGGCGCTGTTGACCTGGCGGAACATGCGGTCCTGGAGGTTTCCCATCATTACTGGTATTTCCTGCTTTGTGTAGGGTATATACTACATTTTGTTATACAGATATGCAAACTGAGTTGCCTTTTGTGATCCTGAACTCGATCCCGGATCAGGTCCGGGATGACAGATTGAGGGGCCCTTCGGGCGGTTGTTTGGATTCAGGATCCATCTGAGGTTGGTTTTTCATTAGCTGCGATCGGTGCATTTACTTGATCAGGGGCTTCGTTGCTGAATCTCCCCGCATTTTTGGATGGAGGCTTCGGCAATGACGATGGATCCTGAATCGAGTTCAGGATGACGTATTAAGGAGAGCCCTTCGGGCTGTTGTTTGGAGTGGCGTCCCCAAGGGGATTGATTCGTCGCTGCGCTCCTCCCCCCTTCGGGGCTGCTTCGCTGCGCTGCGCAGTCCAAATCGCTGGCGCGATTTGTCGAACCGACAGGGGT
>JAAUYH010212076.1_pt1 | contig 21589 bp, 12 predicted proteins | sample 7278061 | NCBI WGS metagenome assembly JAAUYH01 (sample SAMN14350203, study PRJNA611818) | marine sediment metagenome | isolation source: surface marine sediment (0.6m) | place: French Polynesia: Moorea | collected 2018-08 | reverse complement strand
GCACAAACAAATGCTAATGTTGTGCAATAATTCCAGGCTTGAGCTAAAGCCGATCCGGTCACAACAGAACCGAACAAAACCAGCAAGACTCCATGCTCTGGAGAAAAAGTCGGTCTCAACCAAGTTTTGAAATTAATTTGCAACTGTTGCTTTGAAACATCTGATGCTGTAGCAAATCCAATCATGCCGCTATTCCCAATATGCAACCTTTACAGCAGAAAAAAACATCTGACAGCGTTATCCTATTCGCAATTAGATAAAATTAGTTTTAGTTAATTAATGCTTTGATTAGCGATACTTATAATTACATATTGATTTATTTGATATAAATTGTCAATAGTGAAAAAATAATTAATTTGTATTACAAATCACAATCCACGCTAAATGATTTGAAACCTGGGCGTCCTAAACAAGACCATGAAGTTATTCTGGGTAACTTTATAAGTAGCTGAAATGGGTTCTTGAAATACAGTAATTTGCGAGTAAATGAGGTACAAAATTATATCCTCAAACTCGTTTTATTTGAGTGCTAATGTCTGTCCGAGTCTGATTCATCATCAAGTTGAAGTATGCTGTAAGTACTTGAGTGAAATTGATTAAAAAATTTGTTAGAGAAGGGAGTAGAGAGTAAAAATAGCTGATGTGACCTATGAAAACCTTTTCACAAAAATACTACTAGCCATGTCTGCACCTAGCCCTAAACATTTATCATTTAAGTTGACAACTACAGAACCGGTTTTGGTCACACTAATGACCTGTAATTCAGCTCCAATCGTAAATCCCATATTCAATAAGTAATCAATGCAGTCTATGGGGTCAATTTCGACAATACAAACAACATCTCCCAGTTGAGTTTCAGATAGTGAAATCAAATTCGCACGAGAGTTCAAGTTGATTTTTCGAGATTGAGCGCCACAAAAAAACTGGAATCCAGCCCATCTTCCAGTCTCTGGCGAATTAAAGTTGCTATCTAAATTATCATTATTATTCAACACTGACCTCCGTTTTTGATGTTATTTACTTATTTGAGTTTTTAATTTATTTATAGAAATCTACTCTCGAAACCCAATTTTATAAGAATATATATTTAGTAATCTATCGCTAAGTTTTATCAATAAAAAGATAAATTAGTTACTATTATAATTTTTATATTCGATCAGATTACTATTAAATTATGGAGAGTGAAGGATATGACAATTACACCACAAAGATTCCATACTGTTAATATATTAACTCATCTATTGAGAAAAATAATCAATTAATATATTATTAATATCAGAATTTACATACCAAAATTTTCACGTTTTCTCTAATCAGAAAGTTCTTCTTGTTGTTGCTATCGGGTGTATTTTGGTTGATTTGATTTTAATTTTCTATTGATATGGTTTTTACTCTTCTATAGAAGTACAGGAGTGAAGTACAGAAGAGATGATACCCATTAAAATCAATGTCCCATATTAAGTTAGGACTTACGCAACCGGCACATTTTTCTTGTAGGGTGCGTGACACAAGCGAGTTAATCTGAACTTATTAATAAGGTTTTGAGTGTCACGCACCACCGGTGTATTGTGACAATTGCGTAAGTCCTGTAAGTGTTAATTCTTGTCGTTTGTCGGTTTTTTGTTAAACAAGCAACTAATCTTGTGGGTTTAGTTACATTGAATCTACAAGATTTTTTATTCTCACTTATTAAATATTAGACATTCAGGTCAATCTGATTATTTTCCTGACTCCTCTTCTTTTTTCTATTGCTAAACTTTTAAAACCCTTGCATTTCGACAAGTTCTATACACAGATCGTTAATTTTATCTAAATCAGGTTTATTTGGTAAATTAGAACCTTCGTAAATCTTATCCATCTCCACAACAACATCATCAGCCATTTTCATGACTTGTTCGTAAGTATATTCACCTTGGAGAATGGCTCTCAAATCTTCTGCGTCACCAGCAACTCTGCGATCGACAATTAGTTCTCCGGTGCGTAATATTTCCAATCCACTGCGAAGCAATCGAATGCAATGCATTCCATGCTTGAGGTCAAAACCGGACTTTCTCTCCATTTCAGCCCTCACAGGATTTCGATTTTCTTTCCAAGCTTGATAAGCTTTCCATTCTCGTAGAGCGACCTGATACCTTTGGCTTTTTTTGAGTAAGCGAATAAAATCCTTACGACTATTCGTCAAGTTTTGAGTGTACTCTAAAGTTTCATCCGGTAAAACATACTGTTTCAGTAAACCTTTAAAATCAACTTCTGCAGTTAACAACTTATATAATTGCTCCGCTTCTTCTAAAAATTCAACCTTACCTCTAATTAATAGATAAAGATATTCCAAAAAAGTATTCAGTTCTTCTTTTGTCAGTAGTGGTTCGTCTTCAATCCCAAAATCAGTAGGAAGCGGCTTTTTTTGGGGAGGATTTAACAACCACTTACGATGGGTTTCCATCTTTTTGATTTGAGCAGACGCGTAGCCAGAATAGGTATGTTTAACCTTTTTACTTAAAAATAACTGACGATTCTCAATTAACAGCTCTCCCACCGATGTCAAAACAGGATATTCTGACAACCACAATAATTCTAAAACATTGGGATTTGCACCAGATAATAACTGGATTAATTTTCTAATCTCATAAATAACCGTATCTGTCGCTCCATCTAAAAATGGAAATATTCCTTCCTCATTCCAACCAGAATCTTTTTGTTCTACTCGGTCAAAACCCAAATAATATCTTTTTGGTGCAATAAATGCTCCCCGGTAATCATAATCTGAATCTGGACGATTTAATCCATACCCATGACTACCCGCTAAGCCAATAAAAATAGTTCTTTTTTCAACATCAATTCTTTTCATGAAGCTCAAATAATTGTCAATGGTAATCAGTAATGTTTGGGATTTACATTCAAAGATTAAGGTGCGAACGAAGTGATAGTTTATTTATTAATTTAAATGATTGATTAATGTAAATGACCTATGGATTTGAATTCGCTGAGTATAACAACTGAAGCCATTGTAGTGCTAGCATTTCCAGTAGGTATTAGCAAATAACCGTTGATAAAAGCAGATAAGGTTGATAAAAGCAGATAAGAAAGAAAAAATCTGGGCGGCTGATGCTACCCAGAAATTTTGGTGCTGTCCTGTGTTGTGTCCCTATTAACTACAGAGCCCTACTTATCATTTCGGAAACCAACATAATTTTTTTTTGTGAGCAATTATCTATTTCAGGGGGAATACATAGAAGCACGAATAAATAGTACATAATTACTTTGATGCTCTTAGCTTTATGCTTTTAAACCTTATTTTGTAAATCTGAGACTTTTGTAGATATGATTCAAATTAAGTTGGCTCAAAATAATATTGTCGCTCCGAAATTTTGTTAAAATACTAAACTGCTTACTGTGTAACTCCTGCTCGGATCAGGTAAACAGACGGCAAATGCTGGAAATTAAAATATCCCAGCTACCTGTACGGCAACTTTAAATAAAATCCATGACCTACGCAATTATTGAAACTGGCGGCAAACAAATTAGAGTCGAAGCAGGTCGTTTTTACGACATCGAGCGACTCTCTGTAGACGAAAATGAAAAAGTTACCATTGACTCAGTCTTACTCGTACAGCACAACGGTGAAGTAAACATAGGACAGCCATTGGTAAGTGGTGCGACTGTAGAAGGTACGGTAATGCGACACTTCAGAGATCGCAAAGTGCTGGTCTACAAAATGAAGCCCAAAAAGAAAACTCGCAAAAAGCGCGGTCATCGTCAGGAAGTTACCAGATTGATGATTGACTCTATCAGTTTGAATGGCTCAACTTTGACAGAAGCAGCGACTGAAGAAAGCAGCGCAACACCTGCAGAAGCTAGTGCAGAATAGTGAGTAATGAGTAATGAGTAATGAGTAATGAGTAATGAATAATGAATAAGACTTCTGCTTGAAGTCAGAAAAATCAACTATTGAATTGATTTTTGTGCCTTATTCATGAATAAGGATATTATCAATTTTGCTATTGCTTACAAAAATAATGTACGCACTCACGGCATAAGTTTAACAAAACTGTAAGTTGCTTGATGATAATAAGCTTTTGCTTTGTTACTTATTACTTATTACTTATTACTTATTACTCCGAAAGACTTGGTAAGGTAAGAATATTCACCAAGAAAAATTTGCCAACAGATAAGGTATGGTAAACCTTTATCCTTAATTTTAAAATCAAACACAGGAGAAAATCATGGCTCATAAGAAAGGAACGGGTAGTACCCGTAACGGTCGCGACTCAAATGCTCAAAGACTAGGTGTGAAGCGTTATGGCGGTCAAGCTGTTCGTGCAGGAAATATTATTGTGCGTCAGCGCGGTACCAAGTTTCATCCTGGAAACAATGTTGGTATCGGCAAAGATGACACAATTTTTGCCCTCATCGATGGAGTGGTAGCCTTTGAAAGAAAAGGTAAAAGTCGTAAAAAAATCAGTGTTTATGCAACGACTCCAGGGGCTAGTTAAGTAGGCATATTTTTTCTTTTTTGAACCGGACTAGTCCAGAAAATTTAGAAAAGAAAAATTAATTCACTCTCAGACATAAATTATCCCATCATTATTGTTTTGCTGGACATATAACAGTCAGGCTTCAACAAATGAATGATGGGATGTTTTTAATTTTCAAGTTTCTTCGTAGAGATTTTAGTAAAAAAAACTAGTTATCAAAAGGTGTTAAGTATAGAGGTGTACAAAAATTACCCCCTCTACTTTCAAAATTCCAACACTTCACAACTTCAAAACTCCAAAACTCCAAAATTCCAACACTTCAAAACTTCAAAACTTCAAAATTAATTAGCAATTTTGCTCGCAAGCACCAATACTTACCCAAGTACTAGAACCATCAGCCCAAAATTCTTTTTTCCAAATTGGAGCATTATGCTTGAGAGTATCGATCGCATAACGACAGGCTTCAAAGGCTTCAGAACGATGGGGACAGCCAATAGCAACTAGTACACTAATTTCACCTATTTGCAAACGTCCTATCCGGTGTTGAATAACTATTCGCTTAACATCAGTCCATTGTTGTCGGATATGAGCAGCAATCTGATAAAAAATTTGTAACGCCATTGGTTCATAAGCCTGATACTCTAGCGCAATAACGGCTTTACCATCAGTCTGATTGCGAACCATACCACTCATCATGACTACAGCACCATTAGCATGGTCATCAGCTTTGATATAAGCTTCATCTGGTGACAATGGCGCAAAGCTAATACCGAAGCTATCTTCAGCATTTGGTTTAATAGAGGTACTTCCGGGATTTTTGAAAATTAGATCCATTGGCTATGAAACTGTTATTCAAGGCATTTTAAATATTGTTACATTTTGTATGGCAAAATCGCACTCAATGCATCAGACTTGGAATTAAAGGGGGTTCCTAAAAAGCAAAAACATTTATTAAATACTGTTGATTAATGCCTAGTGGTTAGTAATAACCCTACAGTAAACATATTTGACAAACTCAATTTTTCTTGTAAAGGCAGACTAGCAGCCCATACAAGAAATATATTTGATTGCTAGAATCTATTTTTTTGTGCAAACATTTTAAACAAGTTATTTAAAGAAATTAGTTTAGAGAAAATATTAAACGATTTTAAACATCGAATTTAAAGGTTAAAATTAGAAAAAACAAATATTTTCTCTTTTATTTTTGCTTCATCATACAAAAAAAAGTTTAATATATTCTTCACACGCAACCTTTCGTATTGTATTCAACAGTCTCTTGTTTACTTGCAAGGAATATTTATAATGGAAAGTCAAATTTATAACGAAATTTTCCAATATTGATTGCGAACATTTATTTTGAAATATAAACTTCAAAATGTTGTAATTTTCAAATGTTGTGAATATAACTGTTTGGTAAAAACTTACTCTTGACAAAAACGCTAATAATTACGTAGCTTCTAATATGTATAACTAAGAACATGCAGACAGATAAATCAGAATTAATGGTAATTTATAGGGCATATTACTATAATTAAGGTGATAAAAATAGCTGAACTTAATTAAAAACATTCAAAAATGATTCAATAGAAACAAAACCTTGCGGTTATCGTTTTATTTCTAGAGCTTGAAGCCTAGTTTTAATTTTCTGCACAACAAAAATTATCTGCTCTGAAATACGCTAATTGCAAATGGTGTGAGAATCTTACTCAGTAAACAATAGGAATAAAGATGTCTTTTGCGGCTAAATACATAGTAGTTATAACCTTATAGGCTGTAACTAATATTGATTTCCTGCTTTAGTAATGAAATATCTGCCAGCCAGTTTCAAGAAAATTATAATGACAGCAATAGTAGGAAAATTTGATGAACTCTCTATTGTCTAAAAAAGAGTTAGCAAGGATTGAGGCATTGTATCAATATCGAATTCTTGATACTTCTCCAGAAGAAGAATTTGATGATTTGGCTTTTTTAGCGGCGCAAGTTTGCCAAACACCAATAGCACTGATTAATCTGATTGACATCAACCGCCAGTGGTTCAAAGCTAAAGTAGGTTTAGATGTGGAAGAAATGCCCCGAAGTATGGGATTTTGTCCTTTGTGTATAGAACAAAATGATGTTCTAATTATCCCCGACACTTTAGCTGACGAGCGATTTGCGAATTCCCCTGTAGTTCAATCTTATCCTTTTGCTAGATTTTATGCTGGCGTACCTCTAATTACTTACCAGGGACATGACATTGGAACCTTGTGTGTTGTTGACACTGAGCCAAGAGAGATTAGCGAGAAACAAATCAAATCACTACAAGCTATCAGTCGTCAGGTGATTAAACAATTAGAAATTAAAAGAAATTTATCTGAACTAGTAGATATAAAAAAAGAATACCAACAAGCGCAGGTAGCACTAAGAGATAGTCAAGGTATTATTAATAGCTTTTTTGAGAGTGCCCCAATGATGATGGGGATAATTGAAATTGTTGATGATGATATTTTGCATATTTCTGGTAATGCTGCTGCTGCAGAATTATTTGAGATGACCCCGGAAGAAATGGGGAATCGCTTACTTAGTGAAATGAACCTACCACAACAATATTTACAAGTTTGGGTTCAAAGATATTTAGAAAGTAGTAATGAAAATTTACCCCTTACCTTTGAAGATTCCTATGATAAACCTACGGAAAAAATATGGCTCAAAATAACAGTTTCGCCAATTCCTTGCGATAATAAACGTCAAAGATTTGCTTATTTTGTTGAAGATATTACCGAGCCCAAACGGGTAGAATCAGAGCGGTTACAGTTATTAGTTAACGAACAAGCTGCACGAAATAGAATTACAAATATTTTTGAAAGTATTACCGATGGTTTTGTTGCATTAGACCGTCAATGGTGTTTTACCTATGTTAATCAACAAGCAGAATTACTTTTACAAAGAACAAGAAAACAACTTTTAGGAAAGAGTATCTGGGAGGAATTTCCCGAATCATTACTATCTAGGTTTTACGAAGAATATCACCATGCACTATCAGCACAAGTCAGTGTTAAATTTGAGGAGTTCTATGCTCCACTAAATATATGGTTTTCCGTACATGCTTATCCATCTAAAGAAGGATTATCAATTTATTTTCAAGATATTACTGAAAGGAAAAATTACGAAGAAAATTTACGCTGGAAAGAAGCTTTATTACGTTCGATGAACAGTGTGTCACCACTTGCTTTTTATGTGGTCGATCATACGACAGAAAATATTTTATTTGCAAATGAACGTTTCCGAGAACTTTGGGGGATTGAAGAACTCAAAGAAGTAATGGAAAGGAATATCTTAAAGCATGCAGATGTGATGGAAGCATGCCAAAAATCAATGGGAATTATTCCATTTGATACTTGTTTGCCAGAATCAACAGAAAAATGTATCTGTGAAGATGAAATATTGTTACCTGATGGTCGAACAATTCGACGTTTTTCTCGACAGATTTTAAATGATGGATTAGATTTCGGGCGTTTGTATATTTTAGAAGATATTACAGCACGTAAACAGGTAGAACAAAAAATCAGAGAACAAGCTGCATTATTAGATTTAACTACAGATGCAATTGTTTTGAGAGATTTATATAACAATATTTTACTTTGGAATAAGAGTGCCGAAAAACTTTATGGGTGGAAAGAAGAAGAAGTTATTGGCAAAAATGCTAATCGATTATTAAAAACAGAATTTAAACATTCAGAAGAAATTTTAAATACCGTACTAGAAAAAGGGATTTGGCGGGGAGAATTAAAAAAAATTAGTAAATTTGGTAAGGAAATTATTGTTGATAGTTGTTGGACATTGGTAAAAGATGAAAACTTCAAACCAAAGTCTATTATGGTGGTTGATACTGATATTACTCAGAAAAAACAACTAGAAACCCAATTTCTACGAGCTCAGCGAATGGAAAGTATTGGGACTTTAGCTAGTGGTATTGCTCACGATTTAAATAATGTACTTTCTCCAATCTTGATGTCAGCACAGCTATTGAAGCTTAAATCTCAAGATGAAAGTATGACTGAAATGTTATCAATCGTTGAAAAAAATGCCAAGCGTGGTGCAAACTTAGTCAAACAGGTACTTTCCTATGCAAGAGGGATAGAAGGCGATCGCACATTATTGCAGATGAAGCATTTGATTTTGGAAATGCAGCAAATTATAGATCAGACTTTTCCCAAATCAATTCGGACAGAAATCGATATTCAGCCTGATTTATGGGATGTTTATGGGGACAATACCCAAATTCATCAGGTACTAATGAATTTATGTCTCAATGCTCGCGATGCAATTTTAGAAGATGGAACCCTAAGGATATCAGTTGAGAATATTTTTATCGATGAAAATTACGCTCAAATGAACTTGGAAGCAAAGGTTGGTTCTTATGTGCTTCTCAAGGTTGAGGATACTGGGGTTGGTATTCCAAATGATTTATTAGGAAGAATTTTTGAACCATTTTTCACCACCAAAGAATTCGGTCAGGGTACCGGATTGGGACTTTCAACTGTGATGGGTATTATTAAAGGTCATGGTGGTTTCATCAGCGTTTCTAGTCGTGTAGGTCAAGAAACAAGTTTTCATGTCTATTTACCAGCAAGTAATGTTTCCCTGGAACAATTGGTAGAAGATATTGCAGCTACTCCTTCGGGTTGTGGAGAATTGATTTTGGTAGTTGATGATGAACCAGCAATTAGAGAAATTACTAAAAATTCTTTGGAACATCATAATTATCAAGTTATTACTGCTAGTGATGGAATAGAAGCAGTTGCTATATATGCTCAGTATAAAAATAAAATCAGTGCTGCCATCATTGATATGATGATGCCAAATATGGATGGAGCAACAACTATTAGTACCCTAAGGAAAATGAATCCTCAGGTGCGAATTGTTGCGGTGAGTGGTTTAATGAATAGTGAAAATCTACCGGGTAAAAATACAGGCAATGCTGTAACTTTTCTTCAGAAACCTTATACGACTCAAGCATTACTACAAAAACTTCATAAAGTTTTGCCTCAAAACTAATCTAAGTATGTTAAGAAGAAAAATCATAACTAGTTTGGAATAGCGCTTTAGCGCTAAAGCGCTACTACGAGCCAAATACAGATATTTTATATTTATTTATTACATAGGTTACTTTTTTCTCGCCTACTTGCTTAAGTTTGTAAATCCTAAGTTTTTTGAATCCTAAGTTCTTTATCTCTAAGTTTTTGATTTCCAAGCTGTTTAAATTTGGGTTATTGAATTTGAGTTACTGAATTTGAGGTTATGTCATTTGAAGGTATATGATTTTAAATATTTGAAACTCAAATGTTTAAGTCTCAAGCTGTTTCCTTCGCATCAGACCACATAAATTAGATTCAGAAATTATGTTGTAATTTTTACAAGGTAAAACTTAAAGAGAACATACTAATAAGGAGTTGGTATGTTTTATGCACCAAATATTTTCATTCAGAGAAACCACATGTTTGTCTTAATGAATAAGATGATATGTATAAATAATTATTAAAAAATATAAAAAAGTTAATATAAATAGAATGAGAGTATTTTGCTTAAGTTGTGTTTCTTATATTTTGCTCCCAATTCTTTTTATATGAATAATTTAATTTTAGTTGCTGATGATGATGTTTTAACAAGAATACATCTACGCGAGCTACTAGAGTATGCAGGTTATCAAGTAGTAGAAGCTAATGATGGTGAGCAAGCCTTAGTTATTTATAATCAATTAAAACCCGATCTAATTTTATTGGATGCGCTCATGCCAGTGATGGATGGCTTAACTTGTTGTGAGCGACTACATAATCTTCCAGGGGGAGCAAATACCCCTATGCTAATTATAACAGCAATGTATGACGAAAAATCTGTAGAAAAAGCTTTTGCTGTTGGGGCTACAGATTATATTACCAAGCCAATTCACTGGTCAGTACTGCGTCAGCGAGTTCGCCGTTTATTAGATGCAAGTCTAATGATGCAAGAATTACGACAACAAACCCAGCAAGCTAAAGCGCGGGAAGTTAAGCTAAAAATGGCTTTATCTGCTGCATCTATGGGAACCTGGGATTGGGATATCCTCCGTAATAAGATTATCTGGTCAGGTCACAGAGAAGCTTTATCTGGTTTAGAACAAGGTACTTTTGATGGCTCTTACGAAACTTTTTTATGCTGTATTTATCCTGAAGATCGCGAACGAGTCAACGGTGCAATTCGTCGAGCAATAGAAAAGGGTACCGATTACGATCTGGAATATCGTATGGTTTTGCCGGATGGTAATATTCGTTGGGTATTCAGTAAAGGGGTAGTATTTCGCGATCGCTTGGGTGTAGCAGAACGAATGTCTGGGGTAGATGTAGATATTACCGTTCGCAAACAAGCTGAATCAGCTTTAGAAGCATATGCAAATCGACAAGCACTTTTGGCTGAGTTAAGTCAAATGGCGTTGGCTGGAGTAGAATTAGGTGCTCTCATGCAGCAAGCGACTAAAATAGTAGCTCAATGCTTGAATGTTAAGTATTGTCAAGTATTGGAATTGCTTGATGATAAAAGTGCTTTTATTTTACGAGCCGGTGTGGGTTGGGATAAAGGGGTTGTAGGTCACACAAGAATCAAAAATGAACAGGAATCTCAACCTGGGTATACTTTATCCAGTGAAGAAGTAGTAATTAGTGAAGACATTAGTAGGGAAGTACGATTTACAATTCCACAATTGCTTGTTGAGCATCAAGTTACTAGTAGTATATGTGTGGCAATTAAAAGTAGGGGAATTCCCTTTGGTGTTTTAGGAACATATACATCGGAAAGCCGTAGCTTTAGCAAAGATGATATTTATTTCTTACAAGCAACTGCAAATTTATTAGCAACAGCAATAGAACGCAAAGGTACGGAAGAAAAATTGCGTCAAAGTGAAAGACGTTTTCAAATAATTGCTCGTGCGACTAATGATGCGGTTTGGGATTGGGATTTGCAGACCAATCAAATTTCTTGGAATGAAAGCGTACAAAAGATGTTTGGCTATTCACCCGAACAATTAGAAGGTGATGCTGACTTGTGGTATGCACATATCCACCCGGAAGATAGAAACAAAATAATTCGCGATATTTATGCTTTTGTTGATAGCGAGCAACAGGATTGGTCAAATGAATATCGTTTTCGTCGCGCAGATGGTTCCTATGCTTATATTTTTGATCGGGGTTATGTTGTTCGCGATCGCAACGGTGAACCTTTGCGTATGATTGGAGCCATGATGGACATTGGCGATCGCAAACTGATTCAAGAGGAATTACAGCGTCAAAATTTACGTTCAAAATTGTTTGCAAACGTCACTTTAAAAATTCGTCAGTCCTTACAAGTAGATGAAATTTTACAAACTACAGTAACAGAGGTACAAAAATTACTTTATGCCGATAGAGTATTGATTTTACGTTTACTTAGCGATAATTCAATTTTGGTAGTCAAGGAAGCCGTAGTTCCTGGTTTACCGGTGGTATTAGATCAAGATATCAATGACCCCTGTTTTGGCGAAAAGTATATTGATAAATATAGTCAAGGGCGAATAAGTGCAATTGCAAATATAGAAAAATCAGATATCAAACCATGTCATGTCAAATTTTTGCAGCAGTTTGGTGTCAAAGCAAATTTAGTAGTACCAATACTTTTACCCGATGGAATTTGGGGTTTACTAATTGCTCATCAATGTGCAAATACTCGTGAATGGACTGACTGGGAAACAGAACTCCTACGTCAGCTTGCAGACCAAATCGGGATAGCTATTTCCCAGGCTAAATTACTCGAGCAAGAAACCCGACAACGTCAAGAACTCGCACGTTCAAACGAAGAATTACAGCAATTTGCTTTCATTGCTTCCCACGATTTGCAAGAACCACTCCGAAAAATCAAAGCTTTTGGCGATCGCTTGCAAGTAAGTTGTCGTGAATCCCTTTCTCCCCAAGGATTAGATTATTTACAAAGAATGCAAAATGCTGCTGGGAGAATGCAAAACTTAATCGAAGATTTGTTAGATCTATCGCGTATCACTACAAGAGCACAACCTTTTATTGCAGTAGATTTAACTCAAATTGTTGAAGGAGTTTTATCGGATTTAGAAATTAGGATTCAACAGACCCAAGCAAAGATAGAGATTGGAAAATTAAGCACAATTAATGCAGATCCTTTACAAATTCGTCAATTACTACAAAATTTGATTGGTAATGCTTTAAAATTTCATCGTGATTCCGTTCCACCTTTAATCAATATATATTCCCAAGAGATAGAAACCGAAGAAGATTTACGTTGGTGTGAAATTGTTGTTAAAGATAATGGAATTGGTTTTAACGAAAAATATCTCGACCGAATTTTTAATGTGTTTCAACGTTTGCACGGTCGCAGTGAATATGAAGGTACGGGAATGGGTTTAGCTATTTGTCGGAAAATCGTCGAACGCCATAAGGGTAAGATTACCGCCAAAAGCGAACTAGGAAAAGGAACGAGTTTTATTGTGACGTTACCGCTTTGATTGGTGATTGGGAAAGTGTGGGAAGTGTGGGAGGCTTGGAAAGTACTGTAAGTTTAGGAATTAGGTATTGAGAAATAACATAATGAGAAATAACTCCTGACTTCTGACTCCTTACTCCTTACTCCTTACCCATGACCAATTCCCACTTCTACTATTTCGCTTACGGTTCCTGCATGTGTCCTGTGGATCTAAAAAGGACAATGGGAGAAAAAATACATCCTTATGTGGTGGGTACGGGAATTCTGAAAAATTATAGATTGGGATTTTACCGTTATTCTCCAACCCGTAAATGTGGTGTACTTGATGTAGTTCCAGATATAAACAGTACGGTTCATGGAGTACTTTACCATTTACCCCAAAGATTGAGCGTTCGCTTGGATCGACGGGAAGGTTCTCCCCATGCTTATAAACAAGAATTTGTAGATATTTGCTTGTCAGAAAATACTTCAGAAAAACTCTACCGTCAGGTTCGTACTTACGTTGTAGTTAACAAATCACCAACGGAAGTTGCTCCTGATGATACCTATTTTAATGTTGTATTGCGTGGTGCTCTCACCTGTGGATTACCAGAGGAATATTGCTGGAATTTGTTTACTCACATGCACCAATTGCAACGGTGTAATAAAAAGGGAACAGGGAACGGGGAATAGGGAAAAGAAAATAAAAAATTTTTAATTCAAAAACTTAATGCAGTAGTTAACAAATTACTAACGCAAGTCACCCCCGATAAACGCCTAAGAGGCGTTCCGCGTATCGCACCTATTTGTCCTATTGTTATTCTGTGCAGCGCGTTGCTCTCACCTGCGGTTTACCAAAGCAATATTGCTGTGACTTATTGAGTGAAATGTACAAATTCCAACAATATCAAAAAAAGCTTAAAAGTATAAATAACTGCAGGATTTGGTTGGGTAATATAAACCATAATTTTCTCAAAAAATTTTGAAAAATAATACTAACTCTTGAAATAAGAAATTAACCGTTCCCTGTCCCCCATTCCATTCAAAACAGAACATCAGAAAGACTTCCAGCTCTAAATTACGCAAACAAAAAACCCCTGGTACCACTACCAGGGGCAAAATTAATTATTACCATTTCACCTGATGTTTGCCAAAGGACATTAAATCCTACAGATTTTTCCCCTGGGGGAAAAGTGTTTTGAGTAACGATTGCATTCTAGCGCAAAAATGGTGATTTGGTATAAATATTAGCTAACTATTAGCTAACTCCGGCTAAAAGTAATTCTGCTTTTTCTGACTTGTTGATAACCACTTGACCGTCATCATCAACATCAACGATCGCTGTGTCACCGGCTCCAACTTCACCGCCGAGAATTGCTTCCGCTAACGAATCTTCTAACAGTCGCATAATCGCCCGACGTAAAGGTCTTGCACCGTAACTAGGATCGTAGCCTTCTTGGACTACACGTTCCTTGAAGCGCTCGGTAACTTCCAGAGTAATTTCCTTCTCTGTGAGACGGTTAATTATATCCTTCAATAATATGTCAGCAATTTGCTTGACTTCGTCTTTATTGAGTTGAGTAAAGACGATAATTTCATCGAGTCTGTTGAGGAATTCTGGACGGAAGAAACTTTTAAGTTCCTCATTTACCAAAGTTTTAATCCGGTTGTAGCTAGCATCGACTTCTGAATCTAACTCAAAGCCCAAACCGCCACCACCTTTTTCGATTACTTTGGAACCAATATTGGAAGTCAAGATAATCAAAGTATTCTTGAAGTCCACTTTACGTCCTTTGGCGTCGGTAAGATGTCCGTCATCCAAAATCTGCAGCAGCATGTTAAATATATCGGGATGCGCTTTCTCGATCTCATCGAAGAGCAACACGGTATAAGGTTTGCGCCGTACAGCTTCTGTCAATTGTCCGCCTTCATCGTATCCCACAAAACCAGGAGGGGAACCGATTAATTTGGAAACAGTATGACGTTCCATATACTCGGACATATCCAAGCGAATCATCGCATCTTCCGCACCGAAGAAGTAAGCAGCTAAAGATTTCGCCAGTTCGGTTTTACCAACACCCGTTGGACCAGAGAAAATAAAACTCGCAATGGGTCGATTGGGATTTTTTAAACCGACACGAGCGCGGCGAACTGCTCGAGAAACAGCCGTAACAGCCTGGTCTTGACCGATGAGTCGTTGGTGCAATGTATCTTCGAGGTGGAGTAACATCTCCGACTCCGATTCCGTCAACTTGTTGACAGGTACCCCAGTCCATGAAGCTACGATTTGAGCAATATCTTCTTCACTCACATTAGGAGTGCTAACAAACTGCTGATTTTCTGATTCCGATTGCAGTTTGGTTTCTAAATCTAATTCGCGATCGCGTAACTTACCAGCCTTATCAAAATCTTGGATTTGAACCGCTTCATTTTTGGATTTAGTTACAGTTCTCAGTTCGCGTTTTAATTCCCGATTAGTCGAATTCATGGAATTGCGCAATCTGACCCGTGAACCAGCCTCATCAATCAAGTCGATTGCTTTATCGGGTAAGAAGCGATCGCTAATGTAACGATCTGATAATTCCGCAGCTGCAACCAAAGCATCATCAGTGATAGTGACCTTATGATGTTGCTCGTAAGCACCGCGCAAACCTTGGAGAATTTCAATGGTATCTTGAACGGACGGTTCGCCAATCATAATTGGTTGGAAACGTCTTTCCAGGGCTGCATCCCCTTCGACGTGCTTCCGGTATTCATCAAGGGTAGTTGCTCCCAAACATTGGAGTTCTCCCCTAGCTAAAGCGGGCTTGAGAATATTTGCAGCATCCATGCTACCTTCTATTCCACCAGCACCAACCACAGTATGAATTTCGTCAATGACGAGAATGATATTCCCCTCAGAACGAACTTCTTCCATGATTTTCTTCAGACGTTCCTCAAAGTCACCTCGAAAGCGGGTACCAGCCACCAATAACCCCATATCAAGGTTAAATACCTGTCTGTCAAACAAAACTTCAGGAACGTCTTGATTGACAATCCGCTGCGCCAAACCTTCAGCGATCGCAGTTTTACCGACCCCTGGTTCGCCAATTAACACGGGGTTGTTTTTGGTGCGACGACCAAGAATTTGAATTGTACGTTGAATTTCTTTTTGGCGACCAACAACCGGGTCGAGCTTACCTTCTCGAGCAAGCTTGGTAAGATTTCGACCAAAATCTTCTAAAGTCAGCTTTTTATTTCGTCTCGATCCCCCACTACCAGGAGTAACCGATACTGGTGTTTCTTCACCCAAATAACGAATTACAGCAGTGCGAATATCTTGAAGGTCTACGCCTAGGTTTTGTAAAACCTTTGCAGCGACACCTTCCCCTGCTTCAGTTAAACCTAAAAGTAAATGTTCTGTACTAATGTAATTATGTCCCAGAGTTCGAGCTTCCTTAAATGATTGCTCGAATAAACTCTTGACTTTAGGAGTAAAAGGAATTTCTGGCGGAATAAAACCAGAACCCCGACCAATGATTTTTTCTACCTCCAGTCGGGAATCTTTGAGGGTTACCCCCAAGTCGGTCAGCACTTTTGCAGCAACCCCATTTCCTTCTCCCATCAAACCCAGGAGAATTTGTTCTGTTCCAACGAAGTTGTGTCCCAGTCGACGTGCTTCTTCCTGGGCGAGCATAACTACTTTAATAGCTTCGGAAGTGAAATGTTCAAACATATTGGGTTCTTGCTCCCTTGCTGAACGAGCTGGATGAGAGACATTGACCCTCACCTTGAATATTTGTGTTTATGTATTTTCTTAAGGACAATGTAACTTTATTGAAAGTAAGCTGACAGTGGGGAGAGCCGTAAGCACCCAGGTGTGGTAGCCGTCTTTTGGGCAAAAATCGCCCTTGGTTCGCTACTTTGCAGCTTAGAATCAATAAATTAACTACGTATCCCCAACAGTAAATTCTAAGTATACAATCCAAAATTAAATATGAGTCAAACTAATAAAGACCAGCAACATCCACTTTATAATCGCGAACGTCCCTTGGTTGATAGTTTACTCAATCAAGAGGCAACCGACTACAATTTAGCAGAGTTGGCAAGATTAAGAATTCGTTATTGTGGTTTTCCTGGCGCGAGGGATGTTCAAGAACAATTAGATGGGATCATGAAACAGTGGGGGTTAACAGAAGAGGAGCTTTTTGAAAAAACTCGTATTATTCATCAAAAAGCCGGAATATATGAACTTCGTGGAAAAAAGAAAGAACAGGATTGGAATTAGGAGTAAGGAATAATGAGTAAGAATTTAGTTTTTTCTTCCCAATTCCCAATGTAATTTCCTATTGACCCTATGATTTACTTCTCTTTTGTGACACCTGTTTCCCGATAATTTTTGAGTTTCTGCCTTAAATTTTCTGATTTTTCCGATTTTTCTGATTTTAAGGAAGATGAAGAAATTTCTGGTGTGGAATTTTTATCTTTACTACTTGTTTGGGGCTTGATTGTTTTAGTACGAATTTTTGACTTTGACGGGGCTGATAGCTCCTTATTTTGCTCTAATGCAATCCTGGAAACAGTACTTTGAGAATTTTGTAACGTCGTTTTCACTGATTCCAATTGTGAAGCAACTTGAACCTGTTTCTCTATTGTTTGTGTGGAGGACACCAAGCCACTTAAACCACCAACGAGTTCCTTGAGATTTTGTCGAAATTTTGGATCGCCCGTCAATTCATCCAAATCAGAAGTAATTTTCTGAGTATTTTCAAATGTAACTCTTGCTGAATCTAAGGTTTGTTGTAAAACTAACAGATTATTTGGCTCATTAAGTGTTTTAGTAACATCACGTAAATTTGCCGAGGCTTGGCTAGCATTAGCAGAAAGACTTTCTAAATTTTGTACTAATTCCCCTTGAGTTAAGCGGTTAATAGTTGGTGAAAGACTCTCGACTGTTTGACGTAGCTGCTGACTGGTTTGGGTTACATTATCTAACGCTGTTACTAAAGAAGAACGATTATTCGTCACTAGATCGTCTACATTAGCCAACAAAGTATTAACCTGTTTTGTTGTCAAACTAATATCTTTAGCGGTGTTACTAAATTCTCTTGCAACAGCACCAATTTCGTTAGCCGTAGACCCAAATTGCTTGATTGCTTCGTTGGTTGATGCAGTAACCTGTTTGGAAGCAGTTGCAACCGAACTTGCAGCAGAGGAAAAGGTATTTAGATCTTTTTGGCTTTCTCTAACTAATTTAGAAACATCTTTACTGAGTAATGTTAATTGTTCTGCAGCTTTAGAAGTATTTTGTAACGCATCATTGACGTTAGCATAAACACCTGGTTGGGAATAAAGTTTTGTGAACGCGCTACTAGAACGAATTAGTTCGTCAATATTAACGCCAATCTCACCCTTTAAACGGGAACCATTACAAACGATAAGTGTTTTATTACAACTTTTCTCCGAAGGTTTGGCAAACTTTTGATTTTCGGGTAATGATGCGTTAGGTGTTATGTCTATAATGCTTTCGCTAATTAACCCCGACTGATTGGCTTCTATCTTAGAATTTTTGGGGATGATTAAGTTTGGATCGTTAATTTCAATTTCCACTTCAACATTATTTGGTCCGGGGCGTACTTGAGCAATATTACCAACCTTGACACCTCGATAACGAACTACAGCTCCTTTTTGCATTCCACCAGCATTTTTAAATTCCACAATCGCCTTGTAAGAATTACCAGCAGCAGTTAACCTGTTCAACCATAAGATAACTATCCCAAACACACCTAGCCCTAGTAGGAGTAGTAAACCTACAGAACCTTCTCGAAATGCTCGCGTAGAAGCGAAGCTGTTAATTGAACTACCTCGCATTTTTCCTCCCCTCAAGATCTGGGATTTTAGATTTCAGACTCTAAAGTCCTAGGATTTACACATAATTAAAATTGATTTATAAAAAGAGATGATTAATAAAAGGAGATGATTTATGAAAATAAATATCAGTTAGGTTTGATTTCTTCAATCCTAAACCTAAATCCAAATATAAAATTTTCAAATCTAGAATTTCTAAGTCTAAAACTTCTAAATCTATAAGTATTAAATCTACAGGTTTTAGATATAAAAGTTTGAAATTTAGAATTTTTAAATCAAAAGGTTGTCAATCTGAAAGTTCTAAATCTGAAAGTTCTAAACCTGAAAGTTCTAAACCTGAAATTTTTCAATTTTTATCCAAAATTGTTAGTTATCCCACAACTTGAATTGGACCATCAATATTTCCACTCATAAACTGTCTCATATAAGGATGATCCGTTGTGTCGATCTCACTAACCGAACCTTGCCACTGTACTTTACCCTGATATAGAAATATAATTCTATCGGCTGTCCGACGAATAGTACTTTCTTGGTGGGTCACAATAGCATAAGTACTGCAAACCCCCTGCATAGATTGTAGATCCCGAATTAAATCTTCTATCACTGTTGAAGCAATTGGGTCAAGTCCAGCTGTCGGCTCATCATAAAGTAAAACTTCCGCTCCTTCTTTGGGAGTATCTGGATTAGACATAATGGCGCGAGCAAAACTGACTCGCTTTCGCATTCCACCGGAAAGTTCTGCTGGATAAAGGTTACCTATTCCAGGTAAACCAACCATTTCTAGTTTTTTGTTCACCAACTGACGAATACGTTCGGGTGATAACTGAGAATGCTGATATAGCAAAAAACCAATATTTTCTTCCACTGTTAAGGAATCAAATAACGCTGCTTGTTGAAAGACCATCCCTATCCCAACTGGATCGTCCTTCGTATCTTCTATCAGCCCTTGGCGTCGAACGCCTTGGACATAGATTTCACCTTCATCAATATTTGTGAGTCCAGCAATCAATCTTAATATAGTAGATTTACCAGTACCACTAGGACCGATAATTCCTAGCGCTTCTCCTCGGTAGATTTTTAAGTCCAAACGGTCTAAAACTTTATTGCTACCAAAGGATTTAGAAACACCTTTTAATTCAATTAGCGGTTCGTTCATCGGTTAGTAGTTAATGGCGGTTAGCATTTATTTATTCAACAGTAAATTTTCTACGGAAAGTCGGATCGATGGCAAATCTGACTCAGTTTACTTCTACGTGATTGAAGTAGCATTTTCCGTATACTGGTTTAGCTGCGAACGAGCAGGCTTCTGCGAATAATACTGCAAAAATGACTTCAAGATACAAAAACGATTAATTCCCCCTGCTTTCTAAGTGTTTTTGGATTTTTAGCACTACATAATTAAAGTTAGGAAATCGGTAAATCCCAAAAGCTAGATTTGTAAGCTTTTAACCTTTGTTAGGCTGATTAATTGCGCGTAGCGCCATAAAATGGTTTTTTTAAGCAATTACCCATTACCCATTACTCATTACCCATTACCCATTACCCATTACCCATTACCCATTACTCATTACTCATTACCCATTACTCATTACTCATTACTCATTACTCATTACTCATTACCCATTACTCAGATACTACTGTTTGTCTTCTGAATCGAGATATACCTAAAATTACGGCTAAACTGAATAAACCAATTGATAGCGGTTTTACTAAAATTAATAAAATAGGAAAATTTTTACCTTCAAGATTAATAGAATCTGTTGGGTACTCCACAGTTTTTGCGACTACCTGAGCCAAGAGCTTATTTTCCTGTCGGGCTAAGTCCTGCAAAACATTATCGAAGACAAATTTGCTAGAATCTTTTGAGAAATCACTTAAATATTCAGATTGCAGATTATATGTATTTTCAGCCCAATCTTCTAAATTCAAATGGGTTTCTAAATTTAAATCGGATTGATGATTTAATACTAAAAGGCGATCTAATTTAGCTGCATTATTAAAATCGAAGCGAGGAACTAAGTTGAGTCCATAATGGGAGTGAACGACCTTTCTTTCAGATGTAATTGGTATAGTTCTAGCAGCCAGAGAACGAGGATAGGTATCTAAAACAGCAGTTAGATTAATCTCACCAACACCCTCATCAAGAAAAACTCCGATATTTTGTTTATGCCATCCATAAGCACCAGTTAATAATAAAGCAGTATCTTTAAATTTAAGACTGGGTGACTCAAATTTTGCTGCATCTGAAAATGGGTAATTTAAATTTTGAGTAACTTCCTTTGCAACATCTTTTCCTGCTAGTTTTTCTAAGGTATGTAAGGAACCATTCATTGCTCCTGTAATCACCCCAGGACTAGTAACAATATTCCCATCCTCTAAATATTTAACATCTTTAACCCAGTTGGTATTGGGATATTGTTTTTCCAGAGAGTCAAATGCGAACCAATGGGTTGTAGCTTGGCGGTTTTCTAGTAATCCAGTAGCTGCTAAAAGACGTACTCCTTCACAGATTGAAAGAATGACAGTTTTGTCGTTGTTATGTTGAGTAATCCATTTGATTAATTCAGCATCTTGGGAATTATGAACTGCAGGAATAACAATTAAGTCGGGATTCTGTCCTATGGTTTCCTCAAATTCTACAAAAGAGAAATCAGGAATAATATCTATTCCACCACTTGTTAAGGGAGATATTTGATGTTCTGGCGCTACAGTATAAACATTAAACTTATTAGAAGCTGAAAATATTTCATATGGTACCAGTAAATCTGTTGTTTCTGTACCTTCATTAG
>JAAUYH010075556.1_pt1 | contig 21590 bp, 14 predicted proteins | sample 7278061 | NCBI WGS metagenome assembly JAAUYH01 (sample SAMN14350203, study PRJNA611818) | marine sediment metagenome | isolation source: surface marine sediment (0.6m) | place: French Polynesia: Moorea | collected 2018-08 | reverse complement strand
CGTCGTTCCAGTGAACGCAGTAAATGCTGGCAAATTCGTCGTGACCTTGCTAACTATTTATCTGTTTTGGAGCAACAATGGTTTAATTCTGAGTGACTTTTACAACGATAGTTAATTATTTTGTAAATAAATCCTGCAAGAAAGAATTTTTGGGTCATAAATTGGGGTACGATTAATCCCAACCAAAAAATAATCTTCTAATTACGATGGTGTTTAGAGTCTATAGTCTAAGTATAGCGATGGTTCTATAAAATCTATAGTTTAACTATTTGAACCCACGACCCCTACTACCCCAAAGTAGTGCGCTACCAAGCTGCGCTGCGCTACGCCCCGAATAATTAGATGCTAGACATTTAGTATTTGACTATTTGTTAAGCAAAAGCCAGTATAGCACGCTACTAGACAATTGCGAAAAAATTATATTTTATAGAAAATTAATAGTACTTTTATACTATATTAGGCTATAATAAGAGCATCATTGGTAAAAATTGGGTCATTTTTGGGGTTACATTTCAATTTTAGTAATACTAATGTATGATGACAACTAAAAACACAAAATAAAGATTGGTGTTGTAACCATCGATAACGATCAAAAATTCGATAAGAATTAGATTTATAGATAGAGATATCTATATAGGAGACTACGATTCAAAACTTAAAAACTTATTAGATATAAGCCAGAAATGCTCAAAGCTTCAGAAATCATTAGCAAGCAGCCTAATTACACCTCTAATACCTCTAACAAAGCTTGTTCAAAACTATCGAGCAGATTCTCTAAAGAGAAATTTTTCCGGGCACTGACATAACCCTGTTGACCTAAAGTGTGGGCTAAATTGCGATCGCTAATCAATTTTTGAATCCGTTGGCGCAGAGCGATCGCATCTCCAGAGGCGAATAAATAACCAGTTATTCCATCGTTGATGATTTCTAGTGCCCCTCCAGCAGCCGAGGCAACTACAGCTTTTTGGGCTAACTGTCCTTCGACAATCACCCTACCAAAGGGTTCTGGTTCAGTAGAAGTATGAACGATAATGTCGCAGGCTTTCATTAAAGTGGGAATATCGTTACGAAATCCTAACCAATGAATTCGACCTTGCAATTCTGGTTTATTAGCTAGGTCTTTTAGCTCAGAAACATAGTCTTCTTCCCCAAATAAAGCTTTTCCTACTAAAATCACATGGACTTGAGGTAATTCTTCAACTGCCTTGAGAAGAAGGTGTTGACCTTTCCAGTAAGAAAAACGACTAAATAATCCAACTAAAGGTGCATTACCAATACTTAACTGAGAACGGACTTTATTTATATCTTGAATAGTTACAGTATCAAACCGCCGAGAGTCAAAACCATTATAAACGACATCTAAGAGGTCTTGTTTTCCTCCAGCAGCAACAAAGGCTTTACCTGTAGCTTGAGAATTAACCAATACCTTACTAGCAAATTGATTAGCCAAAAACACTGCAATCCTACGGTTTACCCTACTGAAATGCTTTGCAGTAATAATATCCCGTAGATACCATACAATAGGAGGACTCCCCCTTAAAGTTGCCAGAGCAGCAATTATAAAAGCTTTTTGGGAATTAGCCAAGATCAAATCATAACCTTTTGCTTCTTGAGCGATCATACCTGCCATATTCCAGAGTTCTGGTATTGTTGCCAAGGAGTTCAGTCCTCCAGAAGTACGGAGATTAAGCATAGTTTTAGAAGCAGGAATAATCGTTACTTGTACTCCTGCCAGCTCTAAACGTTCGCGTAAAAGACCATCTTGAAACAGGAGCACCTTGCTAGTTTGAGCGTGTGCAGTTGCCAAATCTAGTAGGCTTAGTTCTGCTCCCCCCAATGCTGCTATATGATCGACAAAAAGAATTTTGTGTTGTTTCATTGCTATACTATCGATTAAATTGCTTAATTGTAGCTTCTGCTTTGGAGAGCTTGCTTAACCAATCTCCTGCGCAAATAGCTTTTCATTATGGGCATCAAAGAGTAAGTACCATCACTTTGGCTAATCAGCGATCGCTCTATTAAAGAATTAATGCTGTGTAAAAATTTGATTCTAGGATGAGATTGTTCTAGATAGTTGGACAATTCTGCTGAAGAAACAGGCGAATCGGATATTGCTAACCAGCAAGTAATTTCTTTATCTAAATTTGATAAACAATACAATTCTTGCTCCAGCAAACTAGTAATTGTTTCAAGGAGACTGAGTTCTTGAACAACTTGTTCAATATTATCGCCACTAACAATATCCAAGTTATCATAAGCAATTTTCAGTAATTGAGGGTTATTTTGTAAACTTTCAGATAAATGCAATAGCTTTTGCCTATCTGAGGCGCTACTAATTTTTGACTCTATAAATTTCTTGGTAGTTTGCTTCGCAAATCCTTGTAAACCAAGAATTTTAATTTGATTCGTGGCATAGTATTCAAGTAATTTAGGCTTGAGCCGGCTTGTACAAATTAAGAGACTTTTATGGTTGGTAGATATAATGGCACGGAAAAATTGACCGTAGTCTTCTAATTCTTTTTTGTAATAAATGCTTGTTTGATGGACCTCAAAAATAGATTGTAAATTGTCTAATACTAGTAAAATTTTTTTCTGTTTTAAATAATCGATAAGTTGAGATATTAAGAGACTTAAGTCTAAAGATTCTGAGTCTATCCCATGGTTAGGATGCTGGCTGATTAATTTTAGGTAATTATGGATTAGTGTTTTTATAGATGGGGGATTATCTAAGGAAAACCAAATAACGTAATCAAACTGATTTTTTACATCTTTGGCAAACTTAGTTACCAAACTAGTTTTCCCACAACCAACCATACCTGAAACAACAATACAACGACAATCAAGATCCTGACTCCAAGATTCTAAGAGTTTAATTTCTTGTCCTCTACCTATGAAATGTTTGGTATCAGGAGCAGTTGTCCAATGATAAGATTGCTGATCTGTAAGATTAGTAGATAAAAGTTGAGACCGATCATCTGTTGACTTATTTTTCTGATCTATAATTACATCCTTAATTTTTCGCCTCATACAAGGCACAAAATTACTCTTGTTAATTTGCTCATCAAAAGCACAAGAAAGAGTGTGCCATAAATTACAGCCTACGGTTTTGATATACTCAGGATCGTAATTATAGTCATCTGCCATCTTGGCATAAGTTTTACCATTCCACACTTCTCGAAGTACTATTTCTTGAGTCGGATTAAGATAAATAGGACTAATAGTACGATCAATTAAAGACAAGACGGATTCAAAGTCAATTGGGTTATTCATTTTTGTTCGCACTGAGATTCTCGCTTTAGCGACGAGAAAAATGTGCACCTCCAATTTATCGGTTTACAATCAATACTTCTCGAATAAGTAATATTAGCTTTAAAAAAAAGTTATTTTTTAAAGGGTTAGATACAGTGTTGCTTGGCGAGAGACCCTAGGGAGTTAATCTAGCCGAAGAACCATTCAAGCGCACAAGTTAGACAACCGAACAGAAAAAGATTTGCTGCAAAATTTGGAGCTACAATCATTTTTTAGATACCCTGTGCAAAAATATTTTTTTCAATTACATGAGTACTTCTAAATAATGTAAAAGTATTTACAATCCCTACTGTTAAGTCTGCATTTCTATTTGTTTTTTTGGTTTTACTGTAAGTATATATAATACAAAAAACAAGTTTGTGGGGCTTTATGTGGCAAAACATAATAAATTTTAATATCTTATTTCTATTAATACCTTAATAGTTTATAATACTTCAATCTAGTTCGTTTATATTACTCGCCTCTTTACAGCGTAAGACGAGAAAATACGTAAATATTTACACAAAGGTCATAACGCAACGGGTTTCCTATGTAGCTTAGTATTTCCAACCTAATATAGCAATCCTATTTAAGTAATGAAAATTTGGGAGGAGAAGAGGCAGAGGATGGAGGGCAAAAGTTTTTTTCACGAATGATTTAGGATTGCCATATTACTATCAGATAACTTTTTACTTACCTAAAGGAGATTTACTTTTCGATTAGTGCAATCTAATATTAAATCCAACTAAGAAATTTAAAAAAAAGTAAAGAATATTAAGGAAGCATGTACATATATTGATTTTTGTTTCTGTTGATCAAAAGGTGCACTAGGCTCTTATTTAAACACCCATTAAGTTAGCTTTGTGATGCACACTCTGGTTTTGCTAAGTTTCAATTATTTTCATCAATGACGAGACCCTAGAGGCAGTCGTCAAATTTTTATAACAACACTCAAATAATGAAGATAGCTTTAGTACACGACTATTTAACACAGCGCGGTGGAGCTGAGAGGGTTTTTCAGTTACTGTGCAAATTTTTTCCCGAGGCTGATGTTTATTCATCTCTCTATGATTCTCAGAACACCATCGATCTCCAAGGACGCTCTGTCAAAACAACTTTTCTTCAAAAGTTGCCTGGAACCAAAAGAGGTTTTCGTTTTTATGCTCCCTTATATTACTCAGCTTTTCGCCAGCTTGACTTGCAAGAGTACGATCTAATAATTAGTAGTACTTCTAGCTTTGCCAAAGGAGTACGAAAGAGACCAGGAGCAATGCACATTTGTTTTTGTCACAATGTAACCCGCTTTCTTTGGAATACGCGAATTTATTTAGAAGAATATAGTAAATTTAAGAAATTTTCCCCACTGATCGAACCTGTAATGCAATCTTTAAGGCAACAAGATTTGCAGTATTCTCAAGAACCAGATTTATACATCGCCAATTCCACTACTGTAGCCCGAAGAATTAACCGAATATATCAAAGAAAAGCCTTAGTAATAAATTATCCAATCGACACCAGTAAGTTTATTTACTCAGGCGACAAAGAAGACTATTACCTAATTTCGTCGCGAATTATTAGCTATAAAAGGTTGGATATTGCGATCGAGACGTTTAATTGGCTGGGATTACCGTTAATTATCATTGGGGACGGTCCTGAGCGCAAACGTTTAGAGGCTAAGTCTTTAGACAACATCAATTTTTTGGGATATGTGGAGGATAATTGGCGGAAACATTTGATGGCCAAAGCAAAAGCCGTAATAGTCACCGCTCTTGAAGATTATGGCTTAGTTCCCATAGAAGCTAATGCCAGTGGGACACCTGTAATCGCCTATGGAGCAGGCGGAGTGCTGGATACTCAAATTTCAGGCAAAACTGGTATACTTTTTAATCCTCAAACTCCTGACGCCTTGCAGAGAGCCGTTAAACAGGAATGCTTGCAGACATGGAACTATAGCGCAATTCGCGACCATGCAATAAATAATTACTCCGAGCTCGTATTTTTTCAGCAAATAGCAAAAGTTTTAGAAGAGTTTTATGGTAAGTCAGTTATGGCTAATTTAAAAATTCATGCTGAGTGGTTAGCTGATAATGTCGCAGTAGGAGCAAGAGGATGAATCAAAGCTATAACAATTTTGAGACAGAAAATAACAATGATCTAGGTTATGGACAGCTATTAGCCAAAGTTTGGCATCGCCGTCTTTGGGTCGCAGGAGCTTTTGCTAGTATAATGGCTGTTTCTGTTCCTTTAGCTCTTGGAAGACAACCTGTCTATCAAAGCCATATGCAGATACTGGTGGAGCCTAACTATCAAAAAGATTCCAATGGGAATGCGAACAATGAACATCTGGAAAGAGAGTTTGCCGATACAACTATCGAAATTGATTATGCGACTCAATTGAGAGTATTTAAGAGTTCCAAAATATTAAACAGAGTTGCTGAAAAGCTAGCGTTAGGCAATTCTGACCATGAAACTGCAGAAACTATAAAACAGTTGCGAGAATCATTAACTGTGTCGCAACTCATGCATGAAGACGGCAAAACTCAAACAAAAATTATACAAGTAGACTACGCTGGCGATAGTCCAGTTGAGACCAAAAGAGTTTTAGAAGCCATACAAGAATTTTATTTAGAATACAATCTCGAACAGCAAGAAAAGCGTCTCAGGGATGGATTATTTTTTATCGATAATCAAATTCCTAGAGCTCAAAGTGAGCTATTTAAGGCGGAGGCGGCTTTAACGGAATTGAGCAAAAAACATAATTTAATTTCCCCGGAAGAAGATGCGAAAGCTCTTAAAGAAAACATTAGGCGAATTGCTCGAGAAAGAGATGAGCTTAAAGCACAACAAAGCAAGACTAAAGCAACTTATATTTCTATCCAGCAGCAATTAGGATTATCGACAGATAATTCGCTAGCTTTATCTCGACTCAGTCAATCTTCTCGCTATCAAAATTTACTGAATAAATTACAAGAGACCGAAATTCTCCTAGCTACGAAACAACAAAAATTTACTAGTGATAATCCTGCAATTCATAGCCTCATCGATGAAAGAGATAGCCAGATAGCTTTGTTGATCGAGGAAGCGCAAAAAGTTTTGGGAGAAGTCCCGCCTAATTTTGTTGCAGAACTGAAATCTCTATCAAAACAAAGGCAATTAGGGCAATTAGTGGGAAGTGATACTAATTTTATTGATAAGATTACCGAATCGCAATCTAATTTGACAGGTATTCACCAGCGGGATTTGATTCTAGCGCAAACTGAAGCTAAATTAAAGCAACAATTAGTTGAGTTTCCTGAATTAATTGCTCAATACAAAAGTCTTACTCAAGAAGCAGAAGTTAAAAGAGAAGCTTTACAAAGACTGTTAGAAGCCAAGCAAGAGCTAGGAATTGAATTGAATCGCGGTGGCTTTAATTGGCAAGTTATCGAACCACCTCAATTAGGAATCCAAATTGCTCCTAATTTACATCAAGATTTGTTGCTTAGTTTCGTAGTTGCTTCTTTTTTGGGAGTAACAGCCGCTTTTGTTAGAGAAGCCATCGATCAACGGATTACTAATCCTGAGGAGATTAATGCTCAAACTAGTATACCTATTTTAGGTACTACTCCTGGATTATCCACATCTTCATATAATCGTTTGCTGGCTCAACTACCCTTTTTATCTAATTCCCAATCTACTACTCCCACTAAAGAAATAATTCAGTGGCAACCTTTTCGAGAAGCTTTAGACTTAATTTACGAAAATCTTAAGCTATCTTCTGCCAATTCCTCTTTAAAAACTCTAGCTGTAACTAGCGCGATCGCTGGAGAAGGAAAATCAACTTTTATCTTGGGTTTAGCTTTAAGCGTAGCTCGCCATGAGCAAAGGGTACTAGTAATTGATGCCGATCTTCGTTTTCCTAGTTTACATCAACCTTTTAACTGTAACAATCATTCTGGTTTGGCTAATTATTTAGCAGGAGAAACGGATCGACCTGTCATTGAGCAAGTTTCTTTTCTAGGAGAAACCATTGATTTGATTACCGCTGGCTCCAAGCCAACTGATCCAGTCAAGTTACTTAGTTCTGCCAAACTACAGTATTTTATTGAGCAGCAAGAACTCAACTACGATCTCATTTTGGTTGATACTCCTCCAGCGATCGGCATGGTAGACGCGATTAAGGTTGCATCTATTTGTGATAGTGCTGTACTAATGATGCGCTTAGACAAAGTTAAAGTTTCGGAATTGCTAGAGGCTACTACTTTGTTGAGTGAGTTAAAAGTCATAGGCATTGTAGCCAACGATTCTAAAGAAGCCACCCAACAAAATGAAGCTCAATCTCAGTCTCTATTACCTCAGCAAGTTTAATTAATTTAATCAAAAATTATGCCAATGAATATCATACTTCAAACTTCTAGAGTACTGACCTTAGACTCAGACTCATCGAACAGTCAAAGCTTTTTGCCTGTCTGCGATCTAAAATGGCGGCAAAAGAGCCTTCTGGTGAAGAGCATCCCTCAAGATGCTAACTATAGTTTTTCTGCTTTAACCAATAAACGATGGTTGAAAAGTTGTCTGCAAAATTCCTGGGTGAACAGGGTTTGTGTGGATCGGGTTTTGGGAGAACCAGGAATTAAGCTTTGGGCTGATACTTGCCATCAAGCTAGGAAACCACTTTTTATCCGTATTCCTTCCCACAGTGACTTATTTTATTTTCGTCAGACTACTTACTGGCGAGTTAAAAGAATTTTGGATTGGTTGACTGCTTTAATTTTACTGGTGGTATTTAGCCCCTTAATGTTATCGATAGCTTTGGCAATTAAAATTTTTACCCCTGGTTCAATTTTCTTCTCTCAGTGGCGGGTTGGAGAGAGAGGTAAGCTGTTTAAGATCTATAAGTTTCGCACTATGGTGATGAATGCTGAACATCAACACAATGAGTTAATGGGTAGTCAAAAAGGATTGCACAAATTAGAAAAAGACCCTCGAATCACTCTATTGGGTAGATGGCTGCGGAAATATAGCCTTGATGAATTGCCCCAGTTGTTTAACGTTTTACGAGGGGAAATGAGTTTCGTCGGTCCTCGTCCTTGGGCTTTATATGATGCCTTGCGTCTGGAAGAAAAAGGCCAGAAAAGATTGAATGCTTTGCCGGGAATTACCGGGGCTTGGCAAGTAGCAGCCCGCTCTAAATTATTAGATTTAGATGCTGTTACTGAATATGACTTGGATTATTTAAATAGTTGGTCTTTAACCAAAGATTTGAAAATTCTGGTGATGACCTTTCCCAAAGTTCTTTCTGGTTCTGGTGCTTATTAAATTATTTTGACAAACTTTAACTATGTTTATTCGCTACAAAACTCCGCTCTGGATGGGTAGAGTGATAAAAAAAACTAACTTTTGGCGAGATAATTTTATAATTCTGCGAGAATTTCAACATTTTCGCAAAATTGTAATCATTGCTATAGTTTGTACCTTGCTGGCCGCTCTTTTTGAGGGCGCTTCGGTTGGTTTGATTGCTTCTTTTCTCCAAGGACTAACAACCCCAAATGAACCCCCCATCGAAACAGGAATCGAATGGTTTGATATTAAATTTTTAGCAATTGAGGGATCCTCTGAAGTGAGGCTTTTTCGCCTATCTGCTTTGATTTTATTGGTAATTTGGTTCAAATCAAGCTTAAGATATCTTGGCTCATATAATATACAGCTTGCCAAAGCTAACTTATGCAATCGACTTCGTAAGCAAATATTTGAGCAATTGCAGAGCTTAAGTTTAAGCTATTATTCAACCAGCCATTCTGGAGAACTAATAAATAGCATTACGACTGAAATTAATCAAATCAAAGAAGCTTTTCAGTTATTTGCCGTTTTAGTCGTGAGAAGCTCTTCACTAATAGCTTATATTGCATCAATATTTTGGCTATCTTGGCAACTTTCATTGATTGCGATTCTACTTTACACTCTGCTTTCAGTGAGTCTGTCAAACTTGATTGCTCGGGTTCGAGAAGCAAGCTTTGCTGTTCCAAAGGCTAATGGACACTTATCTTCGATCGCTATTCAATTTATTAATGGAATTAAAACGATTAAAAGCTCAGCAACCGAAGATTTCGAGCGTAAAAGATTTTATCAAGCTAGTACTAACATAGTTAGAGCAGAGAAGCGAGTTGCTATTGTTTCATCAATGATAATGCCCCTAGCAGAAGCATTAGGTAGCACTATTTTAATCATCATGGTTATAATTGCATTTAACCTTTTCATTGTAACTGGAAAATTACCAGTTTCTTCTCTACTTACTTTTATGTTTGCTTTATTAAGAATTTTGCCTTTGGTATCCCAATTTAATGGGGCTAGAGAAAATTTGAGTCGTTTTCAAGGTTCTATTCACAATGTTAAAGAATTGATTGCACATGAAAATAAACCTTATTTAGATAATGGTGAGCTTTTATTTACAAGGTTAAAGCATGGGATTAATTTTATATCTGTTGATTTTAATTATGAATCGAACAATTTAGTTATACAGGATATTAGTCTAACTATTGAAAAAGGTAAAGTTACTGCTTTAGTTGGATCATCAGGTGCAGGAAAAACTACTTTAGCAGACTTAATTCCTCGCTTTTATGACCCAAGAGCAGGATCAATTAAATTGGATGGAAAAGATTTACGCAACTTTGACATTACTTCTGTTCGGCGGAAAATGGCAATTGTCAGCCAAGATACTTTTATCTTTAATGCCTCCGTTAGAGAAAATATTGCCTATGGGTTAGAAAGAATTGATGAAGCAGAAATTTGGGAGGCAGCAAGACTTGCTCATGCCGTTGAATTTATTAGAGAGCTGCCAGATGGTATGAATACTATACTAGGCGATCGAGGAGTAAGACTATCTGGTGGACAACGTCAGCGTATTGCCATCGCTAGGGCTTTACTCCGTAATCCAGAAATTCTTATTTTAGATGAAGCCACCAGCGCCTTAGATTCTATAACTGAGAAACTGATTCAAGAGTCTTTGGAAAAACTTTCTCAAGGTCGAACCGTGATTGCAATCGCCCATCGATTATCAACTATTGCCAAGGCAGATAAAATTGTCGTCCTCGAGCAAGGAAGAATTGTCGAACAAGGAAGCTATCAGGATTTATTAGCAAGGAAAGGTGCGCTTTGGAAATATCACCAAATGCAATATGAATTAAGCTCAGCAACTTCAAGCTGAACTTGAAATATAGATTTGGCAATATTTTATATGTATAAATTTAATTAATTAAAGGAGAAAATTAATTTAAATGTTAGTTTTTATCATCCCTGTAAAAAGTGCAAAAATTTCCAATTCATGGGAAAGAGTTTGTAGACTTTTCGAGAGAACTATTAGATCAGTTTGTAATCAAACTTATTCAGATTTTCGAGTCATTGTTGTTTGTCACGAAAAGCCAGATATTAAATTCGAACATCCTAATATTACTTATATTTCAGTAGATTTTTTACCACCCACTTGGGAAAATAATGATGACTATTCCAGTAGAAGAATTGACAAACAAAAAAAGATCTTTGTAGGACTTACCAATGTTCGTCGGTTTAATCCAACTCACGTCATGTTTGTGGATGCAGATGACTGCGTTAGCAAACATTTAGCACAGTTTGTTAGCCAAAATCTTGATTCTAATGGGTGGATGTTTAGTAAAGGCTACGAGTACATAGATGGTAGCAAATCTATTTTTCTCGTACAAAAATTTTTCTCTTCTAGATGCGGTACATCTTCTATTGTTAAATATGATCTAGTTGAGCCCGACCGAGATTTCAAGATTGATGATGTTCATCCTAAATGGTTATTTCATGGACATAAGATAGAAAAACAACTGCTACATAAAGGATATTCTTTGGATATTTTACCTTTTCCAGGTGCAGTATATATTACTGATAATGGGTCAAACATTTTCACTCAGAGGCAGATGCGTCTTCAAAGAGCAAACACTATTTATCAAAAATTACGTATCTATTCGGTGATGCTAGGAAAATTTATTTTATCTCAACCATTAACAGATTATATTCGTGAAGAATTTGGTCTTTGTGATATTGACAATTCAAATTTAGCTAACGCGAAATACTTGGTCACGAAATAAATAGCCTGAATTTAAATCTTAAAAAGCTTTTGTGAGTAAAAGAAATAAATTAACTAGAAAATTATGGAAAAAATTCAATCATTTATAGATAATAACTTATCTTTTTATCGAACCGAACATTATTTTGAAAGATATGGCGAATTTCAAAGCATTGAGCAATTTAGTGAATATTGTAATTGGGCTAAAGCTAACAATGTTAAAGTATATATATTGGGCAATGGTTCTAACACTTTATTCGTCAAAAAGAGTATTAAAACATTAATTTTAAAAAACAATATACCTAAAAGCATAAACTATCTTTCAGGAAATAGAATTGAAGTTTCTTCCTCAACTTTAATTATAGATTTACTTAAGTACTGCTACGATAATTCTTTGAGTTCTTTTTATTTTCTTACATCAGTTCCTGCCACCATTGGAGGAGCTTTAGCAATGAATGCTGGTGGAGGAAAAAATTCTACTACCATTTATGAATTCATTGAAAGTGTTACTTTTTTTGATTTTGAAAGTAATATTATTAAAACTATGGGTAAAGAAGAAATTGTCAAAGGTCATCGAGAAACTATTTTTACTGGTATTCATTCTTGCCTCATACTAAGTGCTACTTTCAAATTTAACCAGACCAATTTTGATGAGAATCCGATAATGAAAAGATTAAAGTGGTCAAAAGAATTTCAAGATTATTCTGCACCTAATTGCGGTTCTGTATTCAAAGATGGTTATCTAAGAATACCGAAATATCTTAGTTGGCTTAAGATAGGAAAAACAAGTTATTCTTCTAAAGCCCCCAATTGGATCTTAAATAAATCTTCCAGTCACGTTCCCATAGTTATTCTTATCAATATTGTCAAGCTTTTGCATATTGTAAGTCCCAGAAAAGCTATCCTGGAAATTATTTCTGTAGATTAGAAAAGATTGTATTAAATTAATTAGTTCAGTTATTTTTTTTTACTTAATACACAAGGATCATAACAAATGAAAGTAGGAATTCTAACTTTTCACCATACAACAAACTATGGCGCAACTCTTCAAGCTTATGCTTTATGGAAAATAATTAAGCAATATGGACATGATGTTGAAATTATTGATTATCGACCATACAAAACTGCTATAAATTATTTGGGTAGACTGATGCCAATAAAACCAATACATGGTAATTATAGTAAATACAAATGGGAGAGTCACTTCATACCGTATTTAATTCAAGCTTGGAGAATGAGAAGATTTTTGGTTTCTAAAATGGATTTAAGTAAAAAGAAATCTTATACAACAGCAAGCTTAAACAACTTTAGTTATCAATATGACGTAGTAATATGTGGAAGCGACCAAGTTTGGAATATTAAAAATAGATTCAGAGGTGGTTTCGAGCCTTCATTTTTTCTAGACTTTGTTGATAATGAAAATTGCCAAAAAATTAGCTATGCACCTAGTTTTGGTCAGACTAAGGAGCTAGGTTCTCATAAACAATTGATATCTCAATTAATTGGTCAATTCAATCATCTTTCTGTTCGAGATAACAATAGTTTGAGGTTGATTGAACAAGAGTGTAATAGAACAGCAACAAAAGTTTTAGATCCAACTTTTTTGAACGATTTTAGCGAATTTAAATTAATTCCAAAGATTAAGCAAGAATATATTTTACTTTACTCTATAACGAGTTATACAGCAGAACAAGAAAATCAAATAAAAACATTGATCGAATCAGTACCTAAACTCAAAAATTTATTAATAGTTTCTCTTGCTAGACCTAGCAAAATAGCTAATGTAAATTTGATAACTGTCGATCCAGAAGAGTGGGTTGGATACTTTAGAAATGCTGCATATGTTATTACTGGGAGTTATCATGGAACTATTTTTTCACTGAAATTTAAGCGAGATTTTACTGTATTTACTCGACCAGACAACGTTAAAATAAAAGATTTACTAAAAAGTCTCAGTCTGGAAAGTAGAATTATAGACCATCAAGAAACTTGCTTATTTTCCCAACAGTCTGTAAGTATTGATTACGACCCAGTGCATGAAACTCTAGAAAAGAAAATCACATCATCTAAAAAATACTTAGTTGAAGCTCTTGATGTAAAGAAAGCTGAAACAGCTTTAAGACAAGCAGGATAAGTAGAGAATTGAAAAAACTCCAATATAGTTCTGTAACAGACACAAACGATTCAAGAATTTACAAACTTCTTATTGTTTAAGATATTCAAAATAAGTTATATAACTATTTCGGAATTTCAGCTATTGGCAACTCAAAATCCTTAATCAAGAATAATTTTTTAGTCACAATGATAATGAATTTTATTTAAAAAAAAATTTCAAAAAAGATGAATAGAAAAATCAAAATAGCTTGTCACGGTCTGGTTAAAAAAAATAGTGGTAGTGGAATTGGAGCACAGTATCTAATATTAGAAGAGTTACTCAAAAGAGGTTATAAAGTTGACTTTTTCAATAGAAAAAAATTTATCTATCCCGAAGAGCTATGTAAGTATAGTAACTTTAATTATTTTGATGTTAAATATCCAGCATTGGAAAATTTACTCAACTCTTTACCCAATCCATTTAAAGAAATAATTTTACCTTTTGCTAACCAGTTACCTCTAATTCGTAGACCTAATGCTGAATTATTGAAACAAGATATATTGCTTAATCACCAAACTCAAAAATATGATTTGTTACTTTATTTAGATAGGAGATCACCAGTAAATATTGAACAAATACCGACTATAAGTTGGCTTACTGGCCCCCCACAAACAGAATGGTACTTTATTCAAAAACTCAAGCAAAACATCATTGCATTATGCGGATTGTTTTTCTATTATAAATTGAAAGTCTTTTATGCGACTAAAAGTATAGGTATAAAATCGGAACTTGGGTACAGCGATATTTTGATTAGCGGTAGCAAATGGTCAAAAGACAAAATATCTGCCTACATCGGTCGTGACGATAATATCAAAGTTCTTCCTTATCCTATCGATATTAACTTTTTTAAACCCAAAAATATTCAGACTAATAGAAAGAAAAATGATGATAAAGTTTTTCTGTGGTTAGGTAGATGCGATCCCAGAAAACGTCTAGATTTGCTTTTACAAGCTTACAGTTTACTATTAAAAGAACGGCAAGATATTAAGTTAAAGATATTCGGCAGGATTGGATATGCTAAAGAATACAAAAAGTTAATAGATAAATTTGACTATCCCGATCACCTAACATATCAATCCTTTATTAACAGAAGCGATATTCCAGGACTAATGGCAAACTGCGACGTCTTAATTCAACCAAGTGAAGGTGAAAATTTTGGTTCTTCGATTGCTGAAGCTATGTCCTGCGGATTACCAGTTATTTTGGGGTTAACTAACGGAACAAAAGACTATATTAGTTCCTCGTCTTTTGTATTTGAGGAATATACTCCAGAAAGCTTAAAAGAAACAATGTTAAAAGCAATTGAAGCTGTGGAACTGAGGCGCAAAGAACTAGCTTTAGATGCCAGAAAAACCGCCGAACAAAATTTTGATCTTTCTAAAATTGTTGATCGCCTTGAAATTATTTTTCAGGAAGCTCTGAGTGCTAAACAGGTAAAGTTTAATAAACCTATTAAAGAAATCGTTGAACAAGCATAAAATACTTTGCTTTAAGTTCCCGAGAAGAATTATTGACACACTTTTCTTGTCTGTTAATACGGCTTCTTTTATTCCCAACATTAGAACCTGAAGCTCGTCAATTGTTTTATATTCGCATAGAGGTGATTATTTGAGTCAAAGAAAAATAACGTATAAATTTCAACCAAAAAATCAATCATTTTTATTGTTACAGCCAGCCTCAGCTTGGACGGCAATTGCAGGATTGTTAGCAGTTAGTATTTTATTGCTCGCAGGAGGTGCTGGCGCAATTTTGAATTTGATATTCCCTCTAGGAGCTTTCATAGTAAGCATATTTTTATATATTCGCTATCCCATACTTTACATAGGTTTTACGTGGTGGCTCTGGTTTTTAGCACCTCTAATCCGACGTTTAGCAGATTATCGTGGTAGCTTTACTAATCCGAGTCCGATCTTGCTAGCTCCACTTTTAGTGACATTGGTTTCTTCCATCACATTGGTAAAATACATCCCAAAAATCCGTAAGGATATTAAATTGCCGTTTGTTATTTGTTTGGTTTGCGTATTTTATGGTTTTTTAATAGGACTGATTCAGAATTCGGTTAATGCCTGCATAGTTGCCTTTTTAGGCTGGTTCAGTCCGATTTGCTTTGGTTTTCATTTATTGGTTAACTGGAAAAATTATCCTTACTATCGTCAAAATATCCAACGTGTCTTTGTTTGGGGAGTTTTGGTGATGGGTATCTATGGCATTGTTCAATATTTGGTAGCTCCTGAATGGGATCGATTATGGTTGAGCAATGTGGAATTAGTATCTTTTGGTCAACCAGAACCTCTTAAAATTAGAGTATGGAGTACAATGAATTCCCCCCAAGCTTTTGCTGGTATTATGATGCCAGGTTTATTGTTACTGTTTACTAACCGAGAAATTCTGCGTTTTTTGTCGGCAGGAGCAGGCTACTTATCTTTTTTACTATCATTGGCGCGCTCTGGTTGGTTAAGCTGGCTGGTAGGGTTATTAATCTTTATTCCTTCTCTAAAAGCACGTCTTCAGATGCGCTTAGCTATTAGCATAATTGTAGTATCAATATTAGTTGTTCCCTTGGTTAATCTTGGGCCATTTTCTCGAGCTATTAATACACGAATTGAATCTCTGTCTAATAGTGAAGATCGTAGCGTAAATGGTAGATTAGCAGCCTACAATGATTTTGTAATACCGGCACTTTCTGAATTTGTAGGCAAAGGATTGGGAAACGAGACAGACGTTGGGATAGGTACTAGAGACAGTGGTATTTTTGCAATGCTTTACTCCCTTGGCAGCATCGGAACTCTCGTCTACCTTTCTAGTATATTTTTGATTTTTTTTAATCTCTTTCAAAGTTTAGAAATCAGGTCTGATGTTTTTGCTAGTGCTGCTCGTGCTATTGCTTTAGGCAGTTTCTCGCAGATCGGTCTGAATATCGTAACTTCAGGGATTTTGGGACTCATTCTTTGGGGATTTTTGGGTATGAGTGTAGCAGCACAAAGATATTCTTTTTATCAGCTTTATCTCCGCACACAAAAAGACTTATAACAGCCATAAAACAATTTTTTTCAAGTATGTTATGTATATGTTAAATTTATTTCCCCTTCAAGTAATACGCCATAAAATTTTTGCTTTGATTATTTTTGGTGCTGTAATGACAATTTTTTTGAATTCTTTAACAAGTCCATTATCTGAGCCTTTACATACAGAGCAAGCTCGAAGTTCTCAAGATTTTATAGATTCTATAGGAGTCGCAGTGCACCTTAGTTATAAAGATACTGCTTATGGAAAATACAATGAAATTATTAAACCTAGACTAAAGGAATTAGGAGTTCATCACATTCGTGATGGTGTTAACCTTAGTGATTTTGAAACTCAGCAAAAGTTTAACGAGTTAGCAGAACTTGGTATTAAATCGACTTTGGTAATGGATGTTAGAGATAAAAATTTTCCTTTACGTGCAGTAAATCTTGCCAAGTCCATACCCAACTCCATAGAAGCAGTTGAAGGTCCAAATGAATGGGATGTACATCCTAATATTAAATATAAAGGACAAAACTTTCCCAGAGGATTATCTCAATTTCAAGCAGAACTATATGAAGCAATTAAACAAGATCCTGCTACTAGTCACTTACCAGTTTTGAGTCCCTCAATGGCACATCCCAAAAATGCAACTAAGTTAGGACCTGTTGCTTGTGATTTTGGTAATATGCATAGCTATGCCGGTGGGAATAAACCAAGTCAAGACCTTGACCGGAAATGGATTCCCAATACCAAAATATTGTGTGGCGACAAACCGATTTTTGCTACTGAGTCTGGCTATCATAACAAATTTAAGCTCACGGGAGGACACCCTGGCGTACCACAAGAAATTGCAGCCAAATATTTACTAAGGTTGTATTTTGAATACTTCAATCGAGGAATTGAGCGCGCTTTTACCTATGAGTTGATTGATTATAAGTACGATCCTCAAAAACAGAACTTTGGTCTTGGTTTTGGTTTATTGAATTATGATGGCTCGCCCAAGCCAGACTTTCTTGCTTTGAAAAATTTAATTTCTATTTTACAAGAATCCGAACCAGGCTTTTCTCCTGATTTTGCTGCTAATTCTCTAGATTTTAATTTAAGTGGGGATACCGCTAATATACATCACACACTGTTGCAAAAATACAATAAAAACTATTATCTAGTCCTTTGGCAAGAAGTTGCTAGCTTCGATCAAAAAGCTAAGAAAAAAAAGATTATTCCCGAAAAACAATTGACCTTGACTCTCAATACTCCAATTAGTCAAGCAAATATTTATCAGCCAGTAACTTCAGATGTTGCTCTTCAGCAATCCATGAATCCTATCAATTTACAGCTTAAAATACCCGATCATCCCTTAATAATTGAACTAATACCTGCTTAAAAACTATGCGTATATTGCACATTTTAAATCATGTTCGCAAATCTGGTAATGGTATTGTTAACGCAGCAGTAGACCTTGCTTGTTTGCAAGCTCAAGATGGTCATGAAGTTGCGATCGCATCTGCCGGAGGAGAATTTGAAGCGTTATTGAAACAGTATAAAGTGAAGCATATTACTTTAGATCAAACTAGAAAACCGATTAATCTTCTAAAAGCTGCCCAACTTTATCGAGAAATATTGCACAAGTTTCAGCCAAATATTGTTCATGCTCATATGATGACTGGGCTAGTGTTAGCAAAAATTTTTCAACTTCAGACTGATTATGCTCTAGTATCTACCGTACACAATGAGTTTCAAAAAAGTTCAGTGCTAATGGGTTGGGCTGACCGAGTAATAGCGGTAAGTAAAGCAGTTGCTCGATCTTTAATTCAAAGAGGTATTCGAGAGCCAAAGTTACGAATTATATGCAATGGTACTCTAGGTAGTCCCCGCACCGAGAGACTTGCCAATTATCTTCCATTACAACTAGAATATCCGGCGATCACAACGGTGGCAGGAATGTATTGCCGCAAGGGGATTATTGAATTAATTGATGCTTTTACCCAAATCGCCTCAAATTTTCCAGACACACATCTTTATCTAATTGGAGATGGTCCAGACCGCGTAAAGTTTGAATCAAAAGCCTCAAATACCACCTTTGCTGATCGCATTCATTTTGAAGGTTTTCAAGCAGAACCGCAACGCTATCTTTTATCTACAGACATCTTTGTTTTAGCTTCTCACCGCGAACCTTTTGGTCTTGTTCTCTCAGAAGCACGGGAAGCAGGTTGCGCGATTGTTGCCAGTAATGTGGATGGAATTCCTGAAGCCTTAGATAATGGAGAAGCTGGTATTTTAGTTCCTGCTCAAAATAGCAAGGCACTAGCACAAATGCTAGCCAAATTATTAAAAGACCAAAATATGCTCCATAAATGGAAAACTAAAGCCAAAAATAATTTAGATTGGCTGAGTGTTAAGCGCGTTCATGAAGAAACATTAGCAGTATATAGAGAATTGAATATTAAATAGCCCAAACGAAAATAATAAATAATTAGAGGCTGAAAAATTAGTTATCCAAAAAAATTATTGAAATCTATTTTACTTATTAAATGAAAACTTTACAAATAGGAATGGGTTGGTTTGGCCATCGCGCTGGGGGATTAAATCGCTATTATGCTGATTGCACTAATTATTTTCCCAATGCCGATATTCAATTTGATGGTTTAGTCGCAGGAGAAATTAATGTAAAATCCGATTCTCAAGGAAAAGTTACAGCTTTTGCGTCTGCTAATGCCTCTTTATTCAAACGCTGGTTAGGAGTCAGAAACAGCTTTCAAGAATTAACCTCACAACAAGACTATGACCTCATTGTCTCCCATTTTGCCTTTTACACTTTTCCTTTACTAAATATGTTGGGCGATCGCCCTTTAGTAACTCATTTTCATGGCCCTTGGGCATTAGAAAGCAGTGTAGAAGACAATAAAAGCTTGGCGGTTAAGGCGAAAAAGTGGCTGGAACAAAGTACTTATCAGCGAGCAGGACGGTTTATTGTGCTGTCTCAAACTTTCCGCGATATTTTACATCAGGAGTATCAAGTTCCTCTAGAATGCATCCATATTATTCCTGGAGGTGTGGATATAGATCGCTTCAACATTGGTGATTCCCCAGGAGAAGCACGCAGTAAATTGGGTTGGAGTTCAGATAGACCGATTATTTTCTGTATTCGTCGGCTAGCAAAACGGATGGGATTAGAAAATTTGGTTGCAGCTATGGTAAATGTCTGTGCTGTTTATCCAGATGCTTTACTCTACATAGCAGGTAAGGGCGAACTAGCTGCTACTCTACAGACTCAAATCAACGAATTAGAATTATCCAATAACGTTCAGTTGTTAGGGTATGTATCGGATGAAGACTTACCCCTATGCTATCGCGCTGCTAACTTCTCTGTTGTCCCCACCGTAGCATTAGAAGGCTTTGGTTTAATCGTGGTAGAGTCTTTGGCTGCGGGTACACCTGTATTAGGAACTCCCATAGGAGGTATTCCCGAAATTTTGCGTCCTTTTTCCGAAGATTTAGTCTTAGAAAACTACAATTCCCAACAGCTTGCTACAGGCATTATCGAAGCCCTATCAGGCGATCGCACTTTACCCAGTAGTCAAGCCTGTTTAGAATACGTCAAACAGAATTACCATTGGCAGATAATTACCCAAAAAATCAAACTCGTATATCAAAATGCATTATTAAATTAAGCAATATCTAGTCTTGAGTAATTCTGCGATCGCTATATTAGGAGGAGTCTATTTTTTTGTCCCCAGTTGCTCCTCTTATTTCTTATTCTTTGCAAGTTCGATAACAGCGATTATCTTGATCAAACCTACTGTTTTGACTTTTATTAATAGAGGATTGGGGGTTAGGACATTGACAATTCCAGAAATTATCGTAGATATTAAGCTGATTATCAATTTGATTGGAAGCTAATTCTAACAAAGATTTTGCTTCTAACTTAGGTCGGGCTGGCATTAGGACAATATCACGCGAGAAGGTAGTCCTCATTTGATCTAAAACTGAATTGCGCTCGTCAATAATGCTTCGAGTTTGTATTTTCGATTGTCTGATACGTAGTAAAGTACCTCCTAAAATTCCCAGGATACCGACAGGACTGACACCACTGCTAAGTCTAGTGTAAATATTGCCAACTCCATTCAAAACAGAAAGCTTGGTCTGAGAGTCTTGTCGGGAACGTAACAATGCCAGTTCTTGACTTGTGCTATCTAGGAATTCATAATTCTGGTTGAAGTTATTCAAATAATTAATGGCGTTTGCTTTGAGTAATTGCAACTGCGGTGGCGTAGAATCAAATTCATCAAGCAGTTGGGCAAGTTGTTGATAGTAGTCGTAAGCACGATTATAATCTTCAGATTGCAGAGCCAGAAAACCAAGAGTATTAAGAATATACGGGTTATCAGGATATTTAGCCAGAGCCTCTTGACTAATTGATCTGAAAGTTTCTAGTTCTTCATAGCTTTCGGGTTGAGAATAAAGTGCATTACCAAAAGGACAATTATTAAGATTCAATCTGGTATCTCGATTAATTGCCGGTGGCTTAGTACAGTAAAAGGCAATTAAATAGTTGTTATAAGTTATTGGCGATTGTCTTTTTTTTGACAAAGAAAATACTTTGTCCCACTGACCATTTTGTGTGTAGAGGTAACTTTTAAATTCATCCTTAAACTCATTATTGGGTAAGCCGGCAGTGTTGATAAGATTTTGACCCTGTTCGATCTTGCCATTTTCGATCAGGGCGACTGCTTGATAAAAATTATTAACAGCTTTGGTGAGAGGAAAACGTAACTGAGTTTCTTTTAACCATGCCAAAGCTTTATCTGGAATTTCATAGTCAATTAAAACTTGAGCAAAATTGTAGTAAGTCTCTGGAGAAGGGTCTCTGCGAGCTGCAATGTAAGTTTTTAAGTAGTCTGAAGGTAAGTTGGCAATAGAACTACCTTGAAGATCTTCTGAGGAGCTAGTTCTCCAAAATTCGCCGATTTCATCTAAGTCAATATCTTCTGATTCTAGTTGAGTCGGAGCATTCTTCGGTTCGAGTTGTGGTTGCTGACGCGCTGGTTCAGCACGGGCTGTTTCAAGCTGTTGCTG
>JAAUYH010109448.1_pt1 | contig 21595 bp, 18 predicted proteins | sample 7278061 | NCBI WGS metagenome assembly JAAUYH01 (sample SAMN14350203, study PRJNA611818) | marine sediment metagenome | isolation source: surface marine sediment (0.6m) | place: French Polynesia: Moorea | collected 2018-08 | reverse complement strand
GCGTCGAGTATGGATCGCCCGTTCGTAGCGTAGCCGAGTTGATTCTGGAGGCCGTACGCGCTCAGCCGGAGTCCAAAGATGAGCCTGCCCCGACCGTCGTGTTCGAGGACTTCGGCGACAGTGCGTTGATATTTGATTCGTATTTCTGGTGCGATGTCGGCGGTGAAAAGCTGCTTCGTGATATCAGAAGCGAGATTCGATTTCGAATCACCGAAATGTTTGCCGAGAACGGAATCACGATTGCGTTTCCGCAGCGTGATGTTCACCTGGATTCGAAGGGACCGCTGGAAGTCCGGGTCTTCAATTCTGACGGGAAAGACGCATGACCGAAACGAAGCCCAGTTTTCTTTACTGCGGCGTTCTCGACGGACGGGGCGGCGCAAGCGAGATCGCCATCCCGTCAGAATGGACTGGAGAAAAGGGAACCCTTTGGATTCACCTCGATGTCCACGATAACAGGTCACGGGAGTGGCTCGAGAATGCAAGCGGCCTTGACCCGACGATTGTTGATACGTTGCTGGCTGACGAAACGCGACCCCGTTCCTTCGCGACGGAATCCGGCCTGCTCGTGGTCCTGCGCGGCGTGAACACCAATCCCGGGAGCGACCCCGAGGACATGGTCTCGATTCGCCTCTGGATAGAAGGCAATCGCATCATCAGCACCCGCCGCCGCAAGTTACTGTCGGTAGCTGACCTGCGAGAGTCACTAGGCAGGGGCACCGGACCTACGTCGTCCGGCCAGTTCCTCTGTGCTCTCATTGCGCGGCTCGCCGACCGTATCGGTGACTTCATTGATGATATTGAGGCCCGCGTGGGACAAGCCGAGGAAAGCATGGACGACGTTGAGCAGACCGAGTTTCGTCACACGATTACCACGCTGCGCCAACAGGTCGCGTTGGTTCGCCGTTATCTTGCCCCCCAGCGAGACGCGCTCGATCGGCTATACAAGCAGCCCGGAGGATGGCTTTCGGACGCTGACAATCGTGACCTACGCGACGAGGCAGATCGAATCACACGCTATCTCGAGGACCTGGATCTCGCGCGTGAGCGAACGATGGTATTGCGCGAGGAATTCCTGGGCCAGCTGGCTCAGGAGCAAAACTCGCGCATGTACGTGCTTTCAGTGGTTGCTGCAGTGTTTCTGCCATTGACGTTTATCACCGGGCTGCTGGGCATGAACGTCGGCGGCGTCCCGGGCCTCGATAGTCCTCGAGGTTTTCTGGCATCGCTCGCGCTTATGGTTGTTTCAGGTATTGGGTTGCTTGCATTTTTTCGGACTAAGAAGTGGCTGTAGCGCGGCCCGAGAAAAAGCTCATTTGCCCCACGCCTGCTCCTGGTCACACCGCTGTTGGCTAACGGGCGCAGCGGCCGAATTGTGCGTCACGGGTGTTGTTGACCCTAATATCAGTCTATCCGCAACGATGGCGACAGGGCCCTGCGATGTGGATGGACGTGAGCTTCTGCCCCGCTTTGGCGAGGCTTTTTCCTATGACGACTGTCTGGTTATGGCCGTAAGCAGAAACTGACGCTTCGTACAGGGTGGACAATCGAATGACCGCAGCAGTCCGAAAGCGACCGCAGCTGAATCGACCCGGCTACTGCTCGGACGAGGTGAGCAGAATCGCCGGATCCACAGCCGTACCGTTCAGATAGGTGCCAAAGTGCAGGTGCGCGCCGGTGACGCGGCCGGTCTTGCCGACTTCGCCGAGGATGTCGCCGGCTTGTAGCTGTTCGCCTTCCTCGACGCCGATCACGCTCAGGTGGCAATACAGGCTGATCAGCCCCTGGCCGTGGTCGACTATGACGGTCTGGCCGTTGAAGTAGTAGTCGCCGGTCGCCACAACCTCGCCAGCTAGTGGCGTTTTGATCGGCGTTCCCACAACGGCGGCGATGTCCATGCCCTTGTGCGGGGCTCTGGGTTCCTCGTTGAAGAAACGACGCAGTCCGAAGCTCGAGCTACGGCGGCCGTCGACCGGGGCGATCATGCGAATGCTCTCGATCGGAGCATCGACGAATCGGTTCAGCGCGGCGTCGATGATCTTTCTTTCGCGGCCGATGCGATCGAGGCTCGCCTGGCTCAGTTCCACGTACTTTCTATCCACATTCAGTCGCTGCTCGACGTAGGTGTGTTCGTGGACCGCGACTGTTCGACGCTCACCGCCGACGTCGACCTCGATGGAGCCCGGCTGCGTGTCTAAAGATATACCGACCGCGGCGATCCAGCGGCCGTCATCTTGCATTGTCAGAACCGGCTTACCGCTGTAACGCACACGGGGATGCTCCTCGGTCGCCGCCCCGATATCGATCATCGCGATGCCGCCGGGCCGGGCGTCGTTGGCAAGCGCAGCTGTGCTGGCTGCGATCATTCCCAGGAGGGCGAGAGCGATTCGTATCATGACTTGTCCGTCACCTTTGCGGTCAACGTGCCGTTCGCGAGCCGCGCCTCGATCGTGTCGCCTTTCCTGACCTTCTTCGTATCCAGCAACGCTTTGCCGGTCTTGGGTTCCGTGACGATCGCGTAGCCGCGATTCAGCGTGGCGAGCGGGCTGACAGAATGCAGCGCACGCGCGGCCAGCTCTGTCCGGTGATTCCGGTCAGACAGGAACGTCGCGACCGCGGTGACGGCGCGCCGATGCAGTGCGTCGAGGCGACCGCTGAATTTCTCCACACGGACCGCCGGGGAGAGTTGCATCAGCGTGGCACGCAGCGACTGCAGATGCTGCGACTTGTCGTTCAGGTGTTCGCGGACGCCGGAGCGCAGTCTAGCCCTCAGTTCGCGAAGCAGGTCGGACTGATTCCTGAGGCGCGCCATCGGGCTCGCGCCGATGAGGCGTCGCTGCAGCCAGTCCAGCGACTGGGCACGGTCCTCGAGTGTTCGCTGACCGTTCCTCACGATGCGATCGCCCAGCACGTCGAAGCGGCGGATCCAGTCCTCCTGGTCGGGCACGACAAGCTCTGCCGCTCCGGATGGCGTCGGCGCTCGAACGTCGGCGACGAAGTCCGCGATCGTGAAGTCGACCTCGTGGCCGACCGCGCTGACCACCGGAATGTCCGAATCGACAATACGCCGGGCCAGCCTCTCGTCGTTGAACGCCCAAAGGTCCTCGAGCGAGCCGCCGCCGCGACCGACGATCAGCACGTCGCACTCATTCCGTTCATTCGCGGTATCCAGCGCAGCAACGAGCTCGCCCGGCGCCGCGTCGCCCTGGACCGCAGCCGGGTAGATCACGACCGGGATTAGAGGGAAGCGTCGCCCCAGGACACTGAGAATATCGCGGACGGCCGCGCCGCTCGGAGACGTAATGACGCCGATTCGCCCGGGCAGGGCAGGGATCGGACGTTTTCGCTCCTCGTCGAACAGACCCTCGGCGGCAAGCTTGTTCTTCAGGCGCTCGTATTGTCTTTTCAGGATGCCTTCGCCGGCCGGCTCGACCTGTTCGACGATCAGCTGATAGTCGCCGCGGGCCTCGTACAGGCTGACCTTGGCGTAGACGAGCACCTGGTCGCCGTCCTTCAGCCGTATCGTCGGCCCGCGCTGGCGCTGGCGGAAGAAAGCCGCGGCCACCTGGGCGCCACTGTCCTTCAGTCGAAAGTACACGTGGCCCGATGCGGGCCTCGCCAGGTTGGATATCTCGCCTTCGACCCAGACTCGCGCGAGGCCTGATTCCAGAAGCCTCTTGGCCTGCCGGTTCAGCTGGCTGACGGTGACGGGTTGGCGCGATTCAGACATGGGCCCGAGTATACCGACGCACATCGGCGTTTACCCGCAAATGCAAGCCGCGTAAACTTGGCCGATTAACCTCTAGCAAACGTGAACCGACTCATGCGCATAGCCAAGGAAGCTCTCACTTTCGACGATGTCCTGCTGCAGCCCGGTTACTCCGAGGTTCTGCCTCGCGAGGTCGATCTCGGCACGCGGCTGACGAAAGAAATCACGCTCAACATTCCGATCCTGTCCGCCGCGATGGACACGGTCACCGAGGGACGCCTCGCCATTGCCCTGGCGCAGGAGGGCGGTATTGGCTTCGTCCACAAGAACATGACGATCGAACAGCAGGCCCAGCAGGTTGCGTCGGTCAAGAAGTTCGAAAGTGGCATCGTTCGGGACCCGATCACGGTGCCGCCGGATATGACGATCCGCGACGTCCTCGCGCTGACACGGTCGAAGGGCATCTCCGGCGTACCCGTCGTCGAAGACGACCAGACCGTTGGCATCGTGACGAACCGGGACCTTCGCTTCGAGAAGACGCTGGACCAGCCGGTCGCCAACGCGATGACGCCGAAAGACAAGCTCGTAACCGTTGGCGAGGATGCCGATGAGGACGAGGTCCTGTCACTGCTGCACCAGCACCGCATCGAGAAGGTACTGGTTGTGGACAAGGACTTCCGTCTGCGTGGCATGATCACCGCGAAGGACTTCCAGAAGGCGGAGGATTTCCCCCGTGCCTGCAAGGACAGTTCCGGCGCGTTGCGTGTCGGCGCCGCCGTTGGCACCAGCTACGATACGGACGACCGGGTTGAGGCACTGGTGGCTGCCGGCGTCGACGTCGTCGTTGTCGATACCTCGCACGGATTCTCGAAAGGCGTTCTGGACCGTGTCAGCAGGATCAAACAGGCGCATCCGGACCTGCAGGTCCTCGGCGGCAACATCGTGACAGGCGACGCGGCACTGGCGCTCGTCGAAGCGGGCGCCGATGGCGTCAAGGTGGGCATCGGGCCAGGGTCGATCTGCACGACACGCGTCGTCGCCGGTGTCGGCGTGCCGCAGATATCTGCTGTGGCCGAAGTTGCCGCAGCGCTCGAGCCGAAAGGCATTCCCTTCATCGCGGACGGCGGCATTCGCTACTCCGGCGATATCGCGAAGGCGCTGGTCGCCGGCGCCTACTCGGTCATGATCGGCGGGCTGTTCGCCGGCACCGAGGAGTCGCCCGGCGAAGTCGAGCTGTACCAGGGTCGCTCCTACAAGTCTTACCGCGGCATGGGTTCTATCGGCGCCATGGGACAGGCGCAAGGCTCCTCCGACCGCTACTTCCAGGACGCCACTGAGGAACTGGAGAAGCTGGTCCCGGAAGGCATCGAGGGCCGCGTTGCTTACAAGGGCGGCCTCGTCGCGATTGTTCACCAGCTCATCGGCGGCATCCGTGCGGCGATGGGTTACACCGGTTGCTCGTCCATCGAAGAGATGCGCAATCGCCCCGAGTTCGTTCGCATTACCAGCGCCGGAATGCGCGAGTCGCACGTCCACGACGTGACCATCACGAAGGAAGCTCCCAATTACCGCAGCAACTGAAGCAGCGAGTCCCCCGACTCGCCCTGACATCCACGCCCACCGGCTGTTGATCCTCGACTTTGGCAGCCAATACACGCAGCTGATCGCCCGCCGCGTGCGCGAGTGCGGCGTTTACTCTGAAATTCTGCCCTGGGACATCGACGAGGAGCGCATCCGCGGCTTCGGCGCCAGCGGCGTGATCCTGTCCGGCGGACCCGAGTCCGTCACGCTGGACGAGCCGCCGAAGGTCCAGCCCTGTGTGTTCGAACTCGGTGTGCCGGTGCTCGGCATCTGCTACGGCATGCAGACGATGGCGGCGGAGCTGGGCGGGGAGGTCGCATCGTCCAGCCACCGGGAATTCGGCTACGCCGAGGTTTCACCGTCGAGTGGCGCCTTGCTCGAGGGTCTGTCCGATACCGACGAGGGCCCTCCGCATCTCAAGGTCTGGATGAGCCACGGCGACCGCGTCGAGGCGCTGCCTCCGGGCTTTCGGGCGATCGCGAGCAGTCGCAACGCGCCGCTAGCCGCGATGGAGGACCCCGAACGCCAGTACTACGGCGTACAGTTCCATCCGGAAGTCACGCATACGCTCAGGGGCAAAGAGATTCTGAGCCGTTTCGTGCACGAGATATGCCATTGCCCAGGCGACTGGAATGCCGGGAACATCGTCGCTGACGCTATCGACACCGTGCGCAACCAGGTGGGCGACGGCAAGGTACTGCTCGGACTGTCCGGCGGCGTCGACTCGTCGGTCGTGGCCGCGCTGCTGCACGAGGCGATCAGCGACCAGCTCGTCTGCGTCTTCGTCGACCACGGCCTGTTGCGCCATCATGAGGGCGACCAGGTCATGGACACGTTCGCCGAGCACTTGGGCGTCAACGTCATTCGAGTCAATGCGGCGGATCGATTCTTCGCGGCGCTCGAGGGCGTGTCCGACCCGGAAGAGAAGCGCAAGATTATCGGCCGCGAGTTCATCGAGGTCTTCGACGAAGAGGCGCATCGCCTCGAAGGCATCGAGTGGCTCGCGCAGGGCACGATTTATCCGGACGTCATCGAGTCCGCGGGGGCGTCTACCGGCAAGGCACACGTCATCAAGTCCCACCACAACGTCGGTGGACTGCCCGAGACGATGCGCATGCAGCTCGTCGAACCGCTGCGCGAGTTGTTCAAGGACGAGGTCAGGAAGATCGGCGTGGAGCTCGGTCTCCCGCGCGAGATGGTGTACCGGCATCCGTTCCCGGGCCCGGGGCTCGGCGTGCGCATCCTCGGCGAGGTCAGGCGCGAGTTTGCCGAGTTGCTGCAGCTCGCCGACGATATCTTCATCGAGGAACTCCGCGCGCACGACCTGTACGACACTGTCAGCCAGGACTTTGCCGTGTTCCTGCCGGTGCGTTCGGTCGGTGTCATGGGTGACGGGCGGCGCTATGACTACGTGATCGCGCTCAGGGCCGTCGAGACGATCGACTTCATGACGGCACGCTGGGCGCACCTGCCGTATGATTTCCTCGAGCACGTCTCGCTTCGCATCATCAACGAGGTGGACGGCATCTCCCGCGTCACCTACGACATCTCAGGCAAGCCACCCGCGACGATCGAGTGGGAGTAGCGTGGGCTGGTCGGAAACAGACCGCGACTTCATGCAGGCGGCCATCGACGAGGCGCGTGCGGCACACGAGGCCGGCGAGGTGCCGGTTGGGGCTGTGCTGGTTTACGAGGGGCAGGTAGCCGGCAGGGCCGGCAACCGGACTATCACCGACAGCGATCCGTCGGCTCACGCCGAGATACTGGCAATTCGAGAGGCCGCCGCCGCAATCGGCAATCACCGCCTGAACGGCTCCACGCTCTACGTCACCCTGGAACCATGCCCGATGTGCGCCAGTGCCATCAGCCAGGCGCGCGTCCAGCGCGTCGTATTCGGCGCCTACGATGACAAGGCGGGGGCGTATGGCAGCGCGGTTGATATGACGGAGAGTCCGGCGCTGAACCACCGCTCGGAAGTCAATGGTGGGGTCATGGCGGACGACATAGCCGCGATGCTCAAGTCGTTCTTCGAATCCCGCCGCTAACCCGGGAATCGCTCAGATACTCGGGCTAAGCGGTATCGGTCGCGTCCTCGGTATCACCGGTCGCTGTCTCGACGCTGTCTTCCAGCTCTTCGTCGGATGGCAGGGTGTCGATCTTGTCTGCCTCTTCGTTCGCGGTCAGCCATTTCAGGATGTTGTAGTAGCTGCGGATGTTGTTGACGTAGAGCACAGGCTCCCAGCCCCTGGCATAGCCGTAAGGCACCCGGCTGTACCATTTGCGCTGCGAGAGCAGCGGCAGCGCTTCGCTGACGTCAATCCACGTATCGCGGTCGCCGCCGCGCCACTCAGCGATCTGCTGCGCATCCTTCAAGTGGTAGAAACCGACGTTATAGGCCGCCAGCGCCATCCAGGTGCGGTCGGGTTCAGGGACTGAATCGGCGACGCGCTCGGTTTGACGCGCGTAAAACTCCGCGCCGCCAAAAATGCTGTTCCTGGGATCGACCCGATTGTCGATTCCGAGGTATTCAGCCGTATCCTGCGTCAGCATCATGATGCCCCGCACGCCGGTCGGCGATACGGCTGACGGCCGCCAGTGCGACTCCTGGTAGCCGATGGCCGCGAGCAGACGCCAGTCGACGCCCCAGCGATCGCCGGCTTCCTCGAACATCGCCCGGTACTGTGGCAGCCGGCTTTCGTAGTGGCGAATGAAGCTGCGAGTACCGACATAGTCGAACTCGTCCGTATGCCCGTAGTAGCGGTCGTGCACGCGCGCAATCAGGCCATTCCGCTTTGCCCGGATCAGGAAATCGTCGGCACGGGCGAGCAGGCTGTCGCCGCGATCCCTGGGGAAGGCCCATGCGATCGGATCGTCCAACTCCAGGTCGAGTGCTACCCGCAAGTCTGGGTGGAAGTGTCGCTGGATGTTGAATTCTGTGCTGTCGGAAATCGTCAGGTCGAGGTCCCCAATGGCGACGGCAGCGAGCAGCTCGGTGACCTCGGCATCCGCGTTCTCACGCCATTCGAGTTCCGGGTACAGCGTCTTCAGCGATGACAGCACTTCGACGTGGCTGCTGCCCGCCATGACCTCGATCTCTCGCCCGACAACGTCTTCCATGCTGCGGGGTTTGCCCGTACCCAGTTTGTAGATCAGGTGCATGTCCACGCGGTCGTAAGGGAAGCCGAAGTTCAGGTAGGCCTCGCGAGGCGCGGTGATCGACAGGCCGGCGGCAGCCATGTGCGCATCGCCGTTCAGAACGGTAGGTACGATCTCCGAGACGCTTTCGACATCGATGATCTCGAGTTCGACGCCCAGGTCGTCGGCGAATCGGCTGAACAGGTCGTACTCGGGGCCGCGCGGACCGTCAGGCCCCTCGTAGTAGGAAACGGGGCTGTTTCTCGTGACGACACGCAACTTGCCCAGGTCGTAAACCTGCTCGAGCAAGGGCGGCGGCTGGGAGCAAGTCCCGATCAGCGCCGCCAGGATCATGATGCTTAAGATTCGCATACAACTCCGGCGAGAAGCTGTCGTCAAAGTCCGACATTATCCCATGCGAATCGTGCGAAAGGGCGCTTGACACGACTTAAATTAAGGCGGTTCTGGAAGCCGATTTGGGGCCCGGGATCAGTTCTTTGGCGTCAGTTTCAGCAAGCGACCGCCGGTCTGGTCCTCGAGCAACCACACGGCACCGTCTGGGCCTTGCTCCACCGAACGGATGCGTTTGCCCATGTCGTACCGGGCCTTCTCTTTGGCTGAGTCGCCAGACAGTTCGACCAACACCAGTGCCTGCGATGAAAGGCCTGCGATCAGTGCGTGCCCCTTCCACTCGGGGAACACGTCAGCCGTGTAAATCTCGAGGTTTCCTGGCGAGATGACCGGCGTCCACCACACCTTCGGTTCCTCGAATTCCGGCCGCGTGTCGTGGTCGGGAATGTCCCTGCCGCTGTAATGGCGGCCGTTCGACACGATCGGGTATCCATAGTTGGCTCCACGGATGACGAGGTTCAATTCGTCGCCGCCGCGCGGACCCATTTCGACGTTCCAGAGCTGGCCGGACATGTCGAAGTCGAAGCCCAGCGGATTCCGGTGGCCCGACGACCAGATCTCGGCCGTGACGCCGCCCTGGTCTTCAAACGGGTTGCCCGCCGCAGCCGTGCCGTCGTCGTTCAGTCGGAGGATCTTGCCCATAGAGCTCTGCATGTCCTGGGACGGATCGAATTTCTGGCGGTCGCCATTGGTCACCCACAGGAAGCCCTCGTCGTCGAACAGCATCCGGTGTCCATAGTGCCCTTTGCCGGTCACCTTCGGAACCTGCCGCCAGATGATCTCTGTGCCCGTTAGCTCAAGCGCATCGAGGTCCAGCGTGCTTCGCGAGATCGCAGCGCCACGCGTGTTGTCGTCTCCCGCTTCTGCGAAGCTCAGGTAGACCATCCCGTTCTCGGCAAATGACGGGTGCAGCGCGACGTCGCCGAGCCCGCCCTGGCCACCGTAGTCGACGGCCGGCACGCCAGCGATTTCGGCCTTTTCTCCGCTTTCGGATACGACAAACGCCTGGCCGGATTTCTCGGTCACCAGCATGCGACCGTCCGGCAGGAAGGCCATGGCCCAGGGTTCGTTGAATGATGTGATTTCAGTCGTCTTAAACGGCGGCTCGCTTGCCGCGGGTTCACAAGCCACAAGACACAGGGCTGTCGCGATCAGGATCAGTTGTCGCATACAATCATTCCGGAAGCGTTGAGAGAATTGGCGTGAAACATAGCAAATTAGACCACTAAAACCGGCGCAAGTTACAAAAACATACACCCTAAAGCTCCGGGTCGGTCGGGCCGATATATGTTTTAGTGTTGAGGCTGTTAAACGCAGCACTAATGAGCAGATTCCGACCCCGTTCTTGAGCGCAGATGTCCGATACCTCACCCGATTACTACGAGATACTTCATGTGCACCCCGAGGCGCCGGAGGCCGTCATTCGGGCCAGCTACCGTGCGCTGATGCAGAAGCTCAGGATGCATCCGGATCTTGGAGGGGACGCGGAGATCGCGGCCAGGATCAACGAGGCCTACGCGGTCCTGACCGACACCGAGCGTCGCGCGTCTTACGATGCGACGCGCGAGGCGCAGGAGTCCCTGGGTCAAACGGTGGATGCAACCGATGCGGACGCCGCACTGGGCGATACGACGTCCAGTCTCGTACAGCCTCGCAATCCGCTCCGGGAATGCGTGTTCTGCGTCACGCCGCACGGCTATGGGAGCGCCATCCTGCCCGATGCCATCTGCGTGTCCTGCAAGAGCCCGCTGGCGCTGGTTGAGCCACGGCGATTCGAGCAGTCCGACCAGCGCGCCGTGTCGAGGATCAATAGCAAACTCGATGTCCGCTTTTTCACCGAGTGGCCACAGGCGCGACCGCACCAAGGCATTACCGGTGATGTCTCCCTCAATGGCATGCGGCTGATTACGAGTCGCCCGCTGGACGTCGGCAACGTCATCAAGTTGCAGTGCGACGTTCTCGAGGCAATTGCGGTCGTCAAGAACAGCACGCTGCAGCGCCGGGGTCTGGGCCTGGACTATGCCGTGGGGCTGTCGTTCATTACCCTGCGTTTTGACCGTTCGCTGGGTGGTTTCGTCTCACAGAAGGCCTGATACAAGCTGTTACGAGCTTCGATCGACTCAATCACGGAAGCGGCGATCGAATCCTTTATACTGCCTGACGTTCTAAAGACACCCGGAAACCGACATGCGTATCGACGCGATCACCATCGGCGATAATCCGCCAGACGACATCAACGTCATTATCGAAGTACCGGTCGGCGGCCAGCCGATCAAGTACGAGCTGGACAAGGACGCGGGTACGCTCGTTGTCGATCGCTTCCTGTACACGCCGATGTCATACCCGGGCAACTACGGTTTCGTTCCACACACCTTGTCGGAGGACGGTGATCCGATCGACGTGCTCGTCTGCAACACGCGCGCTCTGGCGCCGGCCTGCGTCATCAATGTTCGTCCTATCGGTGTACTGATCATGGAAGACAATGCCGGACAGGACGAGAAGATCATGGCCGTCCCGACGCCTGCGCTTTCGCGGCGCTATGACCAGGTCAAGGACTACTCCGACCTTCCCGACATCACGCTGCAGCAGGTCGAGCATTTCTTCGAGCACTACAAGGACCTCGAACCCGGAAAGTGGGTCAAGATCAGCGGCTGGCAGGGCATCGACACGGCGAAACGCATGATCGTCGAGGCCATCGAGCGCGCCAAAGCGTCCTGACGGGCCTTCGAATCAGGCGGCCGCCTTTCACGCAGGCGCCCGGCCTGACACGGTACGCGGTCGTTGCGGCCTCTCAGGAACCGTTGGCGTCCTTTACCGGTTCATCGATGTGCGGTTCGCGCCTGTCGTGCGCCCAACGATTGATCGGCTCGATGTAATCCCCGGTGATACTGCGCATCGTGGTCTTCAATTCCTGCCACTGTGTCGTCAGGTCATCCAGTCGGATACGCATGCCCTCGGTGACCGGCGCGCCGGAATTGTCGATCGTGTCCATCAGGTAGCGCAGCTGTCCATCGAGCATGGTCGCCCAGGCGTCTTCATCCTCATAGGTCTCGAACTTGAGCTGGGTTATCTTCTCTTCCCACGCGTCGATGCCGGCGACAGCCTGCTTACCGAGCGAATGCAGGTTGTCGTCGTCGTGCTGCGACATCAGGTCTCCGATCTGTTCGCGAGCCCGGCGCGCATCGTCCAGGGTCTGCAAGGCTTCGGACAGCAGGGCCTTTACGGTCGTCAGCGTCTGTGCCCAGTCTTCGATGTCTGCCTCGCTGGCGAATGAACGCGGATCCTTCGTAACCGCAAAGGACGCCTCGCTGGTCGCGTCACCGAGGGTCAGCCGTGCCGTGTATGTTCCGGGCGCGATGCTCGGGCCGTTGTAGCCGGCGTTCAGCAGTAGGTTGTCTATGCAGGGCACATCGTCGGACCGCATGTTCCAGCCCCACTTGTTGAAGCCCTGTTCCAACGGCGCGTATTTGTGTTCGATTGGCTTCCTCGGATCCTCGTTACCTTTTTCGCAACGCTCCTGGTCACCTTCCTTGCTAAACATCGTTCGTACCACCGTGCCACTCGCGTCGAGAATCTCGATCGTCAGTTTCGCGTCGTCGCCGACCTCGTCACGAATGTAATAGAACAGCGGCACATCGGCTGGCGGGTTGGCGCCCTCGAAGTCGCGTGGCTTGCCACGCGGTTTTCCCATTGCCCAGGCCGGCGGCGTGTACAGATGCAACGCTTTGTCGGCAAGTTCGTTGGACGCCTGGCGAACGGCCCAAAGGTCGTCGAGCACCCAGAACGATCGCCCCTGTGTCGCTACCGCCAGGCCGTCTGGGCGTGCGCGAAGGTCCGTAATCGGAACAGCGGGCAGGTTCAGATCGAACGGCTGCCAATCGTCGCCATCGTTGAACGAGATGAACATGCCTTTCTCCGTACCTGCGTAGAGCAAACCTTTGACGACCGGATCTTCGCGAACCACGCGGACGAATGAACCTTCTGGCAATCCGCTATCGATGCGCTTCCAGCTGCCGCCGTGATTGGTCGTCTTGTAGATATAGGGTTTGAAGTCGTTGAGCTTGTAGCCGGTAACGGCGAGGTACGCCGTACCTTCGGCATGCGGCGACAGTTCGATCGTATTGATCATCGCCTCGCCACGATGCCGCGGCGAAATATCCGCCCAGTTCTTCCCGCCGTCACGCGTAATGTGAACGAGCCCGTCGTCGGCACCGACCCAGATCGTGCCTTCTTCGTTTTCGCTTTCCTCGAGCGAGAGTATCGTGTGGTAGAACTCGGCGCCGACGTTCTCCGGAGTCAGGGGACCGCCGTTGCGGCCCATGTTTTCAGGCTTGTTGCGCGTCAGATCGGGGCTGATTTCTTCCCAGTTCAGCCCGCGATCGGTGCTCTTCAGCAGAAACTGCGTGCCGTAGTAGATCGTCGAGTGATCGTGTGGGCTCGTTATGACGGGCGAATTCCAGTTGGCCCGGTACTTGAGATCCTTCGAGTCCATGCCATACACCAGTTCCGGGTACGGGATGATGGAGCGCTTCTTCTTATTGTCGTTGTTGTACTCCGTCAGTGTGCCGTTGATCGTCGTCGCATAGACGAGCGTCGGATCGTCCGGGTCGAATGCAATGTGTGCGCTCTCGCCGCCACCCACTGCGTGGTAATCGTCGACGCCGATCCCGCCATCCCACGCATAGCTCGCGATGGATACCGTCGTATTGTCCTGCTGGCCTGCGTAGAGACGATACGGGTCCTGGTTGTCGGTAATGACCCGGTAAAACTGTGCGGTCGGCTGGTTGTAGATCGAACTCCAGGTCTTGCCGCCGTCGAACGTGACATTCGCGCCGCCGTCGTTCGCGTTGATGAGGTTGTCGCCGTTCTCCGGGTTGAACCATAGGTCATGGTGATCGCCGTGAGGCGCATCCACCTGTTCCCAGTCCTCGCCGCCGTTCACGGACTTGTAAAGGCGCGTGTTAAGCGCCCAGACCGTATCGGCGTCGGTCTGGTCGACGGCGATGTGGATGTAATACCAGGCGCGCGACCAGAGCGCGCGGTGACCGTTGATCAGCTTCCAGTTCTCGCCATAGTCCTCGCTGCGCCACACGCCGCCTTGACCCGGGCCCGCTTCGATCATCGCGTAGACGCGCGCAGGATTGTCCGCGGAAACGGCGATACCGGTCTTTCCAACCAGGTCCGGCAAGCCGCCCTCGAGCTTCTCCCAGGAATCCCCTGCGTCAACGCTCTTGTAGATTCCGCCGCCTTCGCCACCGGACTTGATAAACCACGGCTTACGACCGTGGTGCCACATGCCGGCGTACAGTATCCGGGGATTGGTCGGGTCCATCGTGACGTCAGTTGCACCGGTGTCCGGGTTGACTTCGAGCACGAGCTCCCAGGTCTTGCCGCCGTCTGCGGTCCGGTACACGCCGCGCTCGGGGTTTGGCGCCCAGATCTGGCCCTGCACCGCGACATAGGCGAGATCGGGATCGGTTGGGTGAACCTGGATCCTGGCAATCTGCCCCGCCTCGGGCAGCCCCATGAACGTGAATGTCTTGCCGGCGTCTGTCGATTTCCAGAGTCCTTCACCCTGTGAGGTCGTAACACCGCGTATGGGTGATTCCCCCGTGCCGACGTAGATAACGTTGGGATCGGACGGCGCGACGGCGATTGCGCCAATCGTGCCCACCGGTATCTGCTCATCGGAGATATTCTCCCAGGTCTGGCCGCCGTTGGCGGTTCGCCAGAGGCCGCCACCGGTAGCGCCCATGTAATAGAGCTGGTCGTTGCCCGGCACGCCGTGAACGGCGGTAACGCGTCCGCCGCGCCACGGGCCGATCAATCGGTATTCGAGGCCATCGATGAGCTTTGCGTCGACAGGCTCGGCGGAAACGGCAGATGAGAACAGGATTGAGCCCAGCAAAAGGCCCAGGCTCGACATTGAGCGGCGCATAGGAATTCCCCGTTAGTCCGTGCGGGAATCAGTCTACGGGACCTCCCCGCCTGGCGCTATCGGGGACATTCGGCACAGAAGCGCGCGGGCCACCGGATCCGACGGTTGGCGGGTCAAAGCTCGTCGAAAAACCGCTCCTGGCGCCGTCTTTCTTCCGCCGACGGCATGCGGGTTGTCGCTGCCGCGAAGTTATCGTCGACGTGTCGAGCCTTCGTCATTCCCGGAATCGCGACCGTCGCGGCCGGATGAGACAGTGCGTACTTCAACAGGAACTGGGCCCAGCTCTCGCAGCCAAACTCCTTCGCCCAGTCAGGGATCTGCTTCGAGGCAACCGCCCGGAACAGGCGCCCACCGCCGAAAGCGCGATTGATGATGACACCGATGCCGCGGTCGGCAGCCAGCGGCATCAGCCGTTCGGCCGATTCACGTTGCTCGAGCGAGTAATTGAGTTGTACGAAGTCCAGATCGTGCTTGGCGAGGATCTTCTCGAGTTCCGCGTACTGAGAGCTCCGTGACGTCGTAATGCCGGTGTAGCGAGCACGGCCAGACCGCTTCCATTCTTCCAGCAGCGGCAGCGACGTCTGCCAGCCGCGCAGGTTGTGAATCTGCATCAGGTCAAAGGTCCCGGACTTGAGCTTCTCATGCGACGACAACATTTGCGTGCGTGCGCTCTCGGCGGAGTTCTTGTCGACTTTCGTGGCCAGGAAGACATCCTTGCGCATGCCGAGTTCGGCGATCAGGTCGCCGAGCACGGACTCCGACGTTCGGTACATCGGCGCCGTGTCGATCATTCCGCCGCCCCACGCGCGGAATCGTTGCAGCGACTCCCGCAGCGGCGCTCGAGCTTCGTCGCTTTCGTCGACGCCATATCGATTCGTGCCGAGCCCGATAATCGGGATTTCCTCGCCGGTCGACGGTATGGCCCGCTTCGCGACCTCGGAAGCGGCCGCGCTCGACAGGCGCATAGAACCCAGCGCGGCGGCGCCCAGTGCTGAAAGTGTGAAAGTTCGACGATCCATGTTTCTTCTTCTCCGGTTGTTCCACGCCAACGAGGCACTGCGTTGTACAGAGCAGATGGCGAGCTCTATTATGCAGCTTCGCAAGCAACGATTCGCCACTATGCCCGGACTCTACTTCGAAGAATTCGCTGTCGGACAGACGATCGAGCATCCGATTCGCAGGACAATCACCGAAGCGGACAACGTCATCTTCACGACGATGACGCACAATCCGGCGGCCCTGCATCTCGATGCCGAGTATATGAAGACGACCGAATACGGCCAACCGCTGATCAACAGTTGCCTGACACTCGGTTTGATGGTCGGCATTTCCGTCAACGACACGACGCACGGAACGGCCGTCGCCAATCTCGGCTGGGACGAGGTGCGCTTCCCGAAACCGCTCTTCCCCGGCGACACCATCCGCGTCGAGACCGAGGTCGCTGAGCTCAGGGAAAGCAAGTCGCGACCGGACAACGGCATCGTCGTGTTTATTCACCGCGCGTTCAACCAGCAGGATGAGCTCGTTGCCAGTTGCAGGCGAAGTACCTTGATGCTGAAGAAGGCGGGCTGATGCGCTGCCTGCTGTTTGTGCCGGCCGACAGCGAGCGCAAGCTGGCCAAGGCGGCGGACGTCACCGTCGACGCACTGATCCTCGATCTCGAAGATGCTGTCGCTGCGGATGCGCGACCAACGGCCCGTGCCATGGCGGCGGAGTTTGTCAGTGACAGGGACGACGCCTGGGTTCGGATCAACCCGCTGTCGACACCCGATGCAGAAAAGGACCTGGCGGCCGTCATTGCCAGCGGGCCAGCCGGCATTATCCTGCCGAAACCACAATCGGCGGACGATGCGGCTGCGCTGTCGGATCGACTCGATCGCCTCGAAGCGGAACACTCGATACCACCCGGCCAGACAAAGATCATCGCGCTGTGCACGGAAAGGGTTAAAGCGCTGTTTTCACTGGGCGGATACGCGGATGCAGGCCCACGGCTTGCGGGATTGTCGTGGGGTGCCGAGGACCTGAGTGCCGACGTTGGTGCCAGGGCGAATCGCGATGAACAGGGCAACTGGCTGCCACCCTACGAGTTGGCGCGATCCTTGTGCCTGTTTGCAGCGCATTCCGCTGAAGTTGCTGCCATCGATACGGTCTTTACTGATTTCCGCGACGAAACCGGTTTAGTACGTTACGCATCGAACGCGGCGCGTGACGGCTTCACCGGCATGCTGGCGATTCATCCCGGGCAGGTGGACATCATACAGTCTGCCTTTATGCCCGATGATGACGAGATAGCGCGGGCGAAGCGTATCGTTGAATTGTTCGAGGCGCATCCCGACGCGGGTGCGCTGTCGCTCGATGGGGTGATGCTAGACCGGCCGCATTTGATCCAGGCGCAGCGCATCGTTGCGCTGGCAGACAAGGAAGGGTAGGCGATGAAAGACATTTATCCGGTGGACAAGGCCGTCAGTGAACGGGCTCACATCAATGCCGATCGTTACGAGACAATGTACCGGGCCTCTGTCGAGGACAACGAAGCGTTCTGGGCAGAGCAGGCGAAGCGAATTGACTGGATGAAGCCGTTTACGGAGGTCAAGGACGTCTCGCTGGCCAAAGACGACCTGCACATTCGCTGGTTCGCCGATGGCACGTTGAACGTCTGCTACAACTGCGTCGACAGGCACCTGGAGACCAAGGCCGACGACGTCGCCATCATCTGGGAAGGCGACGATCCCGATCGGGACCTCAAGATTTCCTACCGCGAATTGCACCAGCGCGTCTGCCGCTTCGCCAACACACTCAAGGAACTGGGCGCCGGCAAGGGTGACCGGGTCACGATCTATATGCCGATGATTGCCGAAGCCGCGGTCGCGATGCTCGCCTGTGCTCGTATCGGCGCCGTGCATTCGGTTGTTTTCGGCGGATTCTCACCTGACGCGCTGGCCGGACGCATCGAAGACTGCAACTCGGAGATCCTGATTACGGCCGATGAAGGCCTGCGAGGCGGCAAGTCCGTTCCCCTGAAGGCCAATGTCGACGCGGCCGCTGAAAAGGCGCCGTCCCTGAAGAAGGTGCTCGTTGTTCGCAACACCGGTGCCGACACAGGCTGGGTCGACGGTCGCGATTTCTGGCTTCACGATCTCGAAGCCAACGTCAGCGACGACTGCCCCTGTGAGGAGATGAACGCGGAAGACCCGCTGTTCATCCTCTACACATCCGGCTCCACCGGCAAGCCGAAAGGCGTACTGCATACGACCGGCGGCTATCTCGTCTACGCAGCACTGACTCACGAGATCGTCTTCGACTACCACCCGGGCGATGTCTACTGGTGCACGGCCGACGTCGGCTGGGTCACAGGGCACAGCTACATCGTCTACGGTCCGCTGGCAAACGGCGCAATCACGTTGATGTTCGAAGGCGTCCCGAACTACCCGGACGCGTCGCGCTTCTGGCAGGTGTGCGACAAACACCAGGTGAACATCTGCTACACGGCGCCGACCGCGATTCGCGCATTGATGCGTGAGGGTGACGATCCGGTCAAGAAAACGTCGAGGAAGACGTTGAGACTACTGGGATCGGTCGGTGAACCCATCAATCCGGAAGCCTGGCTGTGGTACTACGAGGTCGTCGGTGACGGCCGGTGCCCGATCGTCGACACGTGGTGGCAGACGGAGACCGGCGGCATCCTGATCAGCCCGCTGCCGGGAGCGACAGCGTTAAAACCGGGTTCCGCAACGAAACCGCTGTTCGGCATCATGGCCGAGATCGTCGACCATGAAGGCGTGCCGAAAGAGGGCGAAGCCGCCGGCAACCTGGTCATTACCGACAGCTGGCCGGGCCAAATGCGTACGGTCTATGGTGACCATCAACGCTTCATCGATACGTATTTCTCGACCTTTGACGGCGTCTACTTCACTGGTGACGGCGCGCGGCGGGACGCCGATGGTTATTTCTGGATCACGGGCCGCGTCGATGATGTCCTGAACGTCTCCGGTCATCGCATGGGTACCGCCGAGATCGAGTCGGCGCTGGTATCGCATAAGGACGTCGCCGAGGCCGCCGTGGTCGGCTATCCGCATGACATCAAGGGGCAGGGCATCTACGCCTACGTAACACTGATGGAAGGCGTCGAGCCTGCCGACGAGTTGAGGAAGGAGCTGCAGACCTGGGTGCGGCAGGAGATCGGCCCGATCGCTAAGCCGGACCTGATTCAGTGGGCGCCCGGACTACCGAAGACACGGTCCGGCAAGATCATGCGGCGTATCCTGAGGAAAGTCGCCGCCAACGATTACGCCGAGCTGGGCGACACGTCGACGCTGGCCGACCCATCCGTCGTCGATGACCTGATCGAGAATCGCCAGAACAGACAGTGATCAGCCGGGGCGTCTGTCCGGGCTCGTGTATCGCCGGAAACGACGCTGATTGGCGAACGCTTCTATCCGGGGGCAGGGCCGGTCCGCCGTCCCAGGCGGGCCGGCTCGATTCGGTTCTAGCCGCCGGGATCGGGCGGCGTCGGATCGCGCCCGGTTCTCCGCCAGTCACTGTTCCCGGTCTGCCTCGGTGTGGTTGGCGCTCTGCATGACACCGGCATGCGCTTGCATGTAGTGGGGCCGCAGCGCCGTCATCCACTCTTCGAAGGTGTCGCCATCCGCCGTGGCGTCGCACAGGTCGCATTTGACCGTTTTCATATCTCGCTTCTCCGGGGTTGACGCCGTGCCGGACCTGCAAGACAGGATCAGCCGGCCACGGTCCTGATCATAGCAGTCAGCGGATCTAGCACTGGGGAGCGGCCGAATCGGCCGGAGCGAGGCTAGGCGGAGCGCTGCTCTTCCGGGTCCGGGAGTGACTCGAGCTCGGCGCTGATCTCCGGGTCGATCTCGTCGTTGCTGGGCTGAATGGCCTGTTCAGCGTTCTTGGGACCATAGTCCGCCGTCTTGTCGAATTCCGGACGGTTGGCATCGGCTACCTGCCGCTCATAGGCCCGGACGAAGTCTTCGGCAAGCATCTGCGGGAAGCGACCGCCACCCGTTTCTATCATGATCGGGTACAGCTCCTTGTAGAGCTGCCAGTACTTCTGCTCGCTGAGCATCTTGAAGCGGGGTTTCCGGTTGAGCGTGCGATCGAAGCTCTCGATCAGCTCTTCCGGGTCGAAGCGATCCGCGAAGTCCGCGAATGCCACCGTCATCGCCTCGAGAAACGCCTCCTGGTGCAGCAACAGGTCCTTGTTGATTTCACGAACCGCGTCTTTGGGCCCCAGGTATTCGCCCCCATCCTGTCCGACCAGTAGCTGCTTGATGGAGTCCTCGGTGTTCTGAGAGAGCTTCAGCGGGTTGTTGTGACGGGGCAGGACCATCGTCTGGTCCAGCTTGAAGGCCGCCTTGAGGTTCGCACGGTTGATCAGCAGCTTCTCGGAGCCCTTCACATACTCGCTCAGGACTTCGCCGGCGTTCTTCATGACCTGCCTCGCGTCCACCGACGGATGCAGATCATCGCGTTTGACACCCAGGCCTTCCAGGAAGGCATCAAGCAGGTCGTCGACGCCCACTTGGTCGGCGCCCACATCTAGAATCTGGTGCTTATCCGGCTGACTGGACCCGCGGGCGGGTACGGCTACGGGCTTTTTCGGCTTGCCGAAAAGCGCAGCCTCGAATTCCTCGTCGCCGGTGATCTCTTCCTCGTCCAGCATCTCGACGTCCGTCAGCGGTGAGATCATCGACGTCAGCCGCTCCATGTTGTCATGGTGCAACGTACGTTTTGGCTCGTCGGGGATATCGAAGTTCTCGCCGCCTTCTACCGTGACCTGAATCTTGAAGTCACCGAGGTGAAGCGTATCGCCGTTGAACAGGCGCCGAGTATTGCCTCTGCCGATCGGCGCATTCTCATGATTCACGTAGACGCCGTTCGAGCTCAGATCCGTGAGGTAGTAGATTCCGCCCCTGCAGTCCACCGCTGCATGCTTGCCGGAGATATACCGATCCGGGTCCGGCAGAATCCAGTCGTTGTGCAGCGAGCGGCCGATCGTCCCGCCCGCTTCCTGGAACACACGCACCGCGTCGTCGCCGACCAGATCACGGTGTTCGCTGACTATTTCGAGTTCTAGAGACATACGCGTATCACGTTCCGCCTGTCGCGGTTACTCCCGTCCACCGCACATACTGCGGTTATTGACCACATTGGACTGCCAAACAGTTCACATTATGGAAAAGCCATGGGAATTCATTCGCGAAATATCCCCTAAATGCCTGTTTTCGTTAAACTACAGCTTCTTGAGTTGGCGCCAGCATTCGGCAATGAGCAAACAGACACTCTTCAAGGTCATCTTTATGAGCCAGGGGCAGGTCTTCGAGATCTACGCCCGCAAGGTCGGTCATGGCGCGATGTTCGGCTTTGTCGAGGTTGAAGAGCTGGTCTTCGGCGAACGCAGTACGGTTGTCGTCGACCCGTCAGAAGAGAAGATCAAGTCGGAATTCGACAACGTGCGCCGGACCTACCTGCCGATGCACGCGATCGTCCGAATCGACGAGGTCGACAAGCAGGGCAAGAGCAAGATCAGCAAGATGGAAGGCAGCAACGTCTCGCAGTTCCCGATGCCAATCTACACACCGGGCGACAACAAGACCTGATCACTGACTGAGGACTTTTTTTCCGGCGATGGGTATCATCGCGCTTTCTCCGAAAAGGCTGCCGGTTTGTCCTCCCAAGAACTCCCCATCTCGCCGCCCGTAGACATGCTGGAGCTACAGGGGCAGGCTGCGCTATCCGTCTTTCGCCTGTCCAAACTCGAACTCTCGATCAAACCTGCTTTTGCCGGTCTGCGTTCGCTG
>JAAUYH010052360.1_pt1 | contig 21598 bp, 17 predicted proteins | sample 7278061 | NCBI WGS metagenome assembly JAAUYH01 (sample SAMN14350203, study PRJNA611818) | marine sediment metagenome | isolation source: surface marine sediment (0.6m) | place: French Polynesia: Moorea | collected 2018-08 | reverse complement strand
TCTAATTTTTTAACTACTAGAGGTAAGTTAGCTTTAAATATTTCTTGTTCTAATTTATCACCTTTTTTATGGCTTGGTCTTGGACTCTGCCAGGAGTATCTGCACTTTTTTAAGTAATCCCAACCCCTCTGATTCCAAACTTTTTCTCTACCTGTTTCTTTTTCGATCCAACGGGCAACTTTAGGTCCTGTCCAAATACCATCTTCTGGTGATGGTAAAGATTCTAATTCTTGTTTGAGTTTTTCGATTTGTTCTTTAGTTAATAAAGGTTTTTTACCTCTGCTTCTTTTTTGAGGATTTTTGTGACCATTTTCTAAGGCTTTTTCTCCTAATTTATTGTATTTTTTTACAATCTCTTGAGCATAGTTGTAATTGATTCCTACAGCCACCGCGCTATTTTTAATTGTCCATCCCAAAGAGATTAAAGAGAGTAAATGCCATCTTCGTGATTCTACTGAATCTTTACTTTGTAGATATTTTTTTTTTAGTTCTTCTGAGGTATGGTGCTTTACTAAATTAGCTTTTCTAGGCATTGAATTTGTCTTATTGTTTTTTTTAGATTATAACTTGGTTTTTGTAAGCGGACTTAGTATTATGAGGGATGAAGGGATGTTCGGGATAGTTTGAAGAACTATCAGGAGACTTTAGAAATTACTGATGAAGATATTACTCGAATTGAACAGCCCATTCTCGCTCAGGAAGAAACTAAGTATCAGGAAAAACTGAAAGAGGAAGAGAGACAGAGACAGCGACAACAAGAAGCGGAAAAAGCTAAACAGCTAGAGCTACAAAAGCATCGAGAAGCAGAAAAGCAAGAAGAGAAGCTCAAACAGCAGGAAGCAGAGCATCAAAGAAGATTACAGCAGTATGAGCAGAAAGTTTCCAACGCTATTAGACAGGGCATTTCACCCTCCCATATTCGACGCGAGTTAAGACAACTTCAACTGACTTTAGGACTCACGGATTCAGAGGTGAGTTCTATTGAGGCAAGACTTGTTTCACGACAATCCTCAGCTTCAAATATTCCTTCCCCATTACCAACAGAAGTAAAATCATTCAAAAGTAGAAGATTGCTAGTAGGTTTTACGGCTATTCTAACGAGTGTCGTGGGAATGGGAGTATATTTATTTTCTAAGCAATATATAGATCTTGCATCTATTCTAAGAATTCTAGAGGCTCAATATCAACAAGGCAGCTATCTAAATTGTTATGAATATGCTAAAGATAATCCTCATCAAGATAATAGTAAACTTCAAGAATTGATAGGTAAATGTGGTTTAGAAGCAGCAAAAAATGAAACAAATAATGATAGTTATATTGGTGCGGTTTTGATTGCTCAAACAATACCTAATACAGTGCCTAACTATCAAGAAGTGAAAGTTAGTATTAACGCTTGGTCAGAAAATATCTTAAATTATGCAACTGAACGTTATGAAAAAGGAGAAGTAGAGAAAGCGATTGCAGCTGCTAATCTGATTCCAGAAAGTAGCAATGTATATAGTCGATCCCAAACTAATGTTAATCTTTGGCGCAAGGAAATTCACCAAGAGCATCGTGAGCTTATCTCACAAACAACGGGAGTGAATTACAATCGACTACGTGAACTACTAGTATTGGAAAATTGGAAAGAGGCAGATCAAGAAACAGCAAGGATGATGTTTCAAGAAGAGATCACTAAATTTCCCTGTGAAGATCTGCGCATCATTAACCAACTTTGGCTAGATTCTAGTCAGGAAAAATTCGGCTTCAGTGTGCAACAAGAAATCTGGCAAAAGTATGGAAGTCCTGGCTGGGGGTCGGACTTTAATGACTCGAGATTATTCTATCAGGATGTAGGATGGAACAGAGGATGTGTGGAAGTGTGGAAGTGTGTGTGGGATGAAGACCTGGGGGGGTTCAGTGGAGACTTTGATTTAACGACAAGTAGAAGGGGCAACCTTCCGGCAACTTTCTTTTATTATTATTGGGAATCAGGAATTGGGGATTTCTTTTATCGCATCGATACTTGTAACCTTTAAGGCACAGCTATTTCAGGCGAGTTATCAAGCTTAGTTTTTGATACTTTCTCTACGGATTCATGAGCTTTTTGCCAATTCAATACCTGGCACTGTCATGACGGACTATCAATCCTCATCAGTTAATCCATCGGCAAGATAGCCTTCTGCGATATCGCCTAATTCACTGGTAGTCTAGTTTAGTATTTAATCCAAATAGGACATTATTTAATAAGGTTAAAAAATTGATTGCTATCCTCAGAGAAAATCCTTTCCTCAATCCTCCTCACTAAGAAAAATTGGTAGGTAATTTGAAAGGATGCTATTTTTGCCGTATCAATATCAAACATCGATTAGTTTATCGTGTTGTCAAAGAAACCAAAACTGTTGAAGTTTTGAGAATGTGGTCACATTATGAATAGTGCGATCGCTGATCTTGTTCAAAATCTAAATCATATTTTTAATTTTTTATTTTCCCAGCGATCGCGACTTCTGCATCATAATCATAAGTAAGTTGACTTTCTCAGCTAGAAAAAAATGCAAACACTACAGTTACCATCAAAAAGAGAGATTCCTATACTTGGACAAGGAACATGGCGCATGGGAGAAAAAGCCAGCCAAAAACAGGCTGAAATTAATGCTTTACGTTTGGGAATAGATTTGGGTATGACTCTGATTGATACTGCGGAAATGTATGGTGAAGGTGGTGCAGAAAAGGTAGTTGCAGAAGTAATTTCAGGTCGTAGAGAAGAAGTATTTTTGGTCAGTAAGGTGTATCCTTTTAATGCTAGTTACCAAGGTGTAATAGCAGCTTGCGATCGCTCTTTATCTAGACTTAAAACAAATTATCTAGATTTATATTTACTACACTGGCGCGGAGGGATTCCTCTATCGGAAACTCTAGAAGGATTGCAGTATTTAAAGCAAGCAGGAAAAATACTAGACTACGGCGTAAGTAACTTTGATGTCGATGATATGGAAGAAGCAATATCTTTACCAGGGGGAGATGGTATTGCTACTAATCAGGTGCTATACAATCTGATGCGTCGCGGTATTGAATGGGATTTACTACCTTGGTGCAAACAGCGCAATATTCCTATAATGGCTTATTTTCCTGTAGAACAAAGAGCATTTATCAATCATTCTCATCTTAAAGCGATCACGCAGTGCCTCAGCGAAGCTGAGATCGCATTACGACACAACGCTACAAGTACACAAATCGCCCTTAACTGGTTGTTGCGACAGAACAACATTATCTCTATTCCCAAAGCTACTAATCCTAATCATATTAGGGAAAACCGTGCTGCTTTGGATATTAACCTTACCGAAGAAGATATTAAAGAAATAGATCGCGCCTTTAAGCCTCCGTCTCGTAAGATGTCCCTAGCAATCAGATAACTTAGGCTTTGATTTGAGGTTGAGTGCTACAGAATAAACGTAAAGTCGAAAAGAGTCGAAGGTACTCCGCCTTCTGACAAGGGAAGCCCGCTTCGACTTCCTGAATTTCTGCCACAAAATCTAAATTGTTGACTAAATACATTTAATGTGAAATTAGATAGAGTTACAATTCACCAATTACCCTCTTTACCCAAAATTCATCATTGCAACATGGTTCAATTAAATCCCAGTTCTAGTTTTAGTTTAACTATCAATATTGAAATACCGAACCGCCCTGGGGCTTTGGCTTCTGTGATGAGTACGATCGCATCTGCTGGAGGAAGTTTAGGAGATATTTCTCTATTGCAACACAATCTTAAATTTACCCAACGAGAACTTACAGTTGATGCTTCTAGTACTGAACACGCAGAAGATATTGTAAATAAGATTGAAACTTTACCAAGTGTGAAAGTTTTAAGTTATAGCGATCGCACTTTTGCTTTGCATAAGGGAGGGAAAATCCGTCTTGGGAGTAAGTTACCCCTCAAGTCTCAATCGGATCTCTCCATGGCTTATACTCCTGGGGTGGGGCGCATTTGTCGAGCGATCGCAGAAGACCCCGAACAAGTTTATAATCTTACTGTCAAAAGCAATATGGTGGCGGTTGTAACTGATGGTAGTGCTGTATTGGGTTTAGGCAATTTGGGTGGAGAAGCTGCTTTACCAGTGATGGAAGGGAAAGCTTTGTTATTTAAAGAGTTTGCAGGAGTTGATGCGTTTCCGATTTGTCTAGATACTCAAGATACAGAAGAGATTATTAAAACGGTAAAACATATTGCTCCTGTATTTGGCGGAATCAATTTAGAAGATATTGCTGCGCCTCGCTGTTTTGAAATTGAACAGAGACTCAGACAAGAATTAGATATACCTGTCTTTCATGACGATCAGCATGGTACAGCCATTGTAGTTTTAGCAGCCTTATATAATGCCCTAAAATTAGTCGGTAAAGACATAGAATCGGTAAAAATCGTGATTAATGGGGCTGGTGCTGCTGGAGTTGCTATTGCTACCCTACTGCAAAAAGCTGGAGCAAACACCATTGTATTATGTGATTCTAAAGGGATTATTTCTGAGAGTCGCACCGATCTTAATCCCCAGAAACAACTATTTGCAGTTAAAACTAAAGGAACTTTAGCAGATGCCATGCAAGATGCTGATGTCTTCTTAGGAGTCAGCGCACCAGGAGTACTTACCCCTGATATGGTGTATTCTATGGCACCCCAAGCTATTGTTTTTGCGATGGCAAATCCGATACCCGAAATTCAACCAGAACTAGTCTATGATGATGTAGCAGTTATGGCAACAGGGCGTAGTGACTATCCCAATCAAATTAATAACGTTTTAGCTTTTCCTGGGGTATTTCGCGGTGCTTTAGATTGTCGAGCTTCTGCTATTACTACTAATATGTACTTGGAAGCTGCTAAAGCGATCGCAGCCTTAGTCAGTTCTGAGGATTTGGATCGGGAACATATTATCCCTTCTGTCTTCGATCCTAGAGTATCTCAAGCTGTTAAGAATGCAGTTTGCCAAGCAGCAGCACAAGATGGAGTTGCTAGAAAGTAGCCACGCTCGGAAGCTCTCAGGCTAATGGCTGTTGGCGAATACTAACCACTAACCACCAACCACTTCTATGATTGATGATATTCCAGAAGCCATAAGAGAAACCACAGAAATACCCCAAAAATCATCCCTCCCTGTGCTAATTCCCGCAACTTTAGCCTTGGGAGGAGTTGCGATCGCTGTGGGATTTTTTCTGTTTTTTTTCTTCAGTTATTCTCCCCCCAAATCTTCTCCCCAAGCTTCCACCAATACAGTTGAGACTAAAGCTGAAGCTAGTTCTGGAATACAAGAAAATTCTGAACCTGAGATAAGTGATTCTCCAACAGCAGAAATAATACCATTAGTGGAATCTGTCGAGAATGTTTTAGGACATTTACCCTATGAACAAGCACCCACTTCAGAATTAACCCCTATTACCGCCGATGGCTCGATCCAGTTGCGAAAATCCGCAGCTACAGAGTTTTTAAAAATGCAAGCTGCTGCTAGAGCTGAAGGTATTATTCTCTCTGCTATTTCGGGATTTCGGAACGAAGAAACACAAAAATATCTGTTCTTTGAAGTGAAAAAAAAGAGACTACAAAACACTACCACCAGAGCAGAAGTTAGTGCGCCTCCTGGTTATAGCGAGCATCATACAGGCTATGCAGTCGATATTGGGGATGGGAAAGTACCAGCAACTAATCTTAGTCCCAAGTTTGGCAATACTCCTGCTTTTCGTTGGTTAGAAAAAAATGCAGCCAGATATAGTTTTGAGTTATCTTTTCCCCAAGATAATCCCCAGGGTATTAGTTATGAACCTTGGCATTGGCGATATGTAGGCGATCGTCATAGTTTAGAAACTTTTTATAAAGCACGTAACCTTAAATAACTGCTTATTGATGGAATTGGGGAATTGGGGAATTGGGGAGCGCGGGAATACTGAATACTGAATAGTGAATACTGCTTACTAACAACTAACTACTAACTACTAACAACTAACTACTAACTACTAAATGAGCAATTTTCAAGTTGAAACCCGTGAATGGTGGGTGGAAAGATGGCTAGAGTTACTCGATTCCTATCGGTTTAAAAAACGCCTTGAAAGGGGACGTAACTACGCCAGAGAAGGTAATGTTCTCAGTATCGACTTTAGGGAATCTCAGGCTTTTGCTCAAGTACAGGGGAGCGATGTCGAACCCTATCAGGTATCCTTAGCTCTAGAACCTTTTACCAATGAGGACTGGGATTATGTCATTGAAACCATGTCCCAAAAAGCGATTTATTCTGCTCAATTATTAGCAGGAGAGATGCCGGATAGTATTGAAGAAGTGTTTACTACTAATGGCTTGAGTTTATTTCCCTTTTCTCTCTCTGATGTTCGTTCTCGTTGTAGTTGTCCTGATAAAGCTAATCCTTGCAAACATATCGCAGCCGTTTATTATCAGTTAGGCGATCGCTTTAGTGAAGACCCTTTTGTAATTTTCCAGTTACGAGGACGTACTAGAAATCAAATTTTAGAGATGCTGCGTCAATTACGCAGTCAAAAGGCTAGTGTTGAAGGGCGAGAAATTAAGCCAGGACAAGAAAAACCCAAAATAGACACCAAATCTCCTAAACAACAAGAACAAAATCTAATAAAACGTAATTTTTGGCAATATGAAGAACCTCTAGAGTCCTCCTTAATTAATCTTATTCCCCCTACTGATAACAAAACTGTCCTCGATATATTAGGCAAAATACCCCTGGCTACTGCGGATGCAGATGCAGTTCAGCAGTTTTTAGTTACTGTTTATACTGAAAATAAAAAATAGTAACTATTAAGCATATTTACACAATATTAAACTATGTATATTTAGTGTATTTACTGAAGACAAATTGTTAAATTACTTGTTATTCTACTTGCTAGTTAGGGAAAAACCTAGATAAATAACAGAGGTCATGCTGCCCAACATCACCTCTACATACCAACTAATTATATTGTGAAGTAATAGGAAATAAGCTTTAAGGGCATTTAGGCAAATGCCCTTTTACTTTCTATAATTGTAGGTGATAATTAGGTTTAATATTGTTTTTAGATTCAGTATTTTCTCGCACTGTGCCTCAAATCTATATTTAATAATCGATATATTAATTATTAAGTTTTGCAACAAAGTAATAATTTATCGTCAAAACCCTTGTGCGCCCGTAGTTTAATATTGATACTAGCTTTGAAATCAAGAATAATAGATGATTTTTCTTCTGGTGATTCTGAGTTGCTATTATCTTGAGGTGGAAGGGTAGATCGATTGAACATTGTTTATTTGCTCCGTTGAGAAACAGTATCATATCTTGCACCTAGAAGCCATACCGCCACGAAACTCAAGTTTTTCTCTAAAACAGTAAATCTATTAAAATCGACTACAAATTTTATCTCTTGCGAGCGGGAAGACCCCCACGTCCCGTGGTGGGATGTTCGCTCTCGCGCGATAACAAGCTCGGTCACAACTTTACAATTTTGACATTCTATCTTCATATATCAACGGTTTCAGTCTTATATAATAGTAAAGAGCGCTAATGCGCAATAAAAAAAATACAGGGATTGGCTTCCCCAACTTTAGAACGTCGGAACTTTCTATCACCCTAGAAATTGTAATGGTGACAAATGACTTTAAAAATCAAGGGGGTCTTCGATAAATAAGTTCTCGAACCCAACCATTAATGGTTGGGCTTTAAGACCCCCTTGATTTTTTTGTCTCCTCTGTGACGCGACTAGTAGGCTCAAGCTTGAAAGCATAGCCAAAAAATTAAATAGAATTGAGCTTCCGTTTGCGGTCGGTGCGCCCGTTAACGTTAAATCAAACAGCCCAGTAACGGCGATCTGTCGGGGGCAGAGCCTTAAAAACTCTGTCTAGATAAGAGTCTATATGGGAATCCCTCGCCTAGCAGCGACGGGAGGTTCAAGAAACCTAGATGGAAGTCCTCTTGAGAGGACTTTTCTGTATCAGCCAAGAAATTGATTTCTTGGTGATGTATCGCACTGGTGCAAGATATGAGAAAAGAAAAGCGGGCGATCGCTATTCTTGAGAACAGTAGCAATCCCTCAATTTATTGAGGGAGGATGTCAAAACTGACAACTAACCACCAACGATTAACCACTAACCATTAACACAAGATGTAGGAGAAATAGTTACTTCCTCCATGTCTGCAATGACAGCATTTAGTAATCGCTCTCTCATATCGGGCATAACCGCTAAAGCCCTTGCCCAATCTGGGATTTGCGCCCCTGAAGGATTAGAAAAATATAATTCTCCAGCTTCGGTTATTACTTCTTCAAACAACTCAGTAATCACTTCTTCTTGATGACGATCATAAGCTAACCGATTAAATCGCGCATCAACAAAATACTGACGAGTGTAATCTTGAGCTTCGCGACGAAATTTAACTCTTAAAGCATGAATTAAATCTCGACTGATTATTACCTTTTCAGTTTCAGTGAGGGTTCGCAATATAGAACGTAGAATATCACGACACATCTTTCGCAATCCTTCTTGAGATGAAACTCCTACTACCTGATGTTTATGATCGAATACTCCCAAATCAATCTGAGCAATTCTTTTTTCGGCAATACTACGATACACTTCTGCTAATAAACCAATTTCCAAACCCCAATTACCAGGAATACGAGTATTAAGGGCTAAGTCACTAGTAAGAGCAAATTCTCCTGAGAGAGGATAACGATAAGCAGTTAGGTAACGCAGGTATTGTCGATACCCAAAAATTTCTGTTAAAGCACTAAGAAGAGGGGTAACAAATAGTCTTACTACTCTTCCATTCATTTTTTGGGGATAATTGCCACTAAGACGAGCATAATAGGCTTTATTAAAAGCAATCCCAAATTCTTTTTCGAGGAGGGGATACAGTAACTTTAGAGGGTAAGACTTATCGTAGGTAATAATATCTGCATCATGGAGAGCGATCGCCTCAGCTTCTAAAGAAGCAATCCCTAACCCTAACCATACAGCGCGACCTTTACCTTTAAAGGAAACTAAATCTAGACCGCGATCGCGTAATTGTTGCAATAAACCGATTACTCGTCCACCATTTTCCCAGATCACATAAGTGGGTTGAGGTAGCACAGAAAAAAAGTGTACCGCTTTCTCGTACTGTTCTTTTGTCTCAGCATATAAACAAATAACTACTTTTTTGATAAAGCTACAATCCTTAAGATGATGGCAAATATCAGTAAGTGCTGGTCGCTCTAATTCTTCATATAAAGCGGGAATCAAGACTGCTGTAGGAGATTCTTCACTAAGTTTGATGATTTCTTCTTCTAATAAATCAATATTACAGCCAAAATCGTGGATAGTTGTAATTAGCTCTTGCTTATATTCCATGGTATATTGCAATACTTCTTCTTATTCTACAAATTATGCAATAAAACTTTAATATTTGAAGTGGATTGGGATACAAAATTATCTTACAAAACTTTATTAATTCCTACTTCTGTTGGAGAAAATGCGGAGTTTCCTGACTATTTTACCTTTACCGTTCCTGAAGGGCTGGTTCTGAAAGAAATTGCTCTTAATTCTTGGACAGCTTCTCCTACATTTGAAGACATTGCTTTTTTTGCTGTACAAGAGGGTACTCAATTTGACTTTGTTTTTCCTAATGAAAACCAAGAAAACCCTGCTGATACGCTATTAGGCTGGTCACATTTGCGTAACACACAAGTAGGAGACTCAGACAAAATTCTCTTAGAAATGTCACGCTCTAACACCAATTCTTTAGATAATGGGATAGACGACATATATCAAGCTGAAGCTGATAACAATCCCTATTCTGAGATTGAGGAACTAACTCCAGAAGAACAAGAAACATTGACCCAGAATTTACGCAATCTGTCTAGTCGTTGGGCTTCTGGTGCGGATGGATTTTCTCTTCCCCTAGAATCTGGAGACTATTATTTTTGGTTACGCCAAGGGTCGCCCATACTTATTGAAGTAGATTTAGATTTTAAGACTGCTTCCACTTCCGTTACTGAACCTGTTGGGACTCCCAAACCCTTTTCTATTTTTAGTCTAGCTACAACTGTTGGCTTAGGAATCCTGATTACAAAGCAAAGAAGCAAATAGTAGCTTGTTTCGACTAAATATTAATATCTGTCTCATACATCTATTTACTAATCTAAGTAGATGTTTTTTTATTGAATACGGGGTCGCACTGCTTCTGTCTTCTCATCAAAACCAGTAAGTTGCTTACCTTTAACTCAGGTTAATTTGATCCATGAATCATAGTTAATGTTGTTGCTTATTCTCTAGTTATTCCCGATTCTCTTTTTTATATAAACAGAGAAAGTTGCATATTTTATTGTGACTCAATCCTATAAACAATCAGCAAGATAAAAGGAGAAAAAAAATGATTTGTCATCAAAAGCAATTAGTAAGCAAAAAATCGCTCCCAGAAAATAATCAGTTAGCTACAACCAAGAGAAAACAAATCGTAGCTCGTTGGAAAAAAATAGACGGGAAGTTAGTTTGTCAATGGTTTAGTTCCGAAATATGATTAATCCCTTGCTGAAAAGTGCAATGAGATTTTCTGAAAAATATAGTGAGTTCAAATGGGAAATCTGGCTCTCCCCTACCTGTGCTGATCATAAAATCTTATATTTAGTGACTGTTGAGTTAGATAGAAAAACTTATTACTTGCATCGTAGCGTTGAAGATTCAGTTTTCAAATTGGGTTAAGACAATATCACGGTATTACCTATCGGAGCTAACTTAAACCTTAAACAAACGAACTGTAGTATCGCTCTTTTTTTTATGCTGAAGTAAAAATCATCATGTCACAATCAAAACCAAAACTATCAAATCCAGGTTCAGATGAGTGTTTATACAATCTGATTAATTCTAGATCCATAAACCATAACGTAGAAGCAACAATGCTTCAAGAAGCTTTTGCTACTCGAATAGACAAAGAAGCTAATCCCAAGTGCAATCCAATCATCCGATTAGAAATAATCATTAATTTGATCTTGATTGGGGCAGCTATTCTAGTTCAATTGACTCATAATACTTGCATAAATAATTCTGAGCTAGATTTGCAGAGAGTAGGAATCAAGCACGAAATTAAGGAGACTCAAAATCAATAAAGAGTTGGTAAACTAAACTCTATAAGATTGGGTTCTTTTTAAGATAAATGATGAACAACTATATTGTTTCTGCTGAGTGGCTGAAAGAACATTTAGAAGATGCAGATCCGATTGTTATAGACTCCCGCTTTAGTCTGCAAGACCCCAGTCTAGGTAGAAAGCAATACGAAGAACAGCATATTCCAGGTGCATACTATTTTGATTTAAACACAGACTTATCAAGCACCCCTCAAAAACATGGTGGGAGACATCCCTTACCCAATATTTCGGAATTTGTAACTAAATTATCAGCTATTGGAGTACAATCTGATAATCCTAGTTTGATTGTTGCTTACGATAATTCCCGTTTGGCTTTTGCTTCCCGTTTCTGGTGGTTGATGCGCTTTTTAGGTCATGAGGGAGTAGTATTGTTAGATGGTGGTTTCGATGCTTGGAAGCAAAAAGGCTATCCTGTAACTTCGGTTTTACCAGTAGCTTCATCAGGTAATTTTGTGCCGAATCCCAACTATGATTGGATTGTGGATATAGAAGCAGTGAAAGAGCGCAAAGATTTACCAGGAGTAGTATTAGTTGATTCGAGAGCAAGAGAACGGTATCTTGGGGAGATAGAACCTATAGACCCCATTGCTGGACATATTCCTGGTGCTATTAATTATCCTTGGCAAGAAGTAACAGATGCTAAAGGTAACATTCAACAGGTTGAATATCAGCAAAATCGCTGGAAAAATCTGGAAAACTCGGAAGAAATTATAGTATATTGCGGTTCAGGGGTAACAGCTTGTGTTAATTTGCTTTCTCTGACAATAGCTGGAATAGATACTACTAAACTTTATGCTGGTAGTTGGAGTGACTGGTGTTCGTATCAAAAGGATGAGGAATGAAGAATGAGGCGTGGTCTGACGATCTTGCACCTCCAAGCTATACCTCCTAAAACTCAAGTTTCGCCGCTTATATAATAAGTCTATTAAAATAGACTATAACTTTTATGAAAACTAGATAAGAGTCCTCTTGAGAGGACTTTTCTGTAAAGCGCCAAGAAATAAATTTCTTGGTGATTTATCGCTGAATACTGAATACTGAATACTGGTAACTGATGACTGATTACTGATGACTGATAAGGGTAAGGTTTATTTAGTTGGTGCTGGAGTTGGAGACATTGCTTATCTGACTATTAGAGGAAAGGAGTTATTAACCTCTGCTGAAGTCTTGATTTATGATGCTTTGGTTGATACTCAACTTTTAGATTTAGCACCCCCAGACTGTTTGAAACTGGATGTGGGAAAACGGGGAGGAAAAGCCAGTACACCTCAAGATAAAATCAATCAACTATTAGTATCCTATTGCTTACAAGGAAAACAAGTAGTTAGGCTAAAAAGTGGCGACCCTTTGATTTTTGGACGTGCTATTGAGGAAATATCAGCTTTACAAGCAGCAGATTGTAATTTTGAATTAGTACCTGGGATTTCTTCGGTTTTAGCTGCACCTTTACTAGCCAATATCCCTTTAACAGATCGGGAATTAAGTAGTTGTTTTGCTGTTTGTAGTGGTCATCAACCAGAGTTACTCAATTGGAAAGCTTTAGCAGCGATAGATACTCTAGTGATTTTGATGGGTACTCGCACTTTACCAGAGATTGTTACTCGATTATTACAGTTCGGTAAAGAGGACAATGAACCAGTTGCAATTATTCGTAACTGTTCCCAAATAGGACAAGAGATTTTTTGGGGTACGTTAACCGATATAGTAAAAAAAACTGAGGGTATCTCTCTATCTCCAGCCGTTATTATTATAGGTAAAGTTGTGGCGTATAGCGATCGCATAAAACAAAAAATTTCTCTTCCCCTAGCCGATAAAAGAATTTTAGTAACTCGCGCTGCGGAACAATCTAGCAAGTTTACCACTCTATTACAACAACAAGGTGCAACAGCGATCGAAATGCCAGCTTTAGTCATAACTCCTCCTTCTAGTTGGATAGACTTAGATCGAGAGATAGAAAATATTGCTAGTTTTGACTGGTTGATTCTGACTTCTGCTAATGGGGTAAATTATTTCTTAGAAAGATTAAAAACTTTAGGCAAAGATATCCGTGCTTTAGCAGGGGTTAAAATTGCAGTAGTAGGCAAGAAAACTGCTGCAACTCTGGAAAAATACAGCCTCAAACCTGACTTTATCCCCCCTAACTTCGTAGCTGACTCTTTAGTAGAAGCTTTCCCCGAAACCCTACCAGGAAAGAAAATCTTATTTCCCCGTGTGGAAACAGGAGGAAGAGAGATACTGGTTAAAGAATTAACTTCTGGTGGTGCAAACTTAGTAGAAGTTGCTGCTTATCAATCTCGCTGTCCCGATAAAATGGATAGTAGCGTATGGCAAAGATTACAACAACAACAAATAGATGTTATTACTTTTGCTAGTTCTAAAACCGTCAGCAATTTTGTTCAGCTAGTAGAGCAAGAATTAGCTACAGATAATAATATTCAAGATATCTTAAATCAAGTCGCCCTCGCCTCCATTGGTCCTCAAACCTCTAAAACTTGTTACGAATTATTAAAAAGAGTCGATATCGAAGCTACTGAATATACTTTAGAAGGATTAACAGACGCGATCGTTCAGTATTTTGGTAATTAGTTAAAACACAAAATAAAAGATAATTTTTTACCTAATAAGTAACTAGTTGAATTATAAAATGAGGAAAATTTTAACTACTTTTTCCTCATGAAACTAGTATACTGCTCATTTCTCGGTCTATTATTCGTAGGAGCATTAATCTCACCAGCTTCGGCACAAATTACTACTGATGGCAGTACCAATACCACTTTAACTACCACTGATAATGGGTTAAGAATAGATGATGGAGAACGCGCTGGCGGTAATTTATTTCACAGCTTTGGAGAGTTTTCTGTACAAAATGGTAGTGAAGCTTTCTTTAACAATGCTAGTGATATAGTTAATATCTTTTCTCGTGTCACAGGTGGGAATATTTCCAATATTGACGGATTGATTCGTGCTAATGGTGCAGCCAACTTATTTTTAATTAATCCGCACGGAATTATTTTTGGTGAAAGTGCTAGTCTGCAAATTGGTGGTTCGTTTTATGGAAGTACCGCAGATAGTATCTTATTTCCTGATGGTGTAGAATTTAGTGCGACAAATATCCAAAGACCGATCTTAACGATTAATGCTCCGATTGGTTTAAATCTTCGGGATAATCCAGGGGAGATAGTAAATCGTTCATTTGCTATAAATAGCGCGGGTGATGATTTCGTCGGTTTAGAAGTAGCACCAGGAAACACCCTGGGTTTAGTAGGTGGGAATATTAACTTTGAATCTGGTCAGGCTACAGCAAATGGTGGCAACATCGAGCTAGGTACTTTATCGGATGCAGGAACAGTTACTTTTAATGATGATGGTAGTTTAAGCTTTCCTGAAGATGTAGCAAGAGCGGATATCATCCTCAGTAATTTTGCTGATATAGACGTTACGGGTACAGGTGGTGGAAGTATCACCATTAATGGTCGCAATGTAAGTCTTTCTGCTGGAGACTTTGGGGGTAGTGTGATAAGAGCAGGAATAACAGCAGATTCAACTTCAGCAGAAGCCAAAGCTGGTGATATTACCATTAATGCTACTGACAATATAACTGTCGATCAGAGTTTTATTTTCAATGACGTTGAACTAAATGGAGTGGGGAATGCAGGGAATATCACCATTGATACTACTAACCTAACTCTCACCAATGTTGCGATAATTAATAGTAGTACCTTTGGTGAAGGTAATGGAGGGACTCTCACTATTAATGCTAGCGAGACTATTTCTGTAGATAATAGTTCGATTAGCAGTAGCGTTCAACCAAATGCAATAGGTAATGCAGGAGCAGTCAGCATTGACACCAATAACCTAACTCTCACCAATGTGGGGGAAATTGGTAGTACTACCTTTGGTGAAGGAAATGCAGGAGCAGTCAGCATTGACACCAATAACCTAACTCTCACCAATGGGGCAGTAATTAATAGTAGTACCTTTGGTGAAGGTAATGCAGATACTATCACCATTAGTGCAAATGATACTATTTCTTTGTCTGGAGTGGACAGTTTTGGATTTGGTAGTATAATCACCAGTACCGTTGGACCAAATGCAGTAGGAAATGCAGGAGAAGTAAGAATTGACACCAATAACCTAACTCTCGCCAATGGGGCAGCAATTAGTAGTAGAATCTTTGGTGAAGGTAATGCAGATACTATCACCATTAGTGCAAATGATACTATTTCTTTGTCTGGAGTGGACAGTTTTGGATTTGGTAGTATAATTAACAGTACAGTTGAACCAAATGTAGTAGGAAATGCAGGAGAAGTAAGAATTGACACCAATAACCTAACTCTCACTAATGGGGCAGTAATTAGTAGTAGTACCTCTGGAACAGGAGATGCAGGGACTCTAACTATTAATGCTAGCGAGACTATTTCTGTGGATAATAGTCTGATCAGCAGTAGCGTTCAACCAAATGCAGTAGGAAATGCAGGAGTACTTAGCATTGAAACTACTAACCTAACTCTCACCAATAGGGGGGAAATTAGTAGTAGTACCTTTAGCGAAGGTAATGCAGGGACTCTAACTATTAATGCTGCTGATACTATTTTTGTGGATAATAGTTCAATTGGCAATAGCGTTCAAGCAAATGCAATAGGAAATGCAGGAGTAGTTAGCATTGAAACCACTAATCTAACTCTCACCAATAGGGGGCAAATTCTTAGTAGCACTTTTGGAACAGGAAATGCCGGAACTGTCAACATTAATGCTGCTGATACTATTTCTTTGTCTGGAGAAGGTGATGATGGTTTTCCTACTCTGATCACCAGTACTGTTAACCCAAATGCAATAGGAAATGCAGGAGCAGTCAGCATTGAAACCACTAATCTAAATCTGACCAATGGGGGGCAAATTAGGAGTAGCACTTTTGGGACAGGAAATGCCGGGACTGTCACCATTAATAGTGCTGATACTATTTCTGTGGATAATAGTGCGATCTCCAGTCAGTTTGAACGAGATGCAGTAGGAAATCCAGGAAATGTAACAATTAACACCACTAACCTAAATCTCACCAATAGGGGGCAAATTAGTACTGCCACTTTTGGAACAGGAAATGCCGGGATTGTCACCATTAATGCTGCTGATACTATTTCTGTGGATAATAGTGTGATCGGCAGTACTGTTCAACCAGATGCAGTAGGAAATGCAGGAGATGTGACGATTAACACCAATGATCTTTCCCTTACTAATGGAGCATTTGTAAGTAGTAGCAATTTCAATCAGGGAGAATCTGGAAATGTCAAAATTAATGCTGATTCTGTGCTGTTAGAAAATGGGCAAATTACTGCGACTACCGCATCAGGTGTAGAAAGGGGAAATATAATTCTTCAAATCGCCGAGTTTCTCACTTTAGAACAAGACAGCTTAATTTCAGCCCGAGCAATAGAAGACGCTATTGGTGGCAATATCGATATTAATGCTGAGTTTATTATCGCTTTTCCTAGCAGTGGTAATGGTAACGACATTGTCGCTAGTGCAGAACAAGGAAACGGAGGAGATATTACTATCACAGCACAAGCTCTTTTAGGTATTGAAGAAGGTACAAATATACCAGGAAACGGGAGTAACGATATTGATGCTAGTTCACAGTTTGGTCAGAGTGGCAGTGTAACTTTTAATGTTCCTGATACTAACAATTTTCAAGAGACTGGCGAATTATCTAGTAATGTCCTTTCAGCAGAATCAGTATCAGAAGAGGCTTGTGCTGCTACTGGACAATCAGGATTAATTCTAAAAGGAAAAGGAGGAGTACCACCAGCACCCAATTTACCTTTAAGTAGTCAACTACTACTTGTTGATGGCAAACCAATTACACCTAACTTTTCTCAGTTAAATAATCAGCAAGCACCTCAGAATAATAGGTTTCAACTTCAACCAATTAAAACATCTGTTGGGGATATATATCCAGCTAGGGGAGTCATTAAAACTGAAGATGGGAGAGTGATTTTGACTGCTTATCCCACTAACAATATTGCTACTCGTACTCCAGAAGATGCAGTGAATTGTCATCAAGTACAATAGCGATGACTGATTCAAAGGTTATAGTAATATCTTGCACCTTGAACCGCATTCCGCCTGAAACTTCAGTTTTAGGCTAAAACCGTGAGTCTATTAAAATAGACTACAAATTTTATGAAACATAAATAAAATTATGCTTTGATAATCGGATTTAGTATTAGTTCTAGACTAAAGCTCTTGAGAGGACTTTTCTGTATCAGCCAAGAAATTTATTACTTGGTAATGTATCGCGCTACAAATCTTTCTTTTGACTCTCCCCAGTCCCGATTGTCCCCTCAAGTAAAAGGAATGTTGCGGTTTCTGGCAGACCCTTGTTATAAAAGTCGGATATTAGGTTATAAAAAAATATTTTAAATGAGTCAGTGTCTTAATCCAGAATGCCTACAAGTTAATCCCGAAAACACACAGTTTTGTCAACAGTGTGGTAGTAACTTATTATTAGTTGACCGCTATCGTGCTGTCAGAATTTTAGGAAAGGGAGGTTTCGGGAGAACATTTTTAGCAATAGACGAGTTTAAACCATCTAAACCCCCTTGTGTGATTAAACAGTTTCTCCCAGACATAAAAAGCAAGAAAGGATTAAAAAAAGCTGCGGAATTATTTGAAAGGGAAGCAATGCGTCTTGATGAATTAGGTAAACATTCCCAAATTCCAGAATTATTAGCCTTTTTCAATCAAGAAGACCGTCAGTATCTAATTCAAGAATTTATTGATGGTGACGATCTTGCCAAAGAGTTAAAAATTAAAGGAGTATTTAACGAACAACAAATAAGAGAACTCCTCAATGATATGTTAGCTGTTTTAAAGTTTGTTCACTCTAATAATGTAATTCATCGTGATATTAAACCAGAAAATATTATTAGAAGAAAACAAGACGGTAAACTAGTATTAGTTGATTTTGGAGCAGCCAAAAGTGCCGAATGTATCGAGTCTTCTGTCACAGGAACAATTATTGGCTCTGCTGCTTATATCGCTCCAGAACAAGCTGTAGGTAAACCCAAATTTGCTAGCGATCTTTACAGTTTAGGTGCAACTTGTCTCCATTTACTTACTGATGTCCAACCCACAGAATTATTTGATGTTGCAGAAGGAGAATGGAAATGGCGAGAATATCTAGAAGATAATGATATTAGTTACGAACTCAGTCGAGTTTTAGATAAGTTAGTAGAAGGAGCAACTAAGAGAAGATTTGAGAAGGTAGAAGAAGTTTTACAAGCACTGTATGGAGGAATATCCCCCGTAGTTACAAATAGGAGAACTTCTAGTTCTAATTATGCTCAAAAACCCAAATACGGAGTATCAACTAATTCCTCATCGAAAACTTCTGCATCGGTAAAATCAAGAGTCAAACCTCCATCCGTCAAAAACTTAAATTTAAAAGTCTTTACCTATACTTTCTTGAAAATTGACCAGACAAATGATCTTGTAATTGGGAGAAACCCCCCTCTAAAAACTATTGAATATGCTGGAAAAGCCAAATATATTACTGTGGATTTAGGAAAAGGTATCACTATGGATTTAGTTGGTATTCCTGGAGGTAAATATCTAATGGGTTCTCCCGATAATGAAGCGGAAAGAAGCAGTGAAGAAAGTCCGCAACATCCTGTAGCAATTCCTCCTTTTTTAATGGGAAAATACCCTGTTACTCAGCAGCAATGGGAAAGAGTAATGAAAAGTAATCCTTCTCGTTTTACTGATCATCCTGATAACCCAGTAGAAAAAGTTTCTTGGTTTGACTGTTGGGAATTTTGTGAAAAATTATCAGAAAAGATTGGTCGAGAATTTAGATTACCCACAGAAGCAGAATGGGAATATGCTTGTCGTGGTAAAACTACAACCCCGTTTCATTTCGGAGAGACTATAGCGGATGAGTTGGCTAACTATAATGGCGAATATGCTTATGCTTCAGGGAAAGAAGGAGAATATCGAGGTAAAACTACTAAAGTAGGCAGCTTTCCCCCTAATAGTTTTGGATTATACGATTTACATGGCAATGTAGCAGAATGGTGCGCGGATAGTTGGCATGATAGTTATCAAAATGCACCTAATAATGGAAGTGCTTGGTTAAGTGAGAATGAAAAAGATTCTCGGGTTTTAAGGGGTGGTTCATGGTTACATCTGGCTGGTTGTTGTCGTAGTTCCCATCGTTTGAGTTCCCCTCCTGGGAGTAAATCTGATGCTTTTGGTTTTAGGATTGCTTCTAGTGTGTGACACTCCCGCAGGGTAAACCTGTGCGGGCTTCTAAGCAACATTGATAGCTTGGGTGTAGAATCAAAGATTCTCTCGAAAAACGAGTGCTTGAACTACCAACTAACTTAGACTACTTTGAGCCGTGTCGAGCCATCTACTACTTTCAAACCAAAGTTTGGTTGTAGATACGTTTCTATCAAATTATTTGTATTTTGAGAATACAAACCACAATTCCCACCGCAGTAACTTTTACCTACTGAACGGACTGCAACTGGGAGACTTTTCAGTAGAACCCATGTTACTATTCAGATTTCAAGGTGCCTATGGCAATGATTATACAATGGCTGAACCAAGTTCTCTATAAAGATTTGATGTCTAAATTGCGCGAGTTATCGCCCTCGCTTTCTTCCAGTTTGCGATCGCCAAGTGGAATTCCCGCTCGGTTCTTTAAAATTAGCATTTAGCTACTATTTAATTTACAGGAAGATGAATCCTAAACAGTTTATCGGTTCAGAAGCTCAAACTACCTACACTGAAGCTAAAGCAATTATTTTACCAATACCCTATGAAGCTACAACTACTTATCGTAAGGGATGCCAACAAGGTCCTGATGCAATTATCGAAGCTTCCGATCAACTAGAAGCCTATGATGAAGAATTGCAACAAGAAACTTGTTTCAAAACCAGCATTTATACCTGTGAGGCGATCGCAGATACTAGAAAGAATCCTCATCTAACAGCAGAAGAAATGTTAGAAGTCACCACAAATACTGTATCTGAATTAATTAAAGATGGGAAATTTGTTATTGCTTTAGGAGGAGAACACGCCATTACTGAAGGAGTAGTCAGAGCCTATCATCAGCTACTTAGTCAACCTTTTACCGTAGTTCAAATCGACGCTCATGGGGATATGCGTCACAGTTATGAAGGTTCAATTTACAATCATGCTTGTGTGATGCGTAGAGTGCTAGATATGGGTTTACCCACTCTCCCTGTAGGAATTCGCAGTATCTGTCGTGAAGAAGCAGAGTTAATTAAAACACAACAAATTCCTGTGATCTGGGCAAGAGATATATATTATGATCGAGATTGGATTCAAAAAGCGATCGCTAAAATTACTACAGAAAAAGTCTTTATTACTATTGATTTAGATGGACTCGATCCTAGTTTATTACCTGGTGTAGGAACTCCCGAACCAGGAGGCTTAAATTGGTACGAATTAACCCGATTTATCCGAGAAATTTGTGTCAATCATCAAGTAATTGGTTGTGATGTGATGGAATTATCACCGCTTTCTGACTCTGTTGTCTCTGAATTTACAGCAGCGAAACTAGTATATAAACTGATAGGCTATCTCAGCTTGTGACATACTCGTAATGTAAACCCATCACTAGCTTCTTGGTTCATCCCGACGGGACTAGATGACCATTAGTAATTGTGACTATTGGCAGCTTAGATAAATTACTCTTAAATTGTTAGTAGGATAAAAAAGGAAATAATATATGCAAACTGACAAAAAACTAGTTGGAGGTTATGCTCCAGATTTTGAGCTACCAGGAATGGATGAAGAAGTAGGTCATCTTGGTCGTTATCTAAAACAGTATCAAGCGATCGCAGTAATTTTTATCAGTAATCAATGTCCTTACGTCCATCAATATTTAGACCGTATCAAAAAAATACAAGCTGATTTTCATCCCCAAGGATTTAGTTTTATCGCCATTAATTCTAATGATAGCGGTAATACCCTCCAAGAAAGTTTTGAGACAATGAAAGGTTTTGCTCAACAACATAATTTATCATTTCCTTATCTTAGGGATTCTACTCAAGATGTGGCTAAGTCTTTTGGGGTACAAGTAACTCCAGAAGTATTTTTATTAGACAATAAATCTGTAGTCCGTTATGCAGGAAACATTGACGATAATCCTGATGCTCCTGATTCGGTGACATCCTCTTATTTACGAGATAGTATTACTAGCTTACTTTCTGGACAAGAAATTGCTACTAATTATACTGAACCCGTCGGAACTCCCATTAAATGGCGCAATAAGTAGATTAAACCATTTATTAGCTATTAGTTTTTACTTGCTAAAAACCTAAAAAGCTACTTAATACCAAAAAACTGGTATCTTATGGGGAGATAAACAACACATAAAGATCGAGGTCATTGTTCCAGGGATGAGTTACCAGCGAGTTTTATTAAAACTGAGTGG
>JAAUYH010029979.1_pt1 | contig 21606 bp, 19 predicted proteins | sample 7278061 | NCBI WGS metagenome assembly JAAUYH01 (sample SAMN14350203, study PRJNA611818) | marine sediment metagenome | isolation source: surface marine sediment (0.6m) | place: French Polynesia: Moorea | collected 2018-08 | reverse complement strand
TAAAAATATCCGCCTTCTGGCAAAAAGCCAGTCCTTTTTCCGTTTCCAATTTTACGTCCTGTGAAGGAAAATCCCGCAATGCTTCCATGTAGAGATCCAGCTCATAGTTAAGACAGCATTTGAGCTTTCCGCATTGCCCTGCCAGTTTTTGTGGATTTAAGGACAATTGCTGATAGCGGGCAGAAGAAGTACTTACCGATCTGAAATCCGTCAGCCAGGTAGAGCAACAGAGTTCACGACCGCAAGAGCCAATTCCACCCAGACGTTGAGCCTCTTGCCGGTAACCGATCTGTCTCATTTCGATGCGGATCCCGAAGGCCTTGGCCATATCTTTGATCAGCTGGCGAAAGTCGACCCTTTCTTCTGCGGTGTAATAAAATGTGGCTTTGGAGCCATCGCCCTGGAATTCAACATCGGAGATCTTCATCTGCAAACGCAGTAAAATGGCCATTTCCCTGGACCGCTTTTTTACCTCCTCTTCCTTGTTACGGCATTTCTGCCACTTGTCAATGTCCTTTTGAGTTGCTTTTCTGTAAATTTTGGGCAGCTCATCTTCATAACTCACTTTTTTCTTTCGCATCTGGACTCTTACCAGTTCACCGGTAAGTGTAACAATGCCTACGTCATGACCGGATTTGGCCTGTGTAGATACAATATCTCCCATTGAAAGCGGGATACCGTCTGTATTTATGAAAAATTCCTTACGGCTATTCTTAAACCTGACTTCAACGCAGTTGAACGGTTTGGTGCCGTCTGGCAAGGACATATTGGAAAGCCAGTCGAATACGGTTAGTTTGTTACAGCCATCGGTGCCACATGTGCCATTATTCCTACATCCCCTGGGCTGTCCCCCCGTAGTGGTTGAACAACTGTTACAACCCATATTTTTTATCTTGATTTGGCCGATGCACATGCATTACGGCCAAAAAAGGTTCATAATTGATTTAACAATGGTAAAGATAGCACTTTTTTGATAGGAGGATTTTAGACAAACTGCAATCTACGGCCCGAAGTACCGGTTCTACTATATTTGGTGATGTCCATCAGGGAGTCAACGTTTGAACTTCAAAACTTCTGAACGGCCTTTTTTAAAGATTTTGTTGCTAACGACCTTTCCTCTTCGCAGTCTTTTCTGTTCTGCCATGGGGAGTGCAACGATGTCTTTACAGTGGTCACTGCAGCAGTCGTTCATTTTCTCCGCGCAATCTTCGCATTGAATGAAAAGCAGATGACAGGCTTCGTTGGCACAGTTTACGTGTGTGTCGCACGCCTTGCCACATTGATGGCATTGAGCGATAACATCTTCTGATATCCTTTCTCCACGTCGATGGTCAAAGACAAAATTCTTACCCAGGAATTTGTTTTCCAGATCCTGTTCCCTGACCTGTCTTGTGTACTCTATGATACCGCCTTCGAGCTGGAAGACTTTTTGAAATCCTTTATGCTTGTAGTAAGCACTGGCTTTTTCGCATCGGATCCCCCCTGTGCAGTACATCACAAGATTTTTGTCTTCTTTGTGTTCCGAGAGTTGCTGTTCGATTATATCCAGGGAATCTCTGAAAGTATCTACATCCGGGGTAATGGCATCTTTAAAATGGCCGATCTCACTTTCATAATGATTTCTCATATCTACCAGGATGGTATTTGGATCATCAATCAACTGATTAAAATCCTTGGCATTCAGGTGTACTCCCTTATCCGTAACGTCAAAGCTTTCATCATTCAAACCATCCGCAACAATTTTATCCCGCACTTTGATCTTGAGTTTGAGGAAGGACTTGTTATCCTGTTCAATGGCGATATTCAGACGTACCCCATTGAGAAAAGTAATACTGTCCAGGTGCTCTTTAAAAGCGTTAAAATTCTCGGAAGGAACCGAAAGCTGTGCATTAATACCTTCTCTCGCGATATATATCCGGCCCAGAACGTCCAGAGCATCCCAGTTTATATAAAGGTGATTCCTAAATATCCGGGGATTTCCAATTTGCGCGTACTTGTAGAAAGAAATAGTAAGCCGGTCCTTTCCGGCTTTATCAATAAGTGCTTCTCTTTCCTTAGCGCTTAACGTATTGTACAGTTGCATGCTATACTAATGATTAAGTCGTAAGAATAGTAAAACACAAAATTAATTATAATAATCAGCTATACAATGAAAAAGAGCTTTGAAGGAATCAAAGCTCTTAACCGACCACACCACTTGTTTTCTTTTTCATAGATTCTCGATTGAGGTGATGGTCACCGTTGCTTGAGGTTCTATGAACCTTGGATTTAAAGTTGTAGTACGAACATTTATTACTATGATACAGAAGTTTCAAAAAGGTTGCTTACTGCATGGTTATATGCGAAAAGAAAGGTAATTTAGCTCTCCTATCTAAAAAAGAATACATGAGTAGCGAGAAAGAGGCAAAATTAAAGGCATTAAAACTTACACTGGACAAACTTGATAAGACCTACGGCAAAGGGGCGGTCATGAAGATGGGTGACCACGTAATTGAAGACGTTGAAGTAATTCCCTCGGGGTCCTTAGGGCTGGATATAGCCCTGGGAGTAGGTGGTTATCCCAGGGGTAGAGTGATTGAAATTTACGGCCCAGAATCTTCCGGAAAAACCACACTTACCCTGCACGCAATTGCGGAAGCTCAAAAAAATGGCGGTATTGCCGCTTTTATAGACGCCGAACACGCTTTTGATCGATTTTATGCTCAGAAGTTGGGCGTGGACATTGACAATTTAATCATCTCACAACCCGATCACGGGGAACAGGCCCTCGAGATCGCCGATAATCTGATCCGTTCAGGTGCTATAGACATAGTAATTATAGATTCCGTGGCTGCACTGACTCCCAAAAGCGAGATAGAGGGAGAGATGGGGGATTCAAAAATGGGTCTCCACGCACGGTTGATGTCACAAGCCTTAAGAAAACTTACCTCATCTATCAGTAAAACAAGGTGTACCGTGATTTTCATAAATCAGCTTCGTGAGAAAATAGGTGTGATGTTCGGTAATCCGGAGACTACTACCGGAGGTAATGCACTGAAATTCTACGCCTCTGTACGGCTCGATATCCGAAGGTCTACCCAGATCAAAGACACGGACGGTCGTGTTCAGGGGAATAAGACCAGGGTCAAAGTAGTAAAGAATAAAGTGGCTCCGCCATTTAAAACCGCTGAATTTGATATTATGTATGGCGAAGGTATTTCCAAGATCGGTGAGATCCTGGATCTGGGAGTAGCCTATGAGATTATTAAAAAAAGCGGATCCTGGTTTAGTTATGGAGAAACCAAACTAGGTCAGGGAAGGGACGCTGTAAAGGCTTTATTGAAGGATAATCCAGAACTTTTGGACGAACTTGAAGAAAAAATTAAAGAGGCCATTAATACTGTAAAGGTATAGGCATTTTTGCGACTTATCCAGAAAGTACGTTTTCTAAGCAACCTTTAGCCCTCTAATTCATCTTTTTGTTAATGATATTGCATGATGATCATGAAGAAAACGTTCTTACTCATACTCTGCTGTATCACCATTTTAAGTACTTCATGCAGTCTTGATGATGACAGTGTAGCATTTAATTTCGTCCCACTACAAATCGTAGATGCAGAGTTTCCGGAATCGTTCACCCTCAACGAAACTTACAACATCAATGTTACTTATATTATACCCAACAACTGTGTGGCATTTGAGGGATTTGATGTTAGCAACATTGATTTGACCAGCCGGAATATCGTGGCCATTGGCTCTGAAGTAGAGGGCGAAACATGTAATTTGATCGCTGTCGAAGCACAGGAATCCTTTCAATTCACCTGTTTATACGAGGGGACTTATTTCTTCAGGTTGTGGACCGGTGAGACAGAAAATGGAGAGCAGCAATATATTGAATTGGAGGTCCCTGTTATTCCATAGCTAAAGGAAGAGGACCCTAAAAATCTGACCAACAATTTTGAGTAGTCTAGAAGAACTCATATCAGGTTGTAAAAAAGGAGACAGGAAAGCCCAGGAACAATTATACAGGAAATATTCCAGTATACTGTTCGGTATATGTCTTAAATACTCGCGCAACAAGGTCGAGGCAGAAGATAATTTGCACGATAGTTATATGACTATTTACGATAAAATCGGGCAGTATAAATCGAAGGGTTCATTTGAAGGCTGGATGAAGCGTATTACCATCAATACGGTATTACAGAAATACAGGAAAGAACAGCATCTGAATGTAGTGACAGAGAATTTGATGGAAGAAATAGAGCTGGATTCCACTTATGGAGAAATAAATCTTCAGACCTTGCTGAGATATATTCAGGAATTGCCTAATAAATACAGATTGACCTTTAATATGTACGTGCTGGACGGGTATAGTCATAGAGAGATCAGTGAGATGCTAGGCACGTCTTTAGGAACATCAAAATCCAATCTCGCTCGTGCGAGAATGATCCTAAAGGAAAAGATCAAAAAACAAAACATCAACATAGCCTAAAACCAATTGGCATGAGTAAAAAGAATTTAGACAAACTGTTTCAGGAGAAACTAAAGGATTTCCGGGAAATACCTGACGATAAGGTATGGGAATCCATAGAGGATTCTCTGGATCAGCGTCAGAAACGCAGAAGAGTGGTCCCTCTTTGGTGGAAACTAGGGGGTATTGCCGCTGTTCTTGCCATTGCGCTACTGGTGATCAATCCTTTTGGATCAACAGATCCGGTTGAGACGATCATTACAGATGTAGAACAAACAGATACTGAGCCGCCAGTAGATATTCAAAAGGAAGAGGATCGGGAAACAGACGAAGCCAAAGACAGCGAGGTCGTGTCATCTCCGGAAGAAACAAAAACAGAATCAGGTGAGAGAGAGAAAGATCTTTTCAAAAGCATAGAAGATAATATTGTACAGCAAGATCAGGATCAACCGCAACCTTCTATTAAAGAGGACTTCAGAGGTACTGTGACTCGTGATCAGGAGCTGGCCAACCAGCAGAAAGATCCTGAAATTACGGACCCTGTGAATTTGGAAACCCCAGAAACGAAAAATGAGGAAGTGGTAGTGATGACGGATGAGGAGCGTTCAGATAAGACGGTAGATTCAAAAATCACAGATATAGATCCTGAGGAAGAAAATGCTGTTGTATCGGAAAGTACAACCGAAAAGATGATCGATGGAGAAACAGTTGTAGCTGAACAAACGGTTGAAGAAGAGATCAAAACAGATTCTGGTAAAAAATCGATCTTTGACGAGATTAATAAGGAAGAGGAAGAAGCCCTTGCAGAGAATTCTGAATCCAAATGGTCCGTCGGGCCTACTGTTGCCCCGGTTTATTTCAATTCATTCGGAGAAGGGTCTCCTATCCATTCAAATTTCGTGTCCAATTCCAAATCTGGAAATGTAAATCTGAGTTATGGTTTTTCAGTTAACTACGAGGTTACAGATAAACTCAGCATTCGTTCCGGGCTCCACAAGGTAGATTACGGATACGACACCAATGACATCACTTTTTCCTCGTCGTTGGTAGCCTCTACCAGTACGCAGATTACTAATATAAATTATACAAACACCTCAAGAAACCTGGTGGTGGAAAGCAGTTCTAACCCTGAGGTCGTTCAGGATTTTGCAGCCAACGATATCATTGCGCCAAGTCCGTCAAGGAGTGGTAGAATGGTACAGGAATTCGGTTATATTGAATTACCCATGGAATTGAATTACTCTCTGGTAGATCGGAAATTCAACGTAGATATCATTGGTGGATTCAGTTCTCTTTTCCTGGTCAATAATTCGGTTTCCCTGGAAGATGCAGGTTCTTCCACACAAATGGGAGAGGCTAATAATCTCAACGATGTGAATTTCAGTACGAACATCGGTCTGGGCATCAATTATGAACTAACAGACAAAATGAAAGTACACCTGGAACCTATGTTCAAATATCAACTCAATACCTTTTCTGAAGTTGAAGGAAACTTTCAACCTTACACATTAGGTGTATATACCGGTATGAGCTTTAAATTCTAATCTGTGAAAAAGAGAATGATGATGATCATTAATGATGTTGGTTAGGTTGGTTACAGCAATTATTTGCAGTGACTACTCAAAACGCCCTGTTGCCACAAGCAGGGCGTTTTTTTATACCTGTATCCGGTTCTTCACAGAATCTCTCTGGAGTTCTTCCATAATAACCTGGCGAACCTGCGTACGCAGATCAGCCTTTTGATACTCTTTCAGGTCCTCAGTGGCGAAAAACTTGTGGACCTTGACTCTTAAGGGGCCGGGTCGGCCTGCAAAAAAAGTAAATGGGAATCTCTTTTTGTTGTCGTAAAAAGTCATTGGTACCACGGGAATTTTATGGGCAATTGCCATTTTAAAAGCACCGTCCTTAAATTCATCAAGAAGTATGTCCTCTTCCGGAACACCTCCTTCCGGGAAAATACAAATGCTAAGTCCCTTGTTCAAGCGCTTCTTTGCTCTCATATATACGGCAGTTCTGCTTCGGCTATCGTCCCTGTCCACCAAAATACACACCCTTTTATAGAAGAAGCCAAATACCGGGATTTTTACCAGTTCCTTTTTACCCACAAATACAAACGGATTCTTACTAGCCCTCAACATAAGCATGATATCCAGCATGCTCGTATGATTGGCTACCAGCATATAGCTACCTTCCCGTATCATTTTTTCTTCTCTTTTAATACGCGGCGGACAGCCCATTCCATAAAGAATGATATTGGCCCAAATATTCCTGGCCATCCAGAAGAACTGTACATAAGTCTTTTCAGAAATCGTAAACAATAGGAGAAAAGGAAGAAAAAGAAATATTGGCAGAGCAACCAATATGTAGAACCAAATGCGATAAATGGTTTGAGCAATTTTGATTAACAGCGGCTGCATAAAATCAAAAGTAACAATTTTGGCAGGGTTCTGGGATTTCTTTTACTTTTGTCATTCCTGTAAAAATAAGGGTATGACAAGAATACTAACTGGGATTCAGAGTACTGGAACACCTCATTTGGGGAATATTCTAGGTGCGATCTTACCGGCCATTGAACTGGCTAAAAAGCCCAATACAGATTCTTTCCTATTTATCGCCGATATGCATTCTCTCACGCAGATCAAAAACGGAGAAATTCTGAGGCAAAATACCTATGCCACCGCTGCCGCCTGGTTAGCATGCGGATTGGATACTGACCGAACCATTTTTTATCGCCAAAGCGATGTGCCTCAGGTGACAGAACTGGCTTGGTATCTCAGTTGCTTCTTTCCATATCAGCGTCTCACCCTGGCCCATTCTTTTAAGGATAAAGCAGACAGGTTAGAGGATGTTAATGCCGGCCTCTTTACATACCCGATGCTCATGGCTGCTGATATCCTACTCTATGATGCAAACATAGTTCCGGTAGGAAAGGACCAGTTGCAACACCTTGAAATGACAAGGGATGTTGCCTCCCGTTTTCATGCTCAGCTCGGTGAAACTTTTGTGATCCCTGAAGCCATGGTCCGTGAAGAAACCAAGACAGTACCGGGTACAGACGGGGAGAAAATGAGTAAAAGTAAGGCGAATACCATTGATATATTCGCAGCTGAAAAAGCCTTACGTAAACAGATCATGAGCATTGTTACTGACAGTACACCTCTTGAAGATCCAAAAGATCCGGATACGGATCATGTCTTTTCACTGTATAAACTCCTGGGGTCTGATGAACAGATCTCGGAAATGCGCTCAAATTATACCGGAGGAAATTACGGCTATGGACATGCCAAACAGGAGCTCTTTGAACTCATACTCGATAAATTCGGTCCCGTACGGAATAAATTCAGTCACTTTATGGAACATCCGGCAGAAGTGGATCAGGTTTTAGAACAAGGAGCTAACAAAGCTCAGGTGATTGCTGAAGAGGTCCTGAAACGGGTTAGAAAAAAGTTGGGCTATTAACCAGCTGTACATGAATCTCCCAGAGATTACTAATTGTCTTTAAGGTAAAGTACAAAAAGAAATAAGTCCTCATTTTGTAGCCCTTTACGGATTTTTTGGAAGGCTATCCGGATCTGGGATTCCACTGTTTTTATTGAGATCCCTAACAATTCTGCTATTTCCCTATTCTTATATCCATCCCGCTTGCTGAGCAGAAGAATTTCCCTGCATTTCGGTGGCAGATTCTCTACCTCGGCTTTTAAGCTCGCTAGTCTATCCTCCCATCTGGAGTCTAAATTCTCTTGCCGCGATTCAATGGTTTCATTCTTCAGAGACTCCAGTAGTTGGGACTCCCGCTTTTTCTTTCGGGAGTGGTCAATATAGGTGTTAAACGCTGTCCTGTAGAGATATGCTTTCAGGGAGGTGTCGATTTTGAGCTGCTCCTTTTTGATCCACAGCTTGGCAAATACAGATTGAACTATATCCTCAGCGGTAGCAAGATCGTTCGTAAATTGAAGGATATAGGTGCAGAGCGATTTGTAGTGCTGTTTAAACAGCTCTTCCAAAGCCTGATCATTGTTGTCCCGGAACTTGCCGTAATTTTTGTTTTCCTTCATACAATCGTTCAGGCTTCAAAATGAAGATACGTAAATGCTAAAAAAAACAAATAAAATCTTTAAGGGTAAATTCAATTATTAACGTCACATGAATAAAAGAACCGAAAAATACGCCCGAATTGGACGAACTCATCACAAAATATCTGACAGATAAGATCTCTGAGGAAGAGCTAAACCAGCTGACCCTATGGTTGAAGAAACCTGCCAATCAGCAGTATTTTAAGCAAATGGTACAGCTGAACTATGAGTTGGATCAGGCGTATAGATATATAGACACAGATACAGCCTTTCAAAATATTTTTCGGCATAAACAACCATCTTCGGGCAGGACTTTTAAGCTTTATCGATATGCGGCTACCATCGCTCTGATAATCGGCCTATCGATCGGCGTCTTTACACTTTTTAATATAACAACTCAGACCAGTAGCACATTATTGGTCATCAATGAACAACCCATCTCTCTTGAATTAGAGGATGGCTCCTTTATAGAAATAGATCACCGTGGCAGTTCCATCATTACAAATTCCGATGGGAAAAAAATTGCAACACTAGAAAATGGCAAGCTTGTTTACAGAAGCGAGCTTCAATCAAACCATGATGATGGACTGCACCGGTTGACTATACCTTTTGGAAAGCGCTTTGAGCTTCAGCTGGCAGACGGATCTGAAATCAAGCTTAACTCAGGCACCACAATTGCATTTCCTCCCACCTTCAATAAGATGCAACAGAGGAATGTCTTCCTGAATGGAGAAGCATATTTTAGTGTTGAAAAAGATGAAAATCATCCGTTTGTAGTTCATACCGAGCACATGAATATTCGGGTCCTCGGCACCAGGTTCAATGTTTCAAGCTATGGAAATGAGGAACTGACCTCAACCGTGCTCGAAGAAGGTAGTGTTGCTGTCTACAGACCTGCCGTTGATTACAAGGAGGAGGCTTCATTAGTATTAAGTCCCGGTCAACAGGCCGTCATTGAAAAGGAGATCTTCCAGTTAAGTACAGCCGACACGGAAAAACAGCTGGCATGGACAAGTGGCCAACTTTTCTTTGAGAATGACCGGTTTGAGGATATCATTAAGAAACTTGAGCGATATTACAATGTACCCCTGGAGATCAGCTCACCTGAACTCAACGATGTAAGATATACCGGCACCTTTACCACAGAGACCCTGGAACAGGTCCTGGAAGCATTTAAAAAGAACACGGATTTCGAATATCTGGTGGACGACAACAAGATCATGATTAAGCCGACCTTTAATAATGTTCGATCACAAGAGAACTAGGCATTATATGCTGCTTTTAATCTCCCTGGTATTTTCATACTGTTCGGTTAAAGCAGACCCCGGATCCTTACAGGATATCAGGATCAGTCTTGATATGGATCAAGTTACCCTGGCTGAGGTTTTTAGTGAGATTGAGACCACTACCCCATTTGTTTTCTTTTACCGGAATGCTGATCTGGACCTCAACAGAATAGTAAGCGTCAAAGTAGTAAATAGTCCTATTGAAAAAGTATTGGACATACTCTTCCATAATCAAAGAGTCCACTATGAAATAGTAGAGAAGCAGATCATCATCAAAAAAATTCAGAGCAGTGCTGCCGCGAGTCTGTCATCAGAGCCCAAATCTGAAGGTGATTTGGTAATTAATGGGATAGTAATGGACATGGAAACCGGAAAGCCTATTCCTTTTTGCAATATAGCCCTGCCACAACAGTTCAAAGGCACTGCGAGCAATGAGCAGGGTGAATTTGTCATAGAGGTGGCGCAATTTCCGACTACCCTGCTATTTTCACATATCAACTATGGTCAGTTTTCACTGGAGATCATTGAAAACTCTGAACTTACAGTGCGTCTCGAACCTCTACGTCACAATCTGGAAGAGGTAACTGTTCTTGCCGGAAAGAAGAATAATTACGCTGCTGATCTCGCAAACAAAGCCTATCGTAAAGCCTTGACAAAAACGTCTAAACAGCGATATGCCAAAGCCTTTTACAGGCAAAAATCCAAAAATGGTGATCAGTTTGCCGAGTTTTCTGAGATCTTTTTCGACATACGTTATTCCACTAAGGGGATCGAGGACTGGCAAATTGTTGAAGGGCGATATGCCCTTAAGGAGAGTGCTGTTTACAACAGGAATTATACCTTGTTATCACGTCTGCTCAAGCCTCTGCAACCTAATACGGAGGACCTGATATTCCCTTTGCATCCTCAACTGGAAGTGTATTATCATGTGAGAGTGACAGATCTGATTGAATCCCCCACGGAAAGGTTTGTGGTACTCCAGTTTAAACCTAAAGGAAATTCACCGGTGCCTATATTCGAAGGTGAGGTTGTTATCAATGCACGAAACTTTAATATACTTAAGGTAAAAGGAACTTTATCCCAGGACGATCTGGACCTGGTTCGTCTAAAAGAAAAGAACAGTTACTGGGAAAATTATAATATCTCTTATGAAATAGCCTATGTCCCCGGAGATTCACAGGTTTTGTCAATAGACTATATAAAAATTGATCAGGCTTTTGATTATTACAAGGATGACAGATTCCAATTCAATGTAGCGTCTACTTCCAATTTGTTATTCTTCGAATTTTATTCTCCTTCTTCAAGGAAAAGACTGGGTAATTCTTTCAGGAAAAGCAAAAGCGATTGGGACAAGCTGGATCAGATTGGTTATAATCGTGTTTTCTGGGATAATAATCCCATCATCAAGAGAACACCAATTGAAGAAGAAGTCATTTCATCATTTGAAAGTGACAAGGCTTTCAATTCGGTGTTTTTGAACAGTAGGAACCAGGTAACTGTATTGAATTCCAATGTTTCCGGAGATCCTGTATTTGGGGATTTAAAAAGTCAACTGAACAGTTTCAATCGAAATCATCCCATAGAAAAAGCATATTTACATACAGACAGGGAGACCTATACAAGTGGTGAGGACTTACAATTTAGTTCCTACGTAGTTATGGGGCCCTATAGCTTTTACTCTACATCGAGCAATGAATTGCATCTTGAATTATTTGATAGTGCAGACAAACTGGTTGGCAGCTACGAATGTAAATTATCCAATGGCAAGTGTTCAGGTACTATGCAGCTAGGGAGTGATCTCCCTTCAGGTGCCTATCTGCTAAAGGCATATACTGACCGTATGTACAATACGGACCCGAACTTTATTTTTGAGAAGTCATTGCGTATTGTAAATCCTGATAAAACTTATACGGCCGCAGAGCTAGCTGGTGAAAATATCAACTTAACGTTCCTTCCCGAAGGTGGAAATATCCTTGAGAATATTCCAGCAGTTATTACATTTAAAGCCCGTGGAACTGACGGTTTGCCCAAAGTTGTTAAGGGAAAAATAGTAGATCAGCACGGTAAAACCGTAGCCCCTATAAAAACACTGGTGGAAGGCATGGGATTTTTTAGTCTGAAATGTGAACCTAATAGTCAGTACCGCGCAGTACTCAACAATGGTACGGAACATTTTTTACCTTCCTGTACTGATAAGGGCTACAGTCTGAATGTCAATAACAGCAGCGACAATAGTATTAAAGTAACTGTTCGAGCGAGCACTTCGCAGAAAGACAAAGAGTTTTACGTTATAGGACATATTCGCAATAAGATCTACTACCAGGGCAGATTCATCTTCGAGGATGAGCCGGCGATCATATTTGAGATCCCAAAAACCAGATTGCCCAGTGGTGTAATGACACTCACCTTATTCGATGAAGACAAAAATATCTGGTCTGAGCGTCCCTTATTGATTAACAATCAGGAAACACTTGTCATTAATACGGAACTCCGCAGAAATTCGCTGGCCATGGAGAATAAAGTCAATTTGGAAGTTGAGATCACTGATGCAGAGGGCAATCCCGTAATCACCGAATTCTCAGTTGCCGTAACCGATGTCGCTCAGTTGGAGGAGAAGAACAAAAAAGGAAATATTGCCTCATATCTGTCTTTTCAGTCAGAATTAATGTCCTATATAAAATATCCCGAAGCATTGCTGAAAGATCCATCAAGATCGGCCTCCTATCAACTGGATATGTTGGTCCAGACTTCCGGAAACAGAGTATTGGAGTGGGAAAAGGTCTGGAAAGGAAGCAACCAATTAAAGCCGTCAACTGGCGATGCAGTAAATGAAATTTCTGATATTTCGCAACTTCGGCAGTCATCCTTATCCCCAAATTCTCAACAAAAACCAGCACGGAATGCGATAGATGATACTAGCGGTGATGGGCTGCCGGCAACCTATTATTGGAATTCGAACTTGAAGACAAATCCTTTTGGGAAAGTAAGCATTCCATTAGATCCATCTCTGTTAGACCAAGGTTTATTGGTACATATTGAAGCTTTATCATCTTATGGAATTCCAGGTTCCTATACTGATGTTGTGGGTAATTAGTACTACGGCTGGCTTTAAATTGCCTCAAATACTTTGCCCGGCAAAGGCCTGACCACACCTTTCATTTCCATTCCCAACAAGGTTGAGGACACTTTAAATACCGGAAGTTCACAGCTGAACGCAATGCTGTCTAACTGTTGCTTCCCGTCCTTACTCAGGTAATCGTAAATGATTCTTTCCGTCTCTTCCAGTTCTACAAACAATTGCTTCTGTACCGGCTTGCTCTCTTCCATATCCAGGTCCCAGTTGAGCATATAGATCAGATCTGCTGCTGAGGTGATGAGATGTGCCTTTTGCTGTTTGATCAGATTATTACAACCAACACTATAAGGATCATCGGCTCTTCCGGGAACTGCAAAGACATCACGGTTATAACTGTGTGCGATGTCTGCCGTGACCAGACTACCACCTTTCTCAGCAGATTCAACTACAATCGTGGCCTGGCTTAAACCGGCAATGATCCGGTTTCTTTTCAAGAAGTTTTCACGCTCCGGCTTACTTGTACTCCAAAATTCGGTGAAAAAGCCCCCGTGCTCTAAAATAGCAGGAACATATTTCTGATGCACCTTAGGATATAATTGATTCAATCCATGTGCCAGGCATCCGATGGTCTGTAATCCGTTTTTTATGGCCTGCTGCTGAACACAGATATCCACGCCCAGAGCAAGACCACTTACAATGACAGGATTAAGAGGTGCTATTTCCTCAATAAAGCGTACACAAAAGTCTCTTCCATAGCGAGTCATATTTCTTGTCCCGACCACAGCAATGATCTTTTGGTTCTCCAATTGAATATTTCCTCTGGAAAACAGCAAGATAGGAGCATCTTGACAGTGTTTTAGCAGGGCAGGATATTCCGGATCAGAATAGAGGGTGCATTTCAGATCATTTTTCTCAATAAATGCGTATTCGGCTATTGCTTCATCCAGATGGTTTTCATCCATGAGTCCATTTACGATATAGGTGCCAATACCTTCAATCTTCAAAAGGGCTTCCTTTTTATCGTTGAAAACTGCCGCTGGACTGCCACAATGCGCGACAAGTCTTTTTGCCATTTTATCTCCCAAATGAGGTATCTGCTGCAATCTTAGTGCAGCAACGCATTCATTTCTAGTCATTTAGAGCTGCTTCTCGATATAATTACAAATTACACAATATTTCATGTTAATAAAAAGTTATGGAGTGTGGTTTGAATGGCATTAAATTTTTTTGATCTTTGTAAAAATGGGAGCAACAGGGTATATAGAGGAACTTCTTTACCGCTATAATTGTGTAGTTGTACCGGAATTTGGTGCATTTCTGACACAGATCAAATCTGCACAAATAAATTCTTCCACCCATGTTATCTACCCTCCTACCAAAGTAATTTCCTTCAATGAACAGCTGTCGTCCAATGACGGCTTGCTGGTTTCATATATGGCCAATGCGGAAGGTTCCTCATATGAGGATATGCTTAAACAGGTTTTGACTACTGCAGACGATTGGAAAAAACAGCTTCGCAAAGGGGAAAGACTTACCCTGACCAATATTGGTGAATTGTGGTTAAACCGGGAAGGTAAAATCCTGTTTCAGCCTAGTTCCAAAGTTAACTATCTCACTTCATCCTTCGGGCTCACGTCTATTAGTTCCGCTCCGGTTACAAGAGAGGTCCTTAAAGAGGAGGTATCCCAGCTGGAAGAAAAGATCCCGTTCATTATTACACCGGAAGAACGTAAGAAAGGGCCTGTCAGGGAATATTTGAAATACGCTGCGGTTTTTCTAATAGCCATGTCAACCGGGTTGACCGGATTCCAATTCTATAATGAAAGTCAGAGCACCATTGAAATGGTCAACCAGGAAGCCCAGGAGATTGTATCCAAGAATATCCAGGAAGCCACTTTCTTTAATGCCAAGCCTTTTGAACTACCAGTGTTGTCCATTGATGTTACCAAAAAGCATTCCGGACGGCATCATATAATCGCCGGTGCTTTCAGGGTACAGGAAAACGCAGACAAAAAGGTAAACCAGTTAAGACGCAAGGGCTACCAGGCAGAATACCTGGGTCTGAATCAGTACGGATTACACCAGGTCACTTACGGCAGCTATGAGGACCCCAAGGAGGCACTTGCTTTCCTTAAACAGATCAGACAAACAGAGTCAGCTGATGCTTGGTTGTTGTCCAGAAAATAGACTTTCCTTCCTTTTATAACCCTAATGGATATATAATATTCCTATAGGGCATATCTTTGCGGAAATTTTATTAAATGAAGTCAAAAACTCCGCGTGAATCCAGGACTATCATGACCGATATGGTCCTGCCCAGTGAAAGCAATCCCCTGAATAACCTTTTTGGAGGAGAACTGCTGGCCCGAATGGACCGGGCAGCGAGTATTGCTGCAAGAAGACATAGCAGGCGCATTACCGTGACAGCCTCCGTGAACCATGTGGCATTTAACCGCTCTGTTCCGCTTGGAAGTGTTGTTACTGTGGAAGCAGCTATCTCCCGGGCCTTCCGTACTTCTATGGAGGTCTATATCGATGTCTGGATGGAGGACAGGTTCAGTGGTGAACGAATTAAGGCCAATGAGGCCATCTATACTTTTGTGGCAGTTGATGACGCAGGGATCCCGACATTGGTTCCCGAGTTGGTTCCGGAAACGGACTTGGAAAAGGAACGCTTCGCGGGGGCACTTAGAAGAAAGCAATTAAGCCTGGTGCTTGCGGGAAAGATGAAACCCAATGATGCAACTGAATTAAGAGCGCTTTTCCTTAACGATAAAAACTAAGTTGGAATTTAGAAATCGAAGTTATCAGGGTCTGGGCCAAATCGCTGACCGCGATCTAAACTATCCAAATAAGCCACATCTTCCGCAGATAGTTCAAAATCAAAAATATCAGCATTACCTTCAATTCTCTCTTTCTTCGTCGATTTTGGTATGGTGATCACTCCCTTCTGCAAATCCCAGCGAAGTACGATCTGTGCAATCGACTTATTGTACTTCTCGGCGAGCTCTTTAAAAACGTCCAACCCAAATATCTTACCCAGCATCATGGGCGACCACGCTTCATATTGAATACGGTGATTCTTGCAGTAATCCAGCAGATCCTGCTGAACCAGATACGGATGGAACTCCATCTGGTTGACCATAGGAACAATATTGGCCGAACTCATAAGATCTTCCAGGTGGTGCTGTAAAAAATTGCTGACCCCAATAGAGCGAACCCGTTTCTCTTCATAGATCTTTTCCAGCGCCTTCCATGTTTCTTTATATTTTCCGGCTACCGGCCAATGGATCAGGTAAAGATCCAGGTAGTCCATATTTAGCCTATTCAAACTATCGTCAAATGCCCTTAAAGTACTGTCGTAACCCTGGTGAGAATTCCACACTTTGCTCACCACAAAAATATCTTCCCGGGCAACCGGGGATTCTTGTACTCCCTGACCTACTCCAGCCTCATTCTTGTAAACAGATGCTGTATCAATATGACGGTAACCGGCATCCAGTGCCCATTTGACCGAATTGATGACTTCCTGACCTTCTTCAGAAAGATAGACTCCCAGGCCCAGATATGGCATTTCTACTCCATTGTGTAAACTAAAAGTCCCACGGATATCAGTAATCGTACTCATAAGTTGATTCTATTAAAGTCTATAAATCCACTCCTCCGGATTGAGGCGTGTAGCGTCCCGATAAAGATAGAATTTTAGTTGGGTTAAACCATTAAACCGATTGGTATATATTTCCCCTAATTCATCTTTTACTGAGACCTTATCACCCTTTTTAACATAGAGGTTCGACAAATTATAATAAGTGCTTATATAGTTGCCGTGTTTTATTTGAACTCCTTTATTACCTCCGGGCACAGCCAAAATAGCAATTACTTCGCCATCAAAAACGGCTCGTGCTTTTGCGCCTTCATCAGTGGCAATGATCACGCCGTTGCTCCTGTGCTTGATGCCCGGATAGAGTGCATCCTTATAGACTCCGTAGCCCTGACGCTTTACGCCGCGTTCCACCGGCCATATGAGCTTGCCTTTGTTGGCCGAAAAGTTTTGCGCTACCAGACTTGCCTCAGGGGTGAGCACAAAACTGCTCGCTGCAGAAGAATTACCTGCCTCCCTATTAGAAGCTGCAATCGCAGAACGGATAAGTTTTTCAATCTCACGATCCAGCCGACGGGTCTCAGCTGTTTTCTTTTGAATCTCCGCTGCATATTTACTTTCGTTTTGCCGGATTGTTTTTAGTAACTCCTTTTGGGACTTAATTTCCACCAGCATTTGATTTTTGGCCTTTAAATTCCGAGCGATAAGGATCTCTTTGGCCCTTCTTTGTTCGGTAAGGTCCTGGTTAAGCGCTGTAAGCTCTCCAGTTTTCTCAACAATCTCTTCCCCTTGTTGTTTACGGTACTGCGTATATTGCTTCATGTACTGAAGTCGCTTAAATGCCTGAAAAAATGTTTCAGAGGAAAGTAAGAACATCAGGCGATTTTGTTGCGACTTATTCTGATATGATTTTTGGATCATTCCTGCATATTCTGTCTTAAGAATATCCAGATCTTCTCTGAGTTTAGTGATGTTGCGAATGTTGGCATTGATCTGCCTACTCAACAAATTGGATTGCTGATTAGTGACGCGGATGAGCTGTTGTCTGACATTTATTTTCTGATCCAATACCTCTAATTGATCCAGAATGGTCCCTTTTTGTTTCTTTTCGGCAAACATCAAACGATTGATTTCATCTATTTCCTGCTGTAGTCTTTCTCTTTTGGCCTCCAGCACCTTTTGTTCGTTGGTCTGAGCCAATGCAGAAAATCCACTGAGCAGTAGAAGGAATACTGCAAAAAAATGATATGGGGCCCTAATTTTCATGCTACTTAACCACTATTTCATCGTATCCCTTGGGGATCCTGTAGGGGAAGTTCAAGTCCCTGTCGAACTCGATATTCTTATAAGTAATGTCAATAAATGTTCGCTGCATGGTCTCAATGGCCATAATTCCTATCTCATTGGGTAAGATCCGCTGATCCTTACTTTGATAATTCTTGTAGTGTATATCCAGCAGTCTTTTTTGGGAGGGGTGTGACAGTTGTTGCCTCGCAATTTTAAAGTGTCCGGGATCTACAAAAAATAAAGTCTTGAGAAGTTCCGAGCTCTTTTTAGGTGTTAACTCATAGTTATTACCATTGGTTTCAGCCGCATATTTCATATCACGAAGGTCGAATAACGCCTGGCCCAACAGAAGATTCTGGATTTTAAAAAAATCAATATCGATACCCAGGATCTCGCTGAAATAAGAGAAATCTCCATCGAAATATTCATTCTGCAACTTATTGTAGAAAGACACGCGATCTGGTGTAATATAGGCTTTTATTACACCCAGTGGAGCACTTATCCATATGGCCTTGTCTTTTTGCATCCTTAGGCTTACTCCCACACTTTGAGTGGAAGCTCCTTCCGAATAATCTATTTTAATCCTGCCACTTAGTGTTTTGAATTTCAGTTGATTATCGTAGTGATTGGTTATAATGGTCCTGGCAGGCAAGCTTTTTAATGTACCTTTCTCGGCCACTCCCTTACCCGATTTACAAGCGCCCAAAAGCATGAACAGAATAGCTGGTAGTACTATTCTGGCCTTGATTAAATACCTGTATCTGTTTTGTTTATGAACCATCCTTTATTTTGCTAAGATACATATTTGCCTTTGTTAGATTACCCAAAGCCCTGTAAGCATTGGCCAATTCCCCATAGATATTATCTGCTAATTCCCGATCATCCAACAAGAAATCCAATGCTGATTCGAGCACTCTTGTAGCTTCGGTATACTTCTTATTCAGACTCAGGGCTTTCCCCATCATATAGTAAAAATATGGTTGCGATGGAAATAATTCCAGCGCCTCGGCCGCGACATTCTCCAATTCCTGATAGGACTCATCATTTAGTAGTTTCTCTAGTCGGCCTTTGTATTCAGACAGTGGATCATTCGCATTCGATAGAGGATCAGCTTGTTTTTCAGGAACTGATTTTTTTACCTGGTCAATAGAATCCCGGATTTTGGATGTGAGATCTTCAGTGAACGAAGATCCTTCGAGTTCTTTTAATATCCGGAGTGCTTCGTTGTAATTCCTTCTCTTGTAATAGATAAGTGCCAGGTTCTCTTTCAGCTTATCCTGCTGATAAGGTATCCTTTCGCTTATATCGGTGATGGGACGTCCTTGCTTATGAAGCACCTCAACGATTGTATTGAGGAACCAAAAATTTTCAGGTTCTGAGGTCAGTGCTTCAATGGCATATTCCAGGGCTGATACATATTCCTTTTCCGCGAGATATACTTTGGCGAGTTCATGGTCTATAAAGTTACCATCGGGGTCCATTTGTTTGCATTCCAGAAAGAGATTGATGGCTTTATCGTAATTCTCTATACCCTTTTGTTTTAGGGCTTCAAAAAAGACTTCCTGAAATTCGTCAGTGTATTCCTCTAAGTATAATTCAGCGCTTTCTTCTTCCTGAGCATTAGCGGAAAAGAGTCCCAGGAATAATATCGCTGCGATAACTTTTATGTGGATCTTCATCTTCATTACGCCATTGATTTTCATCTTATCCTCATATCCAGTGGACATCTCATTTATTTCCGGTACTTCCAAATCCTCCTTCTCCCCGTTCCGTTTCTGATAGAATTGCAGCCTCAGACCATTGAGCTCTCTCGTGTTTTGCAATGACCATCTGCGCTATTCTTTCCCCATCTTTCAGTGTATAGACCTCATTAGAAAGATTAACAAGAATCACGCCAACTTCACCGCGGTAGTCCGCATCAATGGTGCCGGGTGCGTTCAGAACCGTAATTCCGCGTTTGGCAGCCAAGCCACTACGCGGCCGCACCTGGGCTTCAAACCCTGGTGGTAATTCGATAAAGAGCCCTGTCTTAATAATAGCCCTCTGTAATGGTTCTAACGTAACAGATTCATCAATATTGGCCCTGAGATCCATCCCTGCAGAAGCTGATGTTTCATATTCAGGTAATTCGTGCTTTGATCTGTTTATAATCTTTATTTCCATAGGGTGTAGCAAGAGGTTATTTGCCTGTAATACTCATGAGAATTCTCTTCAAAATTTCCTTTTCCATTCGATAAAGGACTAATAAAAATACCAAAAGAAACAATGACCCTATAATTAAATTCCTGTCAAATATGTAAAATGACAAGAAGGAGAAAAGGACAGAGATCAGTGAATAGAATACAATTTTTCTGAAATTATATGGTATGCGGTAATATTTTCGGCCGTAAATAAAGGATAAGCACATCATAGTGGCATAAGCAGCCAAAGTTGCCAATGCCGATGCGTAATAGCCAATTTTTGGGATAAATATATAGTTGATGAGAATGGTGAGGACGGCACCGATGATTGAAAAATAGGCACCAAATCTGGTTCTGTCTGTTACTTTGTACCATACCGATAGATTGTGATAGATCCCCAGACAGAAACTGGCCAAAAGGATTATCGGTACAATCGGCAGGGCTTCCCAGTAATCTTTTTCAATGATGATCTTCAGAATGTCAATATAGACTACCACTACCAGGACGATAACACTGCCAAGTACCACAAAATAGTCAGTGATCTGGGCATATGCCTTCTTAGGGTTCTCAGATGATGCGTGACTGAAAAAAAAGGGTTCAATGCCCAATCGAAAGGCTGTGGCAAAAAAAGTCATGAACAGAGCCAGCTTGTAGCAGGCAGAATATTTTCCGAGCTCACTTTTTGCTATATCCTCAGGGAGTAATTCGGCCAGCAAAACCCGATCAAAAACTTCATTAATAGTGTAGGCAATCCCGGCTATCATAACAGGTATTCCGTAGCGTAGCATCTGGCGCCACAAACGAGAATCAAAGACGTATTTGGTTTGAATGTAAAGCCTGGACATCAGCAAGAGCGTCATACCACTAGCTATCAGATTGGAAATGAAAATATACGATATCTCATAGCCAGGTATATAGATCGCATTTAATAGGCCTTCCGGATTTGCCTTGGCCAAGCCGGGTAGAAGTATCAAAAAGAATATATTAAGTCCCAGATTCACAGATACGTTCAGGATCTTTATAAAAGCGTATTTCGTGGGTTTTTCATTGGCCCGCAACCAGGCGAATGGGATGATAACCAGTGCATCCAACGCCAAAATCCATATTACATACTTTATATAGCGATGCTCTATATTAAGAGATTCGGCCAGCGATACCTGGAATACCGAAGCTATGATCACAAAAAGAAGAGAACTGATTAATAATGAAATTATAGAAGTGGAGACCACTCTATTTTTATCTTCATTTCCATTGAAAAACCTGAAAAAAGCGGTTTCCATGCCATATGCCAGAAATACATTAAAAATGGCAAACCAGGTGAATATCAGAGTAACTTCTCCATAGGATCCCGGTGGCATTACCCTGGTATAAAGAGGAACCAGAATAAAGGAGAGCATGCGCGGCAACACTGTGGCAAGACCATAGATAAACGTATGCTTAAATAGTTTTTGAAATAAGCTCAACGATGCATGCGTTAGGTAAGGCTTAAATGTAGGTAATTATAGCCTCTGTGCAAAGGTAGTCAATAGATGGCTATGATTTTGGACGTGGACTAATATGCCATCTCCAATCTTCCAGGGACTATTTTCCGTTCGCTAAGTAACCCGGGTTCTAGGATCTGTATTAAAATAGAAGGATCGTATTCGAATCCAC
>JAAUYH010099117.1_pt1 | contig 21614 bp, 10 predicted proteins | sample 7278061 | NCBI WGS metagenome assembly JAAUYH01 (sample SAMN14350203, study PRJNA611818) | marine sediment metagenome | isolation source: surface marine sediment (0.6m) | place: French Polynesia: Moorea | collected 2018-08 | reverse complement strand
TTGACGTGCCACAGGTAATCTAGCAGCTCCCTGAGGAGCATACCTCCCTCCGATTGGCCTAGCAAGGCTGTCAGGTCGTCGATGTAGTAGTGCGCCAGCTGGTCTGCTACGTCTCGGGCGGAGCCATGCTTCATTAGTACTAGAGCCAGTTTGGGATAGGGCGCTATTGCCCGCTGCGCCAGCTCCTCGTCACTTGTGCTGCGTAAATCGTCCAGTACGAAGCGAAACGCTGGTCCGTACTGCTGCAATTCTTCGCGCACGGCCTCGGGCATCGCGATCAGCTCGTGCAGCGATCTCGGTCCGCTCCATCGCCCTGCCCCGTGATAGAATACGTAGGTCAAAACCGCCGGTAGATACTTCGCCTTACTATGGCGCTGACGCCATTGCCGCCACAAGCCGTTGGCCATGTCGAGGCCGCGCAATGCCATCCATCGATCTACCCGGCTCTGGTGTTCGATGTGTACATGCAAAAACACCGGCAGGTCATCACCGCTATCCTCGTCGAACTGCTCACCGCTCGGAGCGCTGCTGCTGTCGCCTTCTGCTTCTATCTCTGTATTTGTCTCGGCGTTGATATCGTCATAAGTATCGCTATCGTTTGTTTGGCCCGCTTCCGTGGTTGTCTGTCGACGCCATCGAGCCTCAAACATGAGATCCCCATGGGTTTGCCGATATTGCTCATGCACCACACTGGCGTGTGTCGGCTGTAAGCTGGCCCAATCGAGATGGGCCGCGATCTGCGTTGGCGTGATTGCACGCAGAACCGAGGCGGCGTTCTCCAGATCGCCGAAGATGTCCTTGAAGAACGCGTCGTGGATCGTCCGGGGCACTCCTTCTTTGTCGTTATCCGCTGCGGGGGATGACGCCTCGGAAGCCTGTTCGTCACCGTCGTTTTCTCCATTGCCTGGTCCCTCGTCGGTCTTGTCGCCCATAGCGACCACCGTTTTAGTCAGTTATTTGAGCTTGGGCCACAATTTCGCGCATACATTGGGCACACCACCGGTCTACGATTCGACTCAACTCCAGAGTCACGCTGGTAACTTAGGCGTAATTGGCTGCGTGAAGTCTAGTGCTGCCGGCTGGCGTCCGCGAACGGGTATGAGGCAGAGCTGGCGTTCTTCGAAAGCCAGCGGGAACGGGCTGGGCAAAGCAAAGGCGTTCTTCGAAAGCCAACGAGAACGGGTTAGGTGCGTTTGCCGCACATTGACTAGACATTCGGAGGGGCGAAACCCCGGACAGATTGAGCCACGGTGGGCCCTCCCCGAAGAGGCAGGTCAAAATGGCGCGCAGAGTTTATAGCAAACAAAGAGCAGAGTCACATCCGACGTGACGCCGACACGAGCCGGAAGGGGGTTGGCAGAGACCCGGATTCGTTGCCACGAACGATATCGATGTATCAATACGGACCACCACGGCTGGCAGCACGATAGCAGCGTGCACCAAAACCATCGATTCGATGTGAGCGGCGCGAAATGGCACGGCGACATATCGTGACCTGGCACGCTATACTCGTCGGATATGGCCGAGGGCCATTCCCAGATCAGTACACGGCGTAGCCAGCAGAACACCGAGGCTGAGCGCACCGGGCGTTCGTCCGCAATCGAGGCGACTGCTCGCACCGTGACCATCAGCACCGGTTCCGCACGCAGCACTTGGGCTATGCCCGAGCCCGGGGCGATCATCGATCACTACGAGATCATCCGCTCGCTCGGGCACGGCGGGATGGGGCACGTGATGCTGGCCCGCGACACTCGCCTGGGCCGCCTGGTGGCCTTGAAGTTTATCACCGGCGGGCGGCGGATCGACACCGGCCGATTCATGGCCGAGGCCCGCGCGACCGCGCGTCTCAACCACGACAACATCGTGAGCCTGTACGATATCGGCGAAAACCAGGGCGAGCCGTACATGGCGCTCGAGTACGTGCAGGGGCAGACGCTGCGCCAGTGGCTCAAGCAGCGCACCGAGGCCGGCCATCCTCCGCAGCTGCCGCCCGGCCTCGCCATCGACATCGTGCTGCCGGCGGTTCGCGGCCTTTTGTGCGCTCACCGGGCCGGCATCGTTCACCGCGATCTCAAGCCGAGCAACATCATGTTGACCGGCGACGGCGCCGTAAAGGTGCTCGACTTCGGCGTCGCCAAGCTGTTTGACGGCGTGCAGGCACCGCCCTCGTCCGGCCCCAATCGCTCGGCCACCGCAGCAGAAGAACCGGTGGCGCTCACCAGCCAGGGCGCGCTTGTCGGCACGCTATCACACATGGCTCCGGAGCAGTGGCGCTGTGAGGACATCGACCACCGGGTCGATATCTGGGCGGTCGGCATCATCCTGTACGAGCTGGTCACGGGCACGCATCCGCTCATACCGATGTCTCGCCGCACCCTGGAGACCGTGTCTGATCTCGACCAGCCCATGCCCGACGTGTCCGAGCGACGCACCGGGCTCGGCAAGCTCGGCGCCGTCATCGACCGCTGCCTGCTCAAGCGCCGAGAAGACCGCATCGGCTCGGCCCAGGAGCTATGCGCCGAGCTCGAGTCCATCGCCCGCCCTTTCCACAAGTTCGACGGCGACGAAAACCCCTACACCGGCCTGGCGGCGTTCCAAGAGCAAGATGCAGCTCGTTTCCACGGCCGCGAGCAGGCCACTCGACAGGCGGCCAAGCGCCTCGGTGAGGCTCCGCTCCTGGCCCTGGTCGGCCCTTCTGGTGCCGGCAAGTCGTCGTTCGTCCGCGCCGGGCTACTCCCCTCGCTCAAGCGCGAGGGCGCCTGGGAAACGTTTGTCCTGCGGCCCGGTCCGCAGCCGATGGCGGCCCTCTCCGACCTGCTGCTTCAGCACTCGTGGCACCGCAGCAGCACCGCTCGGGGCGAGGGCCCGAACGCGAGCGTCCAGGCGATCACGCGCCTGGACGGTGCACAGGCCGACGGGCTCAATGGGAGCTCGTTCACCGCGACCGGAGACGCGGACGAGTACACGCGCTCGGACGTGCTCACCCGGCTCCGCCGAGAACCCGGCCACTTCGGCGTGTTGCTGCGGAGGCGAGCGCGCCGCCGGCGCACCTGTATCCTGCTCTTCATCGACCAGTTCGAAGAGATCTACACGCTGCCCTCCGAGGGCGATCGCGATGCTTTCCTGGCGTGCCTGGGCGGCGTCGCCGACGAGCTTACGTCACCCCTCCGGGTGGTCGTCTCCATGCGCTCGGATTTTCTCGACCGGTTGACCGAAAACCCTGGCCCGGTGGCCGAGCACGTCAGCCGCAACATGATGCTCCTGTGGCCATTGGAGCGGGACTGCCTGCGCCGGGCGCTCGAGGCGCCGGCCGAAGCGGCGGGATTTCGCTTCGAGCCCGGCCTAGTCGACGAGATGCTCTCGGCCCTGGAGCATTCCGCGAGCGCTCCGCCGCTCTTGCAGTTCACGGCCTCGCGCCTGTGGGAGCTGCGCGATCGCGAACACCGCTTGCTCACGGAAGAGGGCTATCGCCTGCTGGGCGGGGTTGCCGGCACGCTCGCCACCCACGCGGACGCCGTGCTCGGCAGCATGTGTGCCGCCCACCGGCGCTGGGCCCGGCGCATCTTCGTGCGCCTGGTGACCCCCGAGCGCACCAGCGCCGTGGCCTCCCTGAGCGCGCTCCGGACGCTCGCCGAGCGCGGTGGCCCGCACGACGATCCCGGTAGCGACGCCTCCCCCGCGTCCGACTTCGAACGCGTGCTCACGCGCCTGGTCGACGCCAGGCTGCTCGCGGTCGAGGGCGGCGGTCACGAGGGCGCTGTGGTCGAGATCGTCCACGAGTCCCTAATCGAACGCTGGCCCACCCTCGCCGAGTGGTTGAGCAGGAGCGAGGTGGAGGCGGCGTTCCTGGCCCGCGTGCGCACCGCGGCCGCGCAGTGGGAGCAAGGCGGCCGCCCCGACGGGCTACTCTGGCGAGGCGAGGCCGCCAAGGAAGCCGAGCGCTACGGCGACGAACACAGGGCCCAGGCCGACCTCGATCTCAGCCCACGGGAACAGCGCTATCTGTCTGCCGTGGTGGAGCTCCAGAATCGTCACCAGCGACGACGGCGACGGCTGGTGGCGTTCATACTGGCGGCCCTGGCCGCGCTGGCCGTAGTACTCGTCCTGCTCGTGATCCAGGCCCGCAGCGCGGCAGAGCGCGCCGAGGAGGCAGCGGCGCGGACCGAGAGGCAAGCGATGGCAGCCCGCAACGCCACCCGCATGTCGGTGGCGCGCGAGCATCAATACGACCCCACCACCATGCTCGCGTTGCTGCGCGAGCTCGAGCCGCCCGAGCTGCCGCACAACTGGTCGGCCATGGCCAGAGAGGCGCTTCACGGACAGGTGGCCGAACGTGTGCTGCCCCATGCCGGGCAGTGCTCCAAGGTGTCCTTTGGGCCCGACGGCCTGCGAGTCGTGAGCACGTGCGATCGGCTGGTGTACGTCTGGAACGTCGAAGGCAACGACGAGCCCGTCATCCTGGCAGGCCACGAGGCCTCTGTGGCGATGAGTGTATTCAGCCCCGACGGCACCCGCATCGCCTCGGCCTCCGACGACAGATCTGTGCGCGTCTGGCCCGCCGACGGCAGCGGACCTGCCGCAGCGTTGCTCGGCCACGAAGGCGCGGTCTACGCGGTCGGCTTCAGCCCCGACGGGGCCCGCATCGCCTCGGCCTCGGCCGACAAGACGGTGCGCGTCTGGCGCTCCGACGGCGCTGGCGCGCCCCTCGTCCTTGCCGGACACGAGGGCATCGTCACCACGGTCGCCTTCAGTCCGGACGGCAGCCGCATCGTATCGGCCTCCGACGACGGAACCGTGCGTATCTGGCGTGCGGATGGCCAGGGCGTGCCGATCGTGCTGCCCGGCCACCATGCGGAGATGGTCGAGGCAGCGTTCAGCGCCGACGGCGCTTACGTGGTCTCGATCGGCGCCGACGAGACCGCGCGCTTCTCGCGCGCTGACGGCACTGGGACACCCAGCGAAATCGCCGGTCGGGGCATGCGCTTCCTGTCACCCGGGTTCACCCCGGATGGAGCCTGGATCGCGCTGCCCGCGGCCGGCGCGACCATTCGCGCGTGGCGCACGGATGGCACCGGTGAAATCCTCGTCCTCGGAGGCCACGAGAGCGAGGTGCAGCTGGCCGCGTTCAGCCCGGACGGTATGCGCATCGTATCGCGGCCTCTCTGGACAAGACGATGCGTGTATGGAGCGACCTGCAGCAGCTGGACATTGATGTCCGGCGGATGTGGAAACGCATCGACTACTGCATGCCGGTGGAGCGCCGCTGGCAGCAGGTATACCTCATCGTATGCGAGTGCCATCAGCCCGGCTGCGCCTTCATCTGTCTGGGATCGCCGTCGTCTGCGCCGCCGGTGGCACTGCGGGGAGCTCGATGGTGAAGACCGCGCCCTGGCCGGGGCCGTCGCTGGCAGCGCGTAGGTGGCCGCCCAGCTCGTTTGCGCTGAGCGCGCTGGTGTGCAGTCCAAAGCCGTGGCCATCCTCTTTGGTCGAAAACCCGTAGCAAAAGATGCTGGGCATGATGTCGTCCCGAATGCCCTGGCCGTTGTCTTCGACCTCGATGTGGACCGCATCTCCCTCCCCGGACTCGGCCGGGATCAGGCGGGAGCGCAAGATGATTCGGCGCATGTCGACCGCGTTGTCGCGCACGGCGTCGATCGCGTTGGCCAGGAGGTTGAGAAGGACCTGCAAGAGCTTGTGGCGATCGAGCTCAAGCAGGGGCAGCTCGGCCTCGTCGCGATGGATCGTCACCCCGTGACGTTCGAGGTTGGGACCGCAGAGGGTGAGCGCCTCGTCGAGCACCTGGTTCACCGAGACCGTCTCGCTGATGGTACTCTGCCGGGCGTAACGCTGCTGGGCGCGGACAATCTGGGTGATGTGATCGACCTGCCCGCGCACGCGCGCGAGCTCATCTCGACACCCGTCATACTCGGCGATGATCCGATCAGCCAGCTCGTCGAGGAAGCCGGGAATCCGCCGTCCTCGGCGGTCGTTGGCCAGGAATCCGGCGATGTCGTCGCGGTGTTCATCGAGGAGCGTCGCGGTTTTCCGGGTGAGGTCGATCACGGTCGAGCGCGTCATCCTCTCGGCCAATAGCGACGTGGAGACCCTGAGGCTGTTGAGTGCATTACCGACATTGTGCAGAACGCCGGTGGCGACCTCGGCCATGCCGGCCTCACGAGAGGCCTGGATCAATCGCTGCTGGGCATCCCGCAGTTGGCGCAGGCTGTCCTCTAGCTTGGTGTTGGAGGCGGCGAGTTCGGCGGTCCGCTCGGCGACCCTGCGCTCGAGGGTTCGCCCCAGCTCTTCGATTTCGGCGAATCCGGCGGCGTTCTCAAGGGCGGCGCCGGCCAGGGTGGCGATGAATTCGCCGAGCTGATGCTCCTCATCGCCGAACAAGTCGGCCACTTGATGGTGCATGACGATGAGGGCGGCGACGCGGGATTGGCGTGCCCTCACCGGTACGCACAGGGCAGAACGGATGCCACCGACGAGGTCGAGCTCGGCGCTGGTGAAGCTGTGGGGGCACCCGAGCTCGGCGGCGCGGGCGACCAGATCGAGGAACGCAGGCGTGGGTTCGTCCCCTAAGGCGACACGCCAATCGCGGCCGCGACCGCCGAGGTCGCCGCGACCGCCGAGGTCGCCGAGGTCTCCGAGGCCGCCGAGGCCGCCGAGGTCGCCGCGGCCCTCATCGCCTGAGGCCGCGGCCTCATCGCGGACCAGGACCATGGTGCCATCGCCGCGCAATAGGGATGCACCGGCCTCGCGCACTGCCGCGAGCACCGCATCCCGGGTCAATGCGGAGGCGATACGCCGGCCCTGCTCCTGGATGATTGCGAAGCGATCGATCAGCGACAGAGAGGACACGCGGGCGCCTTCACCGGACTCGCTGGCGCCCTCGGCCTCAAGCAGGAAGCCGGCCCCCATCTCGCGCAGCCGGGCGCGGCCGCGGACGAGGTCGTCTTCGGCCCCATCCCAGTCGTGGGCGCTCCCGACCTTGCCGCGCATCCACAAGCTGTAGGCTTCTTCCACGCGCGATTCCATGCGCCGCGCCGCAGCCAGGCTGCGATCGAAGAGCTGGCGCGCACGCGCGGGCTTGTCGTCGATCGCGGCCAGGACGGCCTGTTCGCGCAATGCGTGGGGCAACCCCAGCGGCAACACCTTGGCGCCCTTGCGCGCCCCGCGGGCCGCCTTGCGGGCGCGCTCAAGGAGCGCTCTGCGCGTCTTGGCGGCGTGCATCGGCGTCTGCGCGGCTGTGCGCCGCAGAACCGTGGCGTACCAGGCCACGGTGGCGACGGAGTGTATGAGCACCGCGGCCAGCCCGCTCTTGCTGCTCGAGGCCCGCTCGATAGCGCCGACGGCGTGCTCGATTTCGCCGCTATGGTAGGCCACCAGGCCCAGCCCCAGGTTGACCCCCATGGCGCGCACCGGATCGTCGAGGACTCGCGGCACCTCGCGCTCGAAGTCCTCGTGGCCGATACTGCCGCCGCTGGCCAGGCTCCGCGTCATCAGGCCGAACGCGAATGCCTGCGGATCCGGGAGCGCGACCCCTTGCTGGTATAGGCGCTCGGCGTATCCGGCCGCGTCGCGCAGGTTGCCGAGCTGCAGCGACGACAGGCTCGCGTAAAAGAGCGATGCGCCGCGCTCGTAGGTCTCGGCGGCGCGCTCGTAGATGCGAATCGCTCGCTCGGCGTGATCGAGCGCCTGTTGCCAGCGTCCGCTGAAGAAGGCGCATTGGGCGAAGCGGCTGTGGGATAGGCCCTCCTGGTACAAATTGCCCAGGCGGCAATGGTCGAGCGACGCTCGCGCGTAGCGCTCGATGCGCTCGAACCCCAGCATCATGACGGTCCAGCTGGCGACCAGCGTGTAGCACTCGCCGAGGAGCGCGCTGGGCGGATATCGCTCAGCTAGATTGGTGGCGCGCAGAACGTACCAGAGCGCCGTGACCGGCCCTTGCGAGAACTGCCCGGCGTAGGCCAGACGCAGCAGATCCTTGATGATGGCCTGGTCTTTTGCGCCCTTGTCCAGCGGGCGCCGGCCGACGAACAAGCTGGGCAGGAGCGAATGGAGAACCTGCACCAGGGCTTCCCACAAGAGGAGGAGCACCACGATGGGGACGCGCTCGGGGACGTATGCGCCCCGCATGCGCACGCTGCGGCGGCAGTGATCCACGGCGGCGTCGAAGTTGCCGCGCTGGTGGGCGAGCTTGCCGAGCTGGCTCTCCACGGCGATGCGTTGTTCGTCGCTTGAGGCCAGCTTGCGGGCTTCGGCGAGTTGCTCGTCGGCGCTCTCGAAACGGCCCTGCTGCACCAGCACGTCGGCCAGTCCCTGCCGCAAGCGCAGCTCGGTATCCACGCCGGCGGCGTCCTTGCCGCGCAAGGCGATGCGATAGAAGGTCTCGGCAGTTTCCAGCGCGTGCCGGCTGTGGGCCCCCTCGGCAGCTTCCAGGGCATAGGGCAAGGCCCGCAGCGGGTCGCCAGCGGCGTCGAAGTGATAGGCGATGTCGCCCGCCGAGCGCGGTGTCCATTGCTCCAGCTCGCGGGCCGCGGCGGCGTGGATCGCACGGCGCTGCTCGGCGGGCACGCGCTCAAGTAGGGCTTCGCGCAACTTGTCGTGGACGAATTGATAGTTGGTGAGGTTGGCGTCGGCCCACAGGATCTGTTGCCGGCAGGCCGCGTCGAGCCGTTCTCGAACCGCCAGGCGCTCGCGCTTGTTCAGCGTCGCCACCAGGTAGGCGTCGAAGCGGCGGCCGAGCACCGCAGCGATCTCGAGGACCTCGCGGACGTCGTCCGGGAGATGGTCCAGACGCCAGCGTAGGAGTGCCGCAGCGTCGTCCGTAGATTGCGCGTCCGCCAGGGTCGCCACCTCTACGACCCATCCCGAGGACTCGCGCATCAGGGCGCCCGAATCGACCAGCGCCCGCAACAGCGACGCAGCCAAAAATGGGCTGCCGCCGCTGAGGCGCGTCACCAACTCGATGACCTGATCCGGCAAGGCACCCGCCATCGACGAAAGGAGGGTGTGGATCTCGCCGTTACTCAGAGGATCGAGCGAGAGGCTCGCGTCGGCGCGAAGCTCGCGCACGGCCTGGGCTTCCTCGGTCCGTGTGGCCAGAACCAGTACGGTGTGGCCACCCTTGTCCTTGGAGACGCTGGGCCGATTGGCCCAGGCTGTGATGACATCGAGGGTGCCGGTGTCGATCCACTGGGCGTCATCGAGCAGCACGACGGCTGGCCGCTCGCTGTGCCCCAGGCAGTCGAGGAGCTGTACCAGCGCGCCCTGGGTACGCTCTCGGGCCCCGGTATCGAGGCCGAAGTCGCGTTCTTCGGCTTCGGGAAAGAGCCGGCGCAAGGTGGGCAAGGCTTCGTAAGCGGCCTGTGCGCGGCCCTCGAGCCGGGTGCGAATTCGCTCGCCGAGCATCGGGTCGTCAGCGGCCTTACGCAGCACGTTGCCGGCGATCTCTTGCAACACTTGATAGGGCACTCCGCCTTCTGGTGTGCCTTGACCGGTGATGAGCCACATGCCTTGTTGAGTAGCTCGAAAGGCCAGCTCTTCGAGTAGGCGCGACTTGCCGCCACCCGACGGCGCCTCGACGATGACCAGGTGCCCTTTGCCGAGCCGGGCGGCCGCGAGCTGATTTTCGAGCGCAGCCAGCTCGCGGGCACGACCGACGAAGCTGGGCTGGGATAGGGCTTGCCGATGGTCGGCCAGACCCAGCACGAGCTCGGGCTCAAAATCTCCGCGGCCGAGGCTGGCTTCGATGGCCTCGAGGTCGGCCATGAGTGCGCGCGCCGATTGATAGCGCTGTTCGGGGGCTTTCTGCAGAAGCCGTCCAACCAGCTCGTCGAGCGCGCGCGGGACATCATTCCGATGCTGCCGCATCGGCGACGCCGGCGCGGTCAGGTGGAGGCGCAGGAGTTCGCCGACGTTGTCGCCGTTGAATGGCAAGGTGCCGGTCACGCATTGATAGAGCGTTATACCGAGCGAGTACAGATCGGCGCGGCCGTCTACGCCGGTTTGCAAAAGGCCGGCCTCTTCCGGGGATGCATAGCGGGCACGATACAGCGCCAGCACACTGTCGCTGGATTCGATGTCTAATTCGATGTCCGGCGGCCGTATGCAGCCGAAGCCCTGGAGCCGAACCTGACCGTCGGCCGCGGTCAAGATATGCAAGGGCGTGACGCTGCGGTGGACCAGGTTCCGCTCGTGCGCGGGGATCAGGGCGGCCGCGATCTGCACGGCGATGCGCAGCGCGGTCGCGAGCGGCAACGGACCGTCGTTCAAGCGGTCGGCCAGGAGTACGCCCTCGACCTGCGGCAGTGCGTGGTACAGAAAATCGCCGCCGTCACCGGCGGCCAGCACGGGGAGGAGCGCGGGCGCTCCGAGTTCGGCTGCCACCACGGCCTCGTCGGCGACCCGCAGTCGCGTGGCCGCGGTCACCCGATCTGCGGAAATTGCGTGGAGCATCACCGGGTTGCCGCCGTTGAGGTCCTCGGCGACGAAGCGTTCCATGCCCGGCCAGGCCAACCCCATCGCCTGGACGATGCGAAACCGCTCGTTGCATATGCTGCCGATCGTCAACATGCGAACCGTGCTCCAGCGCTGTGTCCCGGACACTGGCGAATATGCATCGCGGCGATGATACCACGCGCACACATCTGCTGAAGTCCCGTTGTGCGATCAGTTGTGATAGCCTCGGTTGGCCGAGCGCCGACCTCGGATAGGTCGTACAACGTGCCCTTTGGCGGCTCGTCATCGCCGGTTCATGGCGAGGTACTAGGCTCAATATACGCATTTTTTGCGTATTGAGAGGAGCCATACAACTGTACGGTTCGATAAAGTTTGTCGGATAGCAAGAGGATGGGTAAGAAAGGAAGCCGCCCTAGTAGATCTAGTATGAATATGCAGGGGTAGAGGGTTGATTGGCATGGCCATCTCCATTGAAATAGAAATTGCCAACTCCTCTAGTACCATTTCTCATTAATCAGGAAGGGGGATTGTGCTCAAGACGGCTGCTGGTGCTCTCTGGAAGCCATCGCAAACGGTTGGGCAATGTGCTGGGCTTCCTTGGTGGCACATTGCGTTGTAGATGCATGTCATCGCCACCTCCTTCCCAGAGGGGCAGATCCACGATATCCTCTACGCAATAACGCCGACAGAGAACTCATGACACATGGCGGCACAACAAACGTGCGCGTACGGTCGTCGCGGGCACAATTTCGACCGCGCATGCGCGCCATGCCGGTTGTGTTTGTGCACATTCTGCTCAAGGCGCAGACATACGAATTCGCGGAGATGACGATATGGCCAACGACCGCTTTCCCGACAAGAGACGAATATGAGCGACGATCCCAAACTGGTTTCGGTCAGCGAAAATCCGCTTCCCGAGGGCGCACAAACGCGGTGGCTGCACACGCATGATGGCGTGAAGTTGCGCACCGCAGTATGGCAGAGCATCGGAGATGCGCCCCGCGGCACTGTGCTCTTGCTCTCAGGTCGGACCGAGTTCGTCGAAAAATACTACGAGTGTGTCGCCGACCTACGACTTCGCGGCTATTCGGTGGCCACGATGGATTGGCGTGGTCAAGGTCTATCCGACCGTCCCTTGCAATCGCCGCGCAAAGGCCATGTGAGCGACTTTGAGCTGTTCGTCAGCGACCTGCGCTCGTTTGTCGAGGACCTGGTCGCGCCCCATTGTCCCCGCCCGCTGTATCTGCTGGCCCATTCGATGGGGGGCAATATCGCCCTGCGCTATCTGCGCGACCGCCCCGGATTTATTGAGCGCGCGGTGCTCTCCGCTCCCATGACGGGCATCTATACAGCGCGAATTCCCGAATGGTTTGCCCATCTATGCGCCATCGCCCAGGTCGGCCTGGGGCGCGGTCACGTCTTTGTTCCCGGTGGTGCAGAATGTGATCCCCTCACCGAGCTCTTTGTCGACAACCAAGTCACCCACGATCAGATGCGTTTCAATCGACAGATTGCCACCTTACGGGCTGAGCCGGCGTTGGCCCTGGGTGGTTCGACCTGGCTGTGGTTATTGGCCGCATTGCGTTCGACGCGGCTGGTCACGCGGGCCGAGTATGCCCGCCACATCACCACGCCAGTCTTGATTGTCAGCGCCGGCAACGAAGAGATCGTACAGAACAGTAGCCATCAGCGTATGCATAAGCATTTGCCCCATGCGCGGCACTTTACCGTTCCCGGGGCCAAGCACGAGATCCTGATGGAAAAGGACGTGTACCGCGATCTTTTTTGGCACCACTTCGACGACTTTATCGGCAGCGGTAGGCAATAGGCGGGCGGTCGTTGGCGGTCGGCGGCGGCAGAAAGACGGTAAAAGCGGGTTACCTCGGCCGATTCGATTTGGCTGCCCTGCGCCCTCGCGGTAGCATCCGTCTATGGCTGAGCAAACGCCCGCATCTGGACCCAGCAATACCAACGACGATCAAGCGTCATCGCAATCGGCGGGGGATGCGCCGATGGTCAAAGCTGCCCGCGATAAAGCCCACGTGCTCTACGAGGGCAAGCAAGTGCCGCACCGCAGCTGTGGCATCGCCCTCGCCGAGACCTTTGGCCTCGGCACCCGGCCGTACCAAGCCCTGCGCCGCGGCGGCATCACCGGATGTGGCACGTGCGGTGCCATCCGGGCCGGAGAACAGATTTTGGGCGAAATTCTCGGCGATCCCGATCCCACGGGCGCCGTCACCGAGCCGTTGCGCGAGGCCCTGACGTGGTATCAAGCACAGGTGCCAAGGCGCATCGATCGCGGTCCCGCTACCGACTATGTGTGCAACTCACTCACCGAACAATTTGCCGATGAACCGGGCGGATTCCGCAGTTCCGCGCGGCACCGGTTCTGCACCGGCTTGGCCGCCGAGGTCGCCGCCCTGACCGCCGAGACATTGACCCGCTTTGCCCCCGCAGAATCGCTGCCCACGATCACTCCGATCCCAGATAGTGATAGTGATACAACTGCCGCTACATCATCGGACCGCAATGCGGGCCCCCGCAATGCGGGCCTGGACCGAGGAGCTGACTCATGAAGATCGCTAAGAAAACCGTCGTCGAGGTCGTGAGCGAAGCCTCGAGCAAGATGCAAGACCCCAATTATTCAGCCGTGCTCGTCGGCGGCTTCGTGCAGACCCAGCAGCCGACGGCGCAATACCTCAGCGCCCATGAAGGCGATTTTGGCGGTGCGGAAGAAGTGGTCAACGCGATCTTTCACACCGCCCTGATCGCCCAGTGTTATCAGCGCACCGAGGGGCGCGAGGTACCGCAGATAAGCTATGGTGATCTCGATCAGGTGGCCGATGGCGACACCGAGCACAACCTAGAGCAGCGGCAACCGTACGTGCGCGAATACCTGCAGTCGAATGTAGAGAATGCCGCCATGCGCAAAGCCCTGACGCTGATTGCCCTCGCCATGGATGCCGTCTACTGACTCCGTCGCGATGGGGCGAGACCAGCCCGCCATCGCTATGGAGGTCGTGGACATGAATGCTGCGACCTCGGCCACCTTGCGACCACCGCCGTGAGTCGTACGGGCGGCCATTCGGGGCGGTTGCCGCGGCAAATTGCCGTTTTCCCTAGATACGGCGGCTGCGGCGGCCAATGCCTGGTGTAAAACGAGGACATCATGTCCTCCCCATCGCAGATCATCGAGCAGCAATCCCAACGCATCGAGAAGCTCGAAGAAGAAATTCGCACCCTGCGCGACCAGCTCGACCGCATCGAGCAAAATCGCGCAGCCGTCGACGAGGCGCGGGTCCGTCTAATGAGCGGCGGGATGCGCTTGCTCTTGCCGCTCTTTGACCGTCAACGCGTCGTACGTTCATTTGCCAAGCTGGCCGAGACCAGCTCCGAGTTTGCCAACCCCACGCATCGCTGGCCGGCGAAAGAACAGGTGCTCGTCGATGCGCGCGATTTTCTTGAGTCCTGCGTTCGCTTTGTGATTCGCCGCCGCACCCTGCTGCTGGTCTTTTCCCTGACCGCGGCTCTCATTCCGGCGCTGCAGATCTGGCTGGTGGTCAAGCAGAACCAAATTATCGAGAATCAGAATGAATTCATCACCCTGCAGGTCTATGACAGCGTGTCCCGCGCCCTGGCAGAAGAAGATCGCAATGTGGCCCAAGCCACTGGTGCGCTCATGGCCCGAGCCAATCCCGACTTTCTCTCTGGTGTGATCGAAGAGGTCTTTGACCCCGTGGCATTTGCGGCGTCGTTTTCCGAAGACGACGCAAATGCTGCCACCCGTCGTTTCGAAGATGCTGCCTTTCGCGGTCCCCTGATTCGCGCAGTATCGCGCAACATCAAACATCGCGCACAACAACCGGACGTCGATACCGAGATTCTCTACCAACAAACGCGACGAATGGCGCAGCAAATCCTGCGCGATAGCGAAGACCGCATGATCCAAGTGTTGCGGCTCGGTCGAGCAAAAGGCAACATCGACGGCGAATTGGTGGAGAAAGTCAATCAGTACTTCGTCTACGTTGGTGACCTACTTCGTATCTACGGCCGCCTAGCTCGAACTATGGAGCAGGAAGAGGCGTTCTTTGCCGATATCAAACCTCTCTTCGCTCGCTTGGCCGGACGCCGAGACATTGCCCAGAGCCGCTTTGCCGGTGTCTATCGTATTGCCATCGAGGAGTTTCTTTTCGATCTAGCTATGGCCCCTGCCTTGGGCGCACCGCGCGCCGATCTTGAGGCCGGCGGCAAGAGCCCCGACGAAGCATTGCGTTTGGGCATCGACCGCTTGCGCCAGGGCTTGGGCGATAAGGCGGTCAACTGGACCATTTTTGAAGAACAGATGGAGGCCCGATGAATATGCGCGCAGTCGAATGGACACCTATCACCGCCCTCTTTATCGGTGCGATCGCGTTCAGCATGAGCTGTGGCAGCACGCCGCCCAAACCCCAGCCGCCGCAAATAGACGTAGAGCCGGGCCCGACCCAGGGCGGCACTGATGTAGAGCCTCCGCCGCAAGTGGAGCCACCGCTGGTTCAGGTGCGTGCAAGCGGGGTCGACGAAACCCAGGCATACGAACGCGCTCTGGCGGAGCTGGCCAGCGCCATGTATGGCGATCCCGCATGGGCAGACATTATCGATGCGTCACTCCATGACCCGCAGCGCGATATCATCGAGCATGCAGAGGGGCCCAGCGATGGAGTGCAGATTACCCTGGGCCTTGAGTTTGCGCGGGTCGAAGAAATTTTTGACCAAGCAGAGACTAGACCGTGGGATATGAATGTGGCTGCGCCGCTGGCCGATATTCTAAATGAAGTCAGAGACCTGCAAGTGCAATCGCTCATATGCAAGCGGCGGCAAGTGCTCTTGGGCGAAGAGTGCCTTCTGCAGCAAGATGGTCCCGACAATGGCCTGCCGCCATCCGATGTGGAAGGCACAGCGGGGACCAACGGCGCCGACGGCGACCCGGCCGTGGCCGGCAATGGTCCCGACCTTCCTGCAGAGCGAGCGAGTAAACTCATGCGCCAGTTGGCATCAGAAATCACGCTGCGCCCCCGGTTCATTGATGGCATTCCGCTTACTGCCAAAGGGCAACCGCTGCGCTCGGTGATCCTCATCGCCGAACGGGTCACTGGTGAGGTGCGCCAACGCCTGACCGATGTCCCCTTTGTCGCCGAACTCCCCGCCGGCCAAGGTCCGCTCTTGGCCATTGATGCCACAGTCACCGACGACATCGGCGTGCTCGAGTTTCCTCTGATGCCAGAGGCGCGTTGGCCCACGGGCGGCATCCGCATCGCCCTAGACCGCGATGCCCTCTTGGGTCCACTCGCATCAATGTGGCCGCCGATTGAGATCGTCGTGAGCGGGCGCGAGACCAGCCCAGAGCGCTGGGCCGTCATCACGACAGAGCGGGTGCAAGGTCGAGTGACGAATGATGGCTTATTCAACAAGTCGTTCGATATGTCCATGACCTCGGGCGGTGCTCAGCAGGGGGCAGAGATCACGGCCGGTGACAGGCAACGCTTGCTCGCCGCGATGACGGGCGACAGCACCACCCAGCTATCGCTCTTGAGCGAACTCGCCGATACCTGGGCGGGTCGCATCGACACCTTGGTCGCGGTGGAGCTCGACAGCGAGTACGCCAGCCGCATGGGCGCACATCGTCTGTGGTACGAAGCTCGCGGTCAAGCGATGGTCTTCGACGTATGGACGGGCAAGCGCATCGCCGTGATCGAAGAGGCCGCAATGGCGTCGGGCATTGGTGACGACCGCGCCGACCGCGCCGCGAGAACCGAATTGGCAGATAAAATCGCCAAACGCGTGCTTTTGACAGAGACGCCTTAACGGCCCTTGCGCTCCACGACATCCCGCAACAGCGTCGACGATACGGCCTCATCGAGGACGACAGCGCGTGAGGATTCGACAAAACGACGCACCCCAGCCGAGGCGTCGGCATCGCCGAGAAAAATCATGCGCGAAGTCAAAGGTGACGCAATCTTCTGTATGGACTCGTAAACTTGCGGTCCGCCGAGATCACCCATCACGAGCGCACAAACCACGGCATCGAAGTCCTTATCGCGCTCCAAGAGATCGAGGGCCGCCGCCCCTCCAGATACCGAGACCACATCGCTGTAAGCGGCCAGAATTTTCTCCGTGCGGCTCAGTAGGGCCTCTTCGTCAGCAATGAGTAAAACCCGGGCGCGGACCTCGCCTGGTGCCGCCGTGCCGTCGCTATCCATGCTGGCGGTCAATCCGGTGGTATGCGGTAGCACGAGCGAAAAACGGCTGCCGAGATCGATCTCACTTTTCACTTCGATATGGCCGCCGTGCTCCGCCGCGATTTCGCGCGCTATCGAGAGACCGACGCCAATGGCGCCCGCATCGGCGTTGGCAATGAACAGCGGATCGAAGATGCGCTCGCGATGGGCCTGGGGAATGCCGCAACCGGTGTCAGTGACTGTGATGCGCACCCACTTATCGTCGGCCGAGGTCGACACCTCGACCTGATGCCTGTGGCCGTCGTCGTCTTCGTTGTCGTCGACGTCTGCTTCTATTGCGTCGTGTCGCCCACCTGGGCGATTCTTGTCCGACGGGTCGTTGTCGCGGAGTTGCGTCGCGATATCGTCGGGCCTGGAGCCAAAGTTCTGTATGCGCTCATCGATACCATAGGCGTCGATGCCACGAGCGACGGCGACCGCTTCAATGCCATTCTGTACGATATTGCACACTGCCTGCAGCAGGCGAAAAGGCTTGGCTGTAATGGCGGGGACCTGGGCAAAGTTGCGCACCAAGCGCGCCTTTTTGCGCGCCAACGCCGCAACCAGATCGCATGCGGTTGCCGCTACGAGCGATACATCGACACTGTCGTCGATGATATGGCCCCTGCTCTCCTGCGCCAGGGCATGGACCTGGTCCAACAACTGACGGCTCCGATCCATGCCCACGGTATTGTCTTCGACCATGGAGCGGAGATCGTTGAATGCCTGCGGCAGCTGATATTTATCGATGACCGCGCGCACCATCCGCCCTTCACGCACAGCGGCCTCGATGTCGGAAAAGATGTCGCGCATCACGGCCAAATTGGTCAGCATGAATGCGGCGGGGTTATTGATTTCGTGACTGACGCTGCGCACGATTTGCGCAATGGCGGCCCGTTTATCCGCCAGTGCCAATCGTATGGCCAATGCCTGCTGCGCGCGCCGTCCCGAGATATCGCAAAGCATCACCATCTGTGCTGCTTGCCCTTCCCAGGTGGTTGGGCTCAGTCGCACTTCGAGTGATATCGATGCCCCCGGACGTTCGCGGTGCCCATGTTCCTCGTGGGGGGCAGCTCGACCGTTACTGCCCCACTCCGTGCCCATGGCGCTGTCGCCGCTGGTGGGGACTTCAATCTCGAATACCTCGCCCACTGCCTGCGAAATATTGCCAACTTGCGCCAAGACCATCTCTCGGCACAGGTGCCAAAGGGCCCGCCCCTTGTCGTTGGCATAGAAAATTCGGCCGTCTTTATCGACGACGACAAAACCATCGCCGGCCCCCCTATGCTCGGTGTGTAGATTGGGCTCACTCGCCGCGGTGGATGTATTGCTCACAGCGGCAGCCAATTCTTTCACTGTATCTCGGCGAGGTCGATGATTTCGCTGTATCGAGGAAACGGTATGGTCCTCGTGTCCGACTCGTGTATCCATGAGGCTTGCGCACCAGTAGAGTGCTGAGTGCTGCGCCAATCGCTGCTCCAATCGCTGCGCCAATCGCTGCGATGACCAACCAACGTTGGAAGAGTCTCAGGCTGCCATAGTCATTGCCGTAACGTCAACACGCCAGTGAAGTTCTATCCCGCAGAGTGGCCATGCATTCGCATCAGCGCGAAAACTGCCCCCGTCGCCCCTACTTGAACCTCACTTTCCGCCTATACTTATGCACTCATCCCCGACACTAGTCCCCTGGAATCGTCATTTCGCGCTTGCGGTCCCGGCGGACTGGTTATCACGATCGAGAACAGACTCGAGAGGATTGACTCATATGTTGCGCAATCGCGTCGCCCTCATTACCGGAGCCAGTCGTGGCATTGGCGCAGCGACCGCGCGCCTGCTGGCCAAGCATCACGCGTCGGTGGCTATCAACTACAAGAACAGCAAAGAAGCGGCTGAAGAGGTAGTCAAAAGTATCGAATCCCACGGCGGCATAGCCATGGCCGTCCAGGCCGATGTCACCGATGAAGCCCAGGTCGATAGGTTGAAGAAAACCGTGGAGGACGCCTACGGCCCCATAGACCTCCTTGTGCTCAACGCCGGCATAGACGTCTACTCATCGACCATCGCCAACGATTCTTGGGACCGCTTCGAGCGCAAGCTCAGCGGCGAGCTCAAGGCCGCATTTCTGTGTACCCGCGCCATCGTGCCCACCATGCAGGAACACAAACGCGGGAGCATTATCGCGGTATCCACGGCACTCGCGCGGCATTCGACTCCCGGTATGGGCGCACATGCTGCGGCCAAAGCCGCCATCGAGTCCTTTGCACGCACATTGGCCGTCGAGCTCGGTCCGCATAATATTCGCGTCAACATCGTTGCCCCCGGACTCACCCGCACAGATGCCACCAAGCACATCCCCGAAGCCCATCACCGTGCGGTGGCACAGATGACGCCCCTTAGGCGCAATGGCACACCTGAGGATGTTGCCGGGGCGATTTTGCTTCTCGCCACAGATAACGCCCGCTTCATCACCGGAGGATATATCGCCGTCGATGGGGGGCTGCAGCAAACATAGATGGCCGCTTTTGCCGTCGAAATCGCTGCGGATTCGGGACTTTTTTATGGACGCCAACAACGCATTTTCAACGCTGACAGCCGCCTTCTCCCATCGCGCCGACCGCCTGGCCCTCGGATTTGGCGACCGGCGCTTCACCTACGCCGACCTTGAGCGGCAGGCCCGCGGCCATGCACGCGCGCTCGTGCACTCTGTGGGGCTCTCGCGTGGCGCGCGCATCGCGGTCTTCGCGCAGCCTGCGGCAGCAGTCGTCATCGCGCTTTTGGCCCACTACCAAGCTGGCCTGATTCACGTCCCCATCAACACCCGGTATCGGGCCGCTGAGGTTGGCCATATTCTCACCGATGCCGATGTCGCCGCCATTGTCACCGATAGCGCCGGCTTGCCCATTATCGAGGAAGTTGTCGAGCGACATGCCGAGTTAGCCCAGATTCCCCGTATTTTGTTAGACGCGACTGCTGGCGCCGCACGCCCGGGCGATTATCACTTCGCCGACCTCCATATCCCTGAAGAAGGTGACCGCGAAGGCGACGGCGGCACCCATGAGGGTGCCGATTTGCCCACGCCGAGCGATGAAGATCCGGCTCTCATCATCTACACCTCGGGCACGACCGGGCCCAGTAAGGGCGCGGTTCTATCGATGGGGGCCGTGGTTGGGGCCATGAAAGCGCTCACCTCGCTGTGGCAATTTAGCGGCGATGACACCTTGGTGTTAGCGCTGCCGCTCTTTCATGTCCACGGTCTGGGCATCGGTGTCCATGGCTCTCTCATCCATGGCACTGCTATGGAACTATTGCCTCGGTTTACCCCTCGCGCCGTGGTGGACGCCATTGCGCGCGGGGGCACCATCTTTATGGGCGTTCCCACTATGTACCATAAGCTGCTAGAGTACATAGATGCCCATCCTCGGGATGCCGAGATCTTGGCCCGGGCGCGGCTGTTTACCGCGGGCAGCGCCGCCCTTCCAGCCGCGGATTTTGCCCGATTCGCCGCCCTCACCGGCCATCATATCCTTGAGCGTTACGGCATGACTGAGACCCTGATTACGCTGTCCAACCCCTACGAGGGTGAGCGTCGCCCCGGTTCCGTGGGCATGCCGGTCTCGGGGTATGAAGTCCGCATCATGGGCGACGGGGATTCTGCGGAAACTGGGCCAGCGGCCGAGTCGGGTCCTCGGCCCCAGCAGGGCGAACTCGCCGTGCGCGGTGTCGGGCTCATGAGTGAATATTGGCGCAACCCCAAGGCCACCCAAGCGGCATTTCGCGACGGTTGGTTCCTGACGGGCGATGTAGCCAGTCGTTCCGAAGACGGCTACATTCGCCTTCTCGGCCGACGATCAGTCGACATCATCAAGAGCGGCGGTTTCAAAATATCCGCGCGCGAGATCGAAGAAGTCATCGCCGCTCACGAGCAGGTGGCGCACGTGGCCGTCATCGGTATCGAAGACCCAGCATGGGGACAAAAAATCACGGCGGCCGTGGTACTTGCCGCTCAGACCGTCAAAGACGATACCGACAGCGCTGACGACGCCGACGAAATCGTCGACCCCGTCGGCGCCGACGAGCTCGTCGGACCATCTTTACTCCAAGCATTGGCATCGTGGACCAGCGAGCGCTTGGCGGACTACAAAAAGCCGCGGGCCCTAGTGATCCTCGACGAGCTACCGCGCAACGCCCTGGGGAAGATCCAGAAAAACGCCCTTATCAAGGCAATTCAGGCCGGACAGCATCACTTGATTGAATAAATAAGCAGAGGCAGGCGTGGTCATACATGATTAGGCATTGCCACTGTCGCGGCGCAGACGCGAGCGCGTCATCCACCACGACCAGAGTAGGAGCCCACCACAGATCTGCGCCGTCCTCCAGCCCCATATGGCGCGATCGAGCTCTCCTCGTCCCTCGAACACCAGGGCAATGGCGGCACCCGCGATGCCGATAGCGGCGAGGATAAATTGCTGCCCCAAGCGGTAGATGAGGCGCGAGGAATCCTCGACGCTGCGCACGCGCAGGGGAATTTCGCCGCTCTGAACCGTTCGCATGAAACGGCGCATGTCGCTGGGTAGGGCCACAACCGACATGAAGAGCTCTTTACTGGTATCGACGACGAGCGTCGACCAATCGCCATCATCGCCCAAGACGAAGCGCTCCAAGTACGGGCGGATGACGGTCATGGGGTTCATGGTTGGGTCCAGCGCGGTACACAGGCCCATGAGCAGGAGCAGGGTGCGTTCGAGTAAGATCCACTGCTTGGGGACATGAAAATTGGCCGTGAGCTCGCGCAGGGTGATATCCATGCGCCGCAAATCGGCGAGATTCTCCAGGCTCTTTTCGGGGTCGAATTTGATGTCCTGCAAATTGAACGAGTCGAGCGAAATCTCT
>JAAUYH010053399.1_pt1 | contig 21623 bp, 15 predicted proteins | sample 7278061 | NCBI WGS metagenome assembly JAAUYH01 (sample SAMN14350203, study PRJNA611818) | marine sediment metagenome | isolation source: surface marine sediment (0.6m) | place: French Polynesia: Moorea | collected 2018-08 | reverse complement strand
TTTTCTCGATTGCGGATGAAAGACTCTAACCCTCTTATTCTAGTCTGTACAGTGCGAAAAATTGTTCGTTCAAAATCTCGACACTCATGCAATAATTCCAGAAAATCTTCACCAGCGATCTCGTAAACACGGCAATCGGTTAAAGCACATAAGGTTACTAAAATTGGTTGTTCGGTAAGCACGGGAATTTCGCCCACAAAAGCTGGTGCTTCGTGTTGTCCGATCGGCATTTCTATACCGTTACTTAGACGAGAAATACTTAGACTACCAGCTAAAATAACGAAAAATCCCCTGGGGGGATCTCCTTCTTTAATTAAAATTTCTCCTTTAGCTAAGTCTATGGGAGTAGCGCGATCGCATATCCAGTCAATTCTTGCTTTAGGTAAATGTTGAAATAACTCTAAACGTAAAAGTTCTTCGGCACACAACATAATATCTCTTTTGGGTAGGGTAGATAAATCTCGGTCTAGTTGGTAGTTAGTAGTTAGTAGTTAGTAGTTAGACTGGAAATTTTGATGCGTAGTTTTTAGAATCGATCGCGATCGTGAGGGGCTTCAAAATCAATAATTGGTCCTAAGGGAACAATCCCACTAGGATTAATATGGGGATGACTTTGATAATAATGCAACTTGATATGATCTAGATTGCAAGTATCTTTAACCCCTGGATATTGATAAATATCTTTGAGATAGTTCCACAAATTAGGATAATCCCAGATATGTCTGAGATTACACTTAAAATGGACATAGTAAACAGGATCAAAACGCAGCAAGGTAGTAAACATACAGATATCCGCTTCGGTCAACACATCGCCACAAAGATATCTTTGGTAGCCTAACATTGCTTCCCAATAATCTAAAGCTTCAAATAATTTTATAACTGCTTCGTTGTATGCCACTTTTTTAGTAGCAAAACCAGCACGATAAACCCCATTATTAATAGGTTCGTAGATTTTATCGATCGCCTCGTCTATTTTTGCTTGTAATTTGTCTGGATAGAGATTGACTTTATTTTTCGCGATCGCTTCAAACTGGGTATCAAACATCCGTATGATTTCACGGGATTCATTATTGACAATAGTGCCAGTCTGTTTGTCCCACAAAATAGGTACAGTTACTCTGCCAGTGTAGTGTGGATCTGCTTTAGCGTATACTTCCCTGAGATACTTGGCACCAATTATAGGATCGGGAATAGAACCAGGAAAATCAGAAAATTCCCATCCTTCTTCCGCCATTAAAGGATCGACTACAGACAAGCTAATCGCTTCTTCTAACCCTTTTAGTTTCCTCATAATCAGGGTACGATGCGCCCACGGACAAGCATAGGAAACATAGAGATGATAACGTCCTGATTCTGCTTTAAAATTACTAGAGCCATCTGCCGTTACTTTTTGACGGAATGTAGTTGGGTTGCGTTGGAAACGTCCTTGTTTATCTTGTTCGTACCCTTGATTGCACCATACTCCATCAATCATCATTCCTGTAGCCATAATTAATCCTCCATCATCATTGATCATTTAGGGGTTAGGCATTGCCTAACCCCTACGCAATGGTTATTAACCTTCATCAGAAGTTAGAATTTTAGGAACACGGAAATAGTCTCCTTCCTGTTCCGGTGCTGCTTGTACTAGTGCTTCTTTATCAGGAAAAGGCTTAAGTGTATCAGAGCGAGTAATATTGCTTAATTCGATCGCTCTGGTAGTAGGGGGTACATCGGCTGTATCTAACTCACTCAGTTGTTCAAAGTAGCCCAAGATACTATTTAGTTGAGTAGTAAATTGTTCTTCTTCTTCTGTTGTAATATCAAGACGTGCTAGATGGGCAACTTTCTTTACTTGTTCGCGATCGATCATAGGTAATTAAGAATTAGCAATTAGTAGTTAACAATTAAAAGAAAACATCCATTTCTGAACGTCCAGTAATTTTTAGCCAGTTTTGAGCTTCCATATAGTTATTGGGAGCAATCCGAATAGCTTGTTTCCAATATTCTGCTGCTTTGTCGTAAAATGCTTCTGCCTCTTCGTCCTTACCTGCTTCTTTAGCTTTTTCTCCTTCATAATGGTACAGCACAGCAATATTATTTAGTGCTTGAGGCATACGAGGATTCAAATCGATCGACTGATGATAATATCTAATTGCTTGGTCTACATCCCCATTACTAGCGTAGATTAAACCCATATTGTAAAGAATATAACTGCGATCGTTGGGGTCTTCTTCTAGTTTTAGGGCTTCTTCATAGTTTTCTAATGCCTCGGCATATTCCCCATCTCCTTGGGCAGACATACCATCACGATAGTAAGCGAAGGCTTCTTTAGCTTTTTTATTAGTTGGTAAGGCTTTTAAAATTATGTCCGCCATTACCGTAAAGGTCTTATCAATAAAATTGTCGTTTCTTTGAGTACGTGGCATAATTCAGTTATCAGTTATCAGTTATCGGGTAAGGGCGGTTCGCGAACCGCCCTTACATTAGTTATCAGTTTACAGGTTACAGATTAACTCTGGTGCAAACTAGAAATTAACTTCACAACTTAAATCTCCTGATTTTTGCGAGAAGCGGAGATTCTCCTGATAATCTACAGGACAATCAATCACGGCGGGTACATCTTGTGCTAAAGCCTCTTTGAGAGTAGGAATCAAATCAGCAGCAGATTCTACTCGATAACCTTTTAAGCCCATACTTTCAGCAAATTTAACAAAGTCTGGATTGCCAAAATCAACAAAAGAAGAATGACCAAATTGATTGATCTGCTTCCACTCAATCAAACCATAGCCATCATCATTGAAAATTAAAGTGACAAAAGGAGTTTTAGCCCGTAAGGCTGTTTCCAATTCCTGACAATTCATCATAAAGCCCCCATCTCCAGTGACAGCCACAACTTTTTTATCAGGATGTACTAATTTTGCAGCGATCGCGCCTGGAATAGCAATCCCCATCGCTGCAAATCCATTAGAGATAAGACAAGTATTAGGAGCATCACAATGATAGTGACGAGCCATCCACATTTTATGCGCTCCCACATCAGAAATCACGATATCTTCTTGCCCCATTACCTGACGCAAATCATAAATGATTTTTTGCGGTTTAATGGGAAATCCTTCATCGTGGGCGTATTTTTCGTAATCTTCTCGAATCTCTTGACGCAATTTGACCGCCGAAGGAGTTGATTTACCCTGACGATCTGTGCGCTTCATAATATCCATCAGAGAATCAGAAATATCTCCTACTACTTCTACAATTGGAATGTAGCTACTATCAATTTCGGCTGGATTAATACCAATATGCACAATAGGAGTTGTCCCTTCCGGATTCCATCTCTTGGGAGAATATTCAATTAAATCATAGCCTACAGCAATCACTAAATCCGCACTATCAAAAGCGCAACTAATTAAGTCTCTTTGTTGTAAGCCAAATGTCCAAATAGATAGGGGATGAGTATAGGGAATTGCGCCTTTACCCATAAAGGTATTAGCGACAGGAATATTAAGCTGAGTAACAAACTCGGTGAGAGCTTCACTAGCATGACCGCGAATAGTCCCATTACCAGCCAAAACAATCGGATTTTTTGCCTTGGAAATAGCAGCAGCAGCAGCATTAATACTCCGATAAGAAGCATAGATTTTTTCGCGATCGTCTCTCCTTAAAGAAGTTCCTACTACTGGCATGGCAGCAATATTTTCTGGTAAATCTATATGTACTGCTCCTGGTTTTTCACTTTGAGCAACCTTAAAAGCCTTACGAATGATTTCTGGTGTATTATGAGGACGAACAATTTGTGTATTCCATTTAGTGACAGGGGCAAACATGGCTACCAAATCTAGATATTGATGTGATTCAATATGCATTCGATCGGTACCTACTTGTCCTGTAATAGCTACTAAAGGCGCACCATCAAGGTTAGCATCAGCTACTCCAGTCATTAAATTAGTTGCCCCAGGGCCAAGAGTCGAAAGACATACCCCTGCTTTCCCCGTCAAACGACCATAAACATCTGCCATAAAAGCTGCACCTTGTTCATGGCGAGTAGTAATAAATTTGATTGATGAATTCCTCAGTGCTTCTAAAATATGCAGATTTTCTTCTCCTGGTAAACCAAAAAGATATTCTACACCTTCATTTTCTAAGCATTGAACTAGTAACTCAGCAGTGTTTAGCTCCCCCATAACGATTCACCCACTATGAAATGTATATCCCAATTAGCTCACAAAATAATTTATTTCTTGATTGAGCTTATAGAATCTAGCATAGACAAAATAAGAGGTATTTTTTGGTAATATTTGGAGCAATCGATCATTCTTCTCTACAGAATCTTCATCAATGATTAGGGTTACTACATCGTATCTGCAATATATTTGCGGGTTAAACCAGTAAAATACTTAGAGGAAAATTTAGTTTAAGAAAAAAAACATGAAGCAGCGTGGAGTAACAGTCTGGTTTACTGGTTTTAGTGGTGCAGGAAAAAGCACTATTGCTACAGCCCTTACCGAAGAATTAAAGTCTCAAGGTTGCGACCTTGAGGTTTTAGATGGAGATGAAATTAGAGAAAACCTAACTAAGGATTTGGGTTTCTCTAAAGAAGACCGAGATACTAATATTCGTCGTATTGGTTTTGTTGCCAAGCTGCTTACCCGTCATGGGGTGATAGTTTTAGTTCCTGTTATTTCTCCTTATCGTGCTATTCGGGAGGAAATGAGAAAAAACATTAGTGATTTTATCGAGGTATTTGTCAATGCACCGATAAGTGTATGTGAAGAGAGAGATGTTAAAGGATTGTATAAAAAAGTAAGAGCAGGAGAAATCAAACAATTTACAGGGATAGACGACCCCTATGAACCACCTCTCAATCCTGAAGTTGAATGCCGTACCGATTTAGAGGAGTTACCAGAAAGTGTAGCCAAAATTATGGATAAGCTGAAAGAGTTAGGTTACGTTGCCTAAATTTAAACTACGTTATTGTTTACGAGGGAAAAAATCCTCAGTATCTCCTCCTAATTTAGTCAATTACGGAGGGGAATTTTGTTTATATTGTTCTTATTGCTTTTTTTCAGGAATCACGCTGCAAGATGATGTGCTTAATCTCACTTATTCACGCTTTTTCTCTGGTTTTTCTAGGTTAAAGGGGAAAGAATCCGTCGGTGGAATAGTTTCGATCGCGGGAGGTCTTAAGCGATCTTGCCACCTAGAAATTTGTGCTTGAGCTTGTTGATATGCCACAGTTCCAGAAGGTACTAATTTAGCGATCGCAATAGCCTCTTCTAGAGAATATTCCGATCTAGTTTGAGCAATGCCTAAAATTTGGCTACTCCAACGATTAACATTCTGAACGACCTGAGTATAGGGATCTGTAGTAGATGATATGCGTCTGGCTACTTTAATTGCTTGAGCTAATGATTCTGGGGTTCTACGATCGGCAAGGGTTTTAGCTTCCAGTAAATAGCGAATGGCTTGAATCTCTTGTCGCCAGCTATTAATTTTGGTTTGGGCTTCCCCATACAAAGCTCGTCCTGGTCTTATTTGCTGTGCTTTATCAATAGCTGCTGAATAATTATTATTAGTAGCTAAAACAACTGCTCGATCGAGCAAAGGTTGATCTTCTACTACCTGAATCTTACTACGCCACTGACTAACATACTCTTGAGCTTCTGAATAAAGAGGACTGGTACTAGAGATTAATTTGGCTTCAGCGATCGCTCGTTGCCAAGCACTAATATTACCTCCATAAGCAAATTCTCTAGCACGATTGAGAATGGGTTGATCTTCAATGGTTTGGATTTGATTACGCCATCTTCTAATTTCTACCTGTGCATCAGGATAACGGGGATGGAAAGAAGGAATGAGACTAGCTTCAGCGATCGCCTTTTTATAGCTACTTATTCCACCACCTTGAGCTAATTGTCTGGCTTTAGATAAGTGAGCTACATCCTCAATTTCTAATTTCCAACGGCTGATTAATCTTTGCCCTCGTTCATACAAAGGACTATTAACTTCTAATTTTTCGGCTTCAGCGATCGCATCTTCTAACCCAAAAACGGTATCTAAACTGGCACTAGAACCAGCACTAGCTAGAATTACCCAATCTTTAACCTGTTCTTCTAATCCCAAACTATCAGGAACACGAGTAGTAACTCGGAGTAATTTTCGCCATTCCTGCGCGTCTAATAACTCTTGAACAGTTCTTAATAATTGGTCTTTGGCTTCTGCTCTAAAGTCTTGAGTATCTTGGTAGGCATAGCTATCTGGGTTAATTTGTTCGACTCTATCTAAAGCTGCTAAGAGGTTATCTACCCCACCCTGACGGAATTGGCTATAAGCTTTATCCAGAGTAGTCCTTTCTTCTTGAGCGATATTAATTTTATCAATAATTTCTTGATACTTAGTCGTTGCCCAATATTCATTAGAACTATTAGTTAAACGCACTGCCCAAACAAAGGCTTCATTCCAATTAGCATCCCGTAGCTGCTCTTCTACAGTGTTATAATTCTCTTCTCCTTGAGACCAAATCTTTTGCCATTGCTCAATTTGTTCTTCTACTACTGTATGAGCTTCAACATGTTCGGGAATTTGCTTGGCAACAGCGATCGCTCCTTCTAAATTTCCTGACTGAAACTTCTCTTCTCCTAGTGCTAAGATATCTCTCGCCCATTTTTCTACGTTGCGGTTAATTTCTCCTCTGAGGGGATGATCTTGGGGTAGAACTTCTACTAAAGCGATCGCCTGAAGCAAATCATTCACAGTTTTATTCTCTGCTTGGGACTGAGCGCAGTACAAACGTATTGATGCTGATGCTATGGGCCAATATATACGGTTGCAGTTCTGCTGCTTTGGCAATTTGAGGAGTAGGGAAGTAGCTGTAAAACCAATTCCTCCAAAAATAAAGACTAAAAAAATACCCCAAAATTGCCAAGTTTGCCACCAGGGAACTTGACTTGAACGTTCTGTTTGCATCAGTTTAAATTAATTATTTTTTTGGCTTATGTTGAAAGGTTAAATATAAAAATTTAAGGTAATATATATTTTCTATTCTAACTATCTATCAGAATCCCCGAATACTAATCGGGGAATTTTAGCTATTTACTTAGACTGAAATAATTGTAGAGTATTAAACCGACTCAGTTTTAAGATCGGCAATTAATTGTGCCAATTCATCTTTGCTGGCTTGATAAATCTCACCACAGAATTGACAGGTAGCTTCTGCTCCTTCATCTTTCTCAATCATGTCTTGCAATTCTGCTTCTCCCAGCATTTTTAACGCGCCCAAAACACGATTAAAAGAACAACGACAATCAAAACGCACTATTTGACTTTCTGGCAAAATAGATAGTCCCAAATCCCCCAATAGCTCTGCCATTATTTCGTTTAAAGTTTTGCCTTTTCTTAATAAAGGAGTAAATCCAGATAATTTACTGACGCGAGATTCTAACAGAGAGATAAGAGATTCATCGCGAGCAGCTTTAGGTAAAACTTGTAGCAATATTCCTCCCGATGCGGTTACTCCTTCTGCACCCACAAATACACCAACTAACAAAGCGGAGGGAGTTTGTTCTGAAGTTACTAGGTAGTTAGCCACATCATCCCCTACTTCTCCTGAAACTAGCTCAACTGTACTAGAGTAAGGATAGCCATAACCTACATCTTTTACTACATATAAGTATCCTTCTTGACCGATAGCTTTCCCTACATCTAATTTACCTTGGGGATTAGGAGGTAATTCTACCTCAGGGTTTTCCACATAACCTCTAACAGTGCCATCTAAACCAGCATCTATTAATAATCCACCTAAAGGACCACTCCCTTTAATCCGTAGGTTAACTCTTGAACCTTCTTTTTTCATATTAGAAGCGAGTAGTAACCCAGAAGACATAGCCCGCCCTAAAGCAGCCGTAGCAACGTAAGAAAGTTTGTGTTTTTGTCTTGCTTCTTCTGTAAGGCGGGTAGTAATGACTCCTACGGCTCTAATACCGCTGTCTGCTGCTGTTGCTCGAATTAGTTTATCTGCCATGAATTTCCTTATATTCGTACCGTTGACTGCTGGACAAAAAAAATTAAAAGCGAGGCGAGCACGCTTTTACACTTTTAGTTATAGACAAAATTAGAATATAATCACCAAAGCCAAAATGGTCAAATCATCACAAATATGGCTTCAATTCTGATAATTTACTGATTACTGATTACTTACTAATTACTACTCATTACTCACTACTTAAAATAGTTACCTGAAAAACTATGGATTTCCTATTAGAAAGGGTTTATCCATGACGATTTTGATGCCATTGCCAAGCATGACTAACTATTGTATTTAAGTCGGCATAGTTTGGACTCCAACCAAGAATTTTCTGGGCTTTATCACTACTTCCAACTAAAATAGGCGCATCTCCAGGACGGCGCTCGCTTTCTAGGGCAGGAATTTCCTTTCCCGTTATTTTTCGTGCTGTTTCGATTACTTCTCGTACCGAAAAACCGTTACCATTACCTAAGTTAAATACTTGACTTTCACCACCATCGAGTAAGTACTTCAATCCCAAAACATGAGCATCAGCTAAATCATTAACATGAATGTAATCTCTTACTGCTGTGCCATCGGGAGTATCATAATCTGTACCAAAAATGTACAGGGATTTTCTTTTGCCTAAAGCTGTCAATAAAGCTAGAGGAATTAGATGGGTTTCTGGATTGTGATCTTCTCCCAAGTTACCACTAGGATCTGCTCCAGAAGCATTAAAATAACGGAATGCTACTGATTTTAGTCCATAAGCGCGATCGAAATCAGCTAAAATCCGCTCAACCATATCCTTACTAGCAGCATAGGGACTGAGAGGATCGTGGGGATGATTTTCGGTCATGGGGATTTCTTTGGGCATTCCATAAACAGCACAGGTAGAAGAAAAGACAAACTTCTTTACTCCTGCTGCGATCGCTGTCTCTAAGAGGTTAAGAGTACTACTCACATTGTTGTAGTAATATTTTCCAGGTTCTTGCACCGATTCCCCTACAGCAATATAAGCAGCAAAGTGCATTACCGCAGCAATATTATGAGTGGTAAAAAGTTGCTCTAATAAAGCTCGATCGTTAGTATCTCCTACTACTAACTCTACTTGCACTACATCTTTAATAATTTCTGGATGTCCGTAGGCGAGGTTATCTAAAACCACCACTCCATAACCAGCTTTCTTTAAAGCTAGGGCTGCATGGGAACCGATATAGCCCGCACCCCCAGTAACCAAAATAGTTGGTTGAGAAATTGACACTTAATCTCCTCACCTAATTAATTTTCAACTACTAATTCAAACCTAGTATAGACGGTTAAGAACATAATTATCAGTGAGTTCTTTGAGAGATTGACTGGCAGCTGAAGGCTTGAGACAAGCTAAACTTGCTACTGCCAAATGAGCATGATGGGCAGCTAATTTACGAGCTTGATCTAATCCCGTTCCTTCTTTAATTATTGTTAAAGCTTCATCTAAATCTCCTTCTTGAGAAAACTCTCTTTCAATTAATACTTCTAAGTAAGGCTTTTCTGCTAAAGCGTATAGTACTGGAGCAGTTAGATTTCCACTAGCTAAATCTGAACCTGCTGGTTTCCCTAATACTTTAGTTGAGCCAGTGAAGTCTAAAATATCATCAACGATTTGATAAGCTAATCCGAGATTACGTCCATACTCATATAAATTTTCGGCAATTTCTGTAGAAACATCACTTAATAAAGCAGCAGCTTTGACACTATTGGCAAGTAGAGATGCTGTTTTATAGTAATTTTTCTTGAGGTAGGTTTCGATCGACAAGCTAGTATCAAAACGATTGAGTGCTTGGAGGATCTCTCCTTCAGCAAAATCTCGGATTACTTCTGAGAGTAGTTTAACAACTTCAAGATGATCGAGATTCGCTAAGTACCAAGAAGATTGGGCAAAGAGAAAATCTCCTGCTAACACAGCTATTTTGTTACCAAACAGGCTATTAACTGTTGGCTCTTGACGACGTAAATCAGCCTCATCGACTACATCATCGTGTACTAAGCTAGCTGTATGAATCATTTCTGTAATTTCTGCTAGACGGCGGTGACGATGGGTGATATCTCGCTCTAGCATTGTGGCGCGAGAGACTAATAGCACTAAAGCTGGTCTAATTCTCTTTCCTCCAGCCTCGAACAAATGCTCTGCTGCTGCGCCTAAGATTGGGTGGCGCGCACCAACTAATTTCTGGAGATTTTCCGTCAGGATACGGAGGTCAGTATCAACGGGGGCAAATATAGATGTTGATGATATCATTGCGAAGCCAAGTTTGGCAATTTGATTAAGAAACTTTAACTATTATTGTACTTATTTTAAGCCTCTCTCAACATAGAGAAAACTTTTGTTTTATTTCTTTGTCTTCTAGAAAGCATTAAAATAACATAAATACCTAGTTTTTCTTTTCACATTCTTTACTTTTGTGTTAACATAATTATGAGAATTAATTAAGTAAATTCAACAATCTCTAAGTCACATCTGAATCAAAATAAGAATTTGATAGATGCTGCTAGTAGCGTAATATTTGCGCTTGCTGAGTATAGGCTAGTTCTTCTTTTCAGATTGTTAGACTTGGGAGCCTTGGCCTAATCCAGTAAGGATAAAGGTTTTGGTACGATTGTTTTCCCGCGTAGTATATACTAGTACAACTATTATTGCTGTTTGTCCTAGTAGTATTCGAGTGTGAGAAGAAAAGTAAGTAGCCAAAAGTAGGCTCTTTACTTAGAGAATACCCATGGCAGTTTAAATATTAACCTGCTGAAGCTCAGATTAATACCATTTCTCAAGACTAGAGATAGACAAAAGATATTAGGCATTTAGGTAAATCATAAATACCTGAAGGCTATCATATCTGCTCATCAATTAGCTTTCTAGTTAACAAAAAGAAGCTGGTATAAGTAAAAATTTCTAGGGAAAAGGTGGAGAATGAAAGTTCTGTTTGAAGCCTCTTTGTTAGTGAAGAAGATAAAAGCAAACACTTAAGATTTTGTGCCTAGCACTGGAGTTTTAGGTGAGATACTCAAAACATTCTATTTTGCTAATGGAATGGATCGGTAGAGAACGAGCTTTTCTTTCTCCTTTTCCCAACAACTAACCCAAAAACCCAAGCAATTAAACCCCTAGCACCATTTCGCCAATGATGTTCTCGAATATTTCTGTCTTTATACTATTAATAGCAACCATCTACCTGCTCACTGTCTATGGATTATTAAAATTAGCCGAGCTAGTAGATAAATCAAGTTCTGAATCTTCTAGGGATGTCAGAAAAGTGTGAGGAGATACTGCGTGGATAGTAAAATTGTACTATCTAAGTTATATCCCTTCTGAAGATTTAAGAGTCATCTCAATTCTTGATGACTCTAGCAAATGGATTTTTTCTACTTCGGGATAAAAACCCAACCATCGTTGGGAAAGTCCCGCAAATTGCTTAGCAGAACCAGTAACACAGAAGCGAGTAGGAGAGGGTAGTCGATCGTTTTTTAAGCTCATCAATCCTAATTCTCTTTCCGCAGCAATAGAGATCGATTCTGCTGGATCGATAATATTGACTGAAGGAGATAGAATAGAGCGTAATACGGGTTCTAAATGTCGATAGTGAGTACAACCATAAATTAAAGTATCAATTCCCTTGAGCAAGAGGGGATATAAATATTCTTGAGCTACTTCCTTAGTATAAACAGATTCAATCTGATTCCCTTCAATTAAAGGAACAAATTCTGGGCAGCCTACTTGCCAAACTTGGGCAGTAGAATCAATTTCCTGAATAGCTTGAGCGTAAGCATTACTCTTTACGGTAGCAGGAGTAGCAATCACCCCAATCTTTTTTCCTTGTTTAACCGCAGTCCGCGCTCCTGGAAGAATTAATCCTAAAATAGGTAAATCATATTCCGCTCTTACTGTTTCTAGAGCAAGAGCAGAGCTAGTATTACAAGCCATGATCACCATCTTTACTCTCTGATTGGAAAGCCAATCAATAATTTCGCGGACAAACTGAAGAATTGTCTCTGGCGATCGAGTACCATAAGGAAGCCTAGCTGTATCAGCGAAATAAAGGATTGACTCTTGAGGCATTTGTCGGTGAATTGCCTTGAGGACAGTTAGTCCACCAACACCACTATCAAACAAAGCAATAGGCAGATTTTGAGTTTTTATCATTGATTATATTAAAGAATAGATTTCCTTAAAGCTACTAATGACATTTAAATCGATTAGTATCATAGCAGTAAGAATTGAAGTATATATACTTATAATCCTTTCTGCTTAATATACTGAACGATTCCTCGAATAATAGCATCTGCCATTTGGCTGCGATGAGTAGGATCTTTTAGTCTAGGAGCATCTTCTGCACCAGTCACAAACCCAACTTCTACGAGTACTGCTGGCATAGAAGAATGTCTCAGCACATAAAATCTTGCTCTACGGATATTTCTATTCTTAATATTTATGCTATTTAAAATACTCCAATGGATAACTTCTGCCAAGCGACGACCATCTTGATAGTAGTAAGTCTCTAATCCATTAACATCAGGACGACTCATGTTAATTGCATTGGCGTGGATACTCACAAATAAACTAGCATCAGTTTTATTAGCAAACTCAGTACGTCCTTTAAGACTGACAAAGTAATCGCTATCTCTAGTCATCCTGACTTCTATACCTTGCTTTCTCAATCCCTCCGCTACGTCAAGAGATATAGGTAAAACTATGTCTTTTTCTCTTAATCCACCAATACCAACTGTGCCTGGATCTTGACCTCCATGACCAGGATCGATAATTACTAAAGGTTTACTACGAGGAACAGGACGAGATGGTAAGGGTTTGGATAAGGTGCGATTTTCTGGTTGAGGAACTTGGATAGTTAGAGGTCGATTGGAGGGAGAAAGCAAAGGATTATCCCTCATCGGTGGAGGAGTTAGACCTCTTTGTATCGGCAGAGCAAATAATTGATTTGCTGCTGTAGTTGTTTTTCCTAAACGAACACCCAGCCTAGTCTGAATAGTAATTAATACAGAAGAATCTTTTTCCAATACTCTAATTTCAGAAATAGGACTTCTAGCATTTAACTGTGGTCCTGTAAACGAATCGGCAGCAGCCAGTTGAGCATTGGGGATAGTAATTTGGTAAGTACCAGTGCTGATTTGTTCTGCTTGAGCAGCAACTGGATGATTAGCACCAATAAGCAGTTGAGTATCGTTTTCTGCTATGGCTATTTTTTCGACAGTTATCTTGTTTCGAGTTACTCTATTTTCAGAATCAGAAGAAGTAGAAGTAGGAATATTTCTATTTCTAGAGGCAGCAATACCAGCAGAGGATACTTTAGGAACTAATACTAGTCCTCTGATTCGACTAAAACTAGCATTCCAATCGGGACTATCAGGATCAACTTTAAGAGTCATCCTAGCTTGAGTAGAAGAAGTTTGGGTAAATTCAATTTGATTGACCCCATACTGCTCCACTGATACTGTTTTAGAAGCCAAATCGGCAGGAAGAGTAACTCCTTTTAGCTCAAAATCTATAGTTTCGCGATCGCTACTTCTTCGAGCAGTAAGTCGATTTTCTCTATCACCATCAATACCAATAAAAAATCCGTTACGAGTTGGTTTTACGTAAGGAGAACTGGCAGCAAGAGAACTTTGAGCAGGAAGATTAGTATCTTTAGACTCAGGCTCTGAAGGTACTGTATCGACAATTCTAACTCGATCGAAGGAACTTACTCTAGGAATAGGTTTTAAATCTGAGGAGGGTTGAGACTCGATGGTAATAATTTGCGGTTCTCTTTCCTGATTGTCAGAGTTTAGTCTGGCACGAGAACTAGAAATTCTCTCTATTCGAGGACTAGGTAGATTAACTGTCCATTGATTAGAAGATGTTCCCTTAAACTCAACCTGTTGGGGATCTAGAGTGTATCCAGGAGATAACTCTACCACAATTCGAGCAGTTTGTTCGTCAAACTGTCCCACGCGCAGGCTTCTAATTCTACCAGTATAATTTTCTTTGACAGTCTCCTGACCTAGACTGATACCTGGTAAATCGATTACTAAACGGGTAGGACTAGCCAATAATTGAGCTTTTGGCTGTACACTTTCATCCGTAATAAAGACTAAACGGTTTTCTCTTAACTCAAATTGCCAAGATAATAATTTACCTGCTTCTGCGGGGGAACAAAAGAGGAAAATGCTGAAAAAACTTAGTAGTATCCACTTAAATCTCACGAGTTGTAGCTCCTCACAAAAAGTATGCACCCGACCCAAAATTATTCCTAGTCTAACCGCTTTGAAATTTTATGATATCGATTTATCAATCTTATTTCACAGGGACGAATATAAAGTAAATTAAGTTTCACAATCATCAAAGAAATAGGAGGAAACAATTAGGTAGAGTAAATAAAACCCCTTAAGTAGAGAAAATATACGAAATTTTGCCTAATTGAGGGGTTGTCATGGTAATTGAATTTTGTCTATCAGTTTTTATTGATTTTACTTAAGAATCTTCTTTTAAGGGTTCTGTACTAGCTCCCTCTAAAGAAGAACTTGTAACTGGTTGTAAGGTAGTTTCAGGTTCTTTGAATACTAAACGAAGTAAAGGTGGTGCAACAAAAGTAGTTACAATAACCATCATAATAATTGCTGCTTCTGTAGCTTCAGAAAGCGCGCCACTCGCTGAACCTACCCCAGCAAAAACAAGACCTACTTCACCTCGGGGAATCATACCCACACCAATAGCTAGTTTATTAAGATTAGCTTGACCAAAAACGGTAAACCCAGTAATTACTTTACCCAGAATAGCAACAACAATTAAAAATGTGGCAATAATTAATCCTTCACGATTACTAGGTACAGTCGGATTCAGAACACTCACATCAGTTTTGGCACCAACACAGACAAAGAAAATAGGTACCAGAAAATCCGCAAGGGGAATTACTTGTTCTTCTAATTCTTTGCGTTTTTCTGTTTCTGCTAACACCAAACCAGCAGCAAAAGCTCCCAAAATAGCTTCTAGTTGAATTGCTGTAGCAATGTAAGAAATAGCAAAAGCAAAAATAAGCGCAGTTAACAATACTTGACCACGAGTTTTCATTTCGTTAACTAATCCTACGAAATATGGACTAATGAAACGACCAATGACAATCGAGCCAATTAGAAAAGCTCCTGCACTAACAATTAAGAAAATTACATTAGTAATTTGAATTTCTCCAGTTTTAACCAAACTAGCAACTACTGCGAGAACAACGATACCCAAAACATCATCTAGTACAGCAGCACCAATAATTATTTGACCTTCTTTAGAACTTAGTTGTCCTAATTCTGCTAATACTTTAGCTGTAATCCCAATACTAGTTGCTGTCAAAGCTGCTCCGGCAAAAACAGCAGGAATAACAGGAACACCAAATAGGTAAACTAAACCTGCCGTACCAGTAGCAAAAGGAGCGATAACCCCTACCACTGCTACTATTGCTGCTAGAGGTCCAACCCGAATTAATTCTTTCAGGTCTGATTCTAAACCAATTTCAAACAGAAGAATAATTACGCCTAATTCTGATAAAAGAGAAATTACTTCACTTTGAGCAGCAAAAATATTAGAGGAGGCTTCAGTTGTTAAACCTGCCGTACTTTGTAGAAAAGTAATAATTAGAGAATCTTCTGCTGTACAACCAGCTTCAGGAAAAACCAATAACTTGAAAGCAGAAACTCCAACTAGAACTCCTCCTACTAGTTCACCGAGAACGGGAGGAAGATTAATCCGAGAGCAAATTTCTCCTCCTAGTTTACTAGCAAAATGGATTATTACTAAACTAAGCAGGACTCCAGCTAAAACCAAGGAACCACTTTCTGCTTCTGAGTTTTCTGCTGTTGCTAAGAGATGGAAGTCAGTTAAAAAAGATAATGAAGAAAAAAAGTTCATTGAAGAAATTGTAATGTTTATACTGTCGGCAACAAAACGTACTTATTACAATTTACTAGGTTCGTCGCGAAAAAATGTCTTTTTGCTTTTGTAAGATCACAGCTAAAAGTAAATAAGCTATGATATGACCCCCTAAAATTCCCCAATTTAAGCCGAGATTTGACCAAGTTGATTCATATACTGGAGTTGGTTGAAAAATTAATTCGCTACCAGGTATATTTGATTCCATACTATTAATGTTAACTAGAGAACCATAAGCACCCATTGACCAACGACTGAGCATCAACCAGGAAAGTTTACTCGACCAACCATCTAATTCAAATAAAACTCCTGAAAAGATAATTTGTGGAATCATAATTAAAGGAAGAATGCCATTACCTTCATTTTCTGTTTTAATGTAGGCAGATAGCATTAAACTAAGACTAGTACTGGCAAGCAAAGTCAAAAAAGTAGTTACGGCAAAACCAATAGACCAAGGAATTAAGTTGGAAGTAGGGGGATCGAAATTCCATAGGACAGCAGCCGTAATAAGAATAGTTTGCACTAAGGCTATAGAACCACGAACGGAAACTTTGGATAGGATATAAGGAAACAAACCTAGATTAAGTAAACGTTCTCGAAAATAAATAGCGGATTCTTTGACAATTTCTCGAATGGAATTAGATAATCCTACCCAAATGGAAATACAACTAAAAATAAATAGTAGTCTTAGAGCTAGAGAAGCTTGGGCAAGAGTAGGAGGAGAAACTTTAACTAGGGGATTTTCATCTTGTAGACATAATGCCGTTAAAATAATAGTAATTGGTCCGGCAATTAAACAAAGAATTAAACTATAACGATCGCGCTCAATTAAAGTCCAATAACGCCGACTGAGTAAAAAAAGTTGTTTCCAGAGAGAAATTCCTGTATGGATAGAAGTATCGCCAGATTGTTGTTGATTTTTGCCAGGACTAAGGGAGGTTTTAATGTATGAATAGTATTCAGTGGAATTGAGATATCGCGTAGCCCATTGTCCTACATGAAGACTAATTTCTTCTTTTTGTTTTCCTTGATTGAGCTTAATGTAAATATCGGCAAAGTATTTAAAGTCTTTAGAAGGCATTTCAAAAAAGCCAAAAGCTTCTTGGGGAGGACCAAAATAGCATAACTTTCCTCCTAAACCTAAAAATGCCAGACGATCGCACACTTCCAAATTACCCGTAGCATGGGTAACCAGTACTATAGTACGACCTTGATCTGCTAACTCTCTGAGCAATTGCATAACTTCTTTATCTAAACCAGGATCTAGACCAGAAGTAGGCTCATCGAGAAAGAAGAGTTTAGGATCGGCAAGTAACTCTACGCCAATACTCACTCTTTTTCTCTGTCCTCCACTGAGATTGCGGACTAGATTATGTTTAACATGAGTAAGTTTAATTTGTTCTAAAGTAGAGTCAACTAATCTCTTAATATTAGCATCAGGAGGTAGACGTAGTTGACAAGTATAAGTGAGTACTTCCTGAACAGTTAAATTGCGGTGAATAATATCATCTTGAGGTACGTAGCCAATTTGCGATCGATAAACTGCCCAATTTTGTCTTAAGTCATCTCCATTGAGATAAACATGACCAGAATTAGTCGGAGCAATACCTAGTAAACATTTCATAAGGGTAGATTTACCTGCTCCGCTACCTCCGACTAAAGCCACTAATTGTCCTGGCTCAATTACTAGGGATATATCATTAAGAATGGTTTTTTCTCTTCCTAGCTTATCTTTAACTTTTCTGATTAGCCTATGGGCATCAATACGAATTTGGTTATTGAGGTTGTTTAATTCGATCTCTTCCCCTGTATAAAGCAAGGAAAAAGGGCCGATTTGAATGAGATCGTTTTCTTCTAATAGACTGCGTTTGTCTAGCCGTTTACCATTAATAAAAGTACCATTACTACTGTGGTCGTGAAGTATATGTCCCCCCTTGGTATCAGGATAAATAGTAGCGTGGAGACGAGATACCGTAGGCGCATCTAATTTCATTGAAGAGTAGTACCCTGGACGAGGAGCCCTACCTAGCTCGACGGGCCACTCCTTAAGACCACTCAGAACTAAGCGACGTTTACTTGGTATAGTAACGTGAGTACCACTTGGATTATAGTAGGTTAGGGTAATGCGATAACTAGGGTCTTGACCAATCTGAAGCTGAACATTATTTTTGAGCAAGTAGCCTTCAGAAATAGTAATCCGTTTTTGATTGATAAAAATGCCGTTTCTGCTCTGGTTGCGACGATCCCCGTCATAAATTCGATAATCTTTGCCTTCTCGATAAATAATTGCTTGTTTCCGTGATAAGATTGTCCATCCCTGTTCTGGTATATTGATGTCAGACCAATTAGGATCTCTGCCTAAATGATGAACATCCCCACTAAGATATAATCGTAAAATTTGACCTTGATTATCTAATTCTATATACGGTTGAGTATTAACAACAGTCTGTTCAGAAAAACTACCATTCATGGCATTGCAAATAAATTTTAGCGATCGCTTCAAGCTGAATTGGCTGCAATAAATATATTACAGCTAACTAGATTTTTTTATACTTTGATTTCCCTTTTGATTAATTAGTATAATTCCTTCTTAGAATACTAAATCTTAACTATTTAAGTTGAATTTTCTGGGGCTGAATCTATTTGCACCTATACTAATTATTGAGGGGATAAAAAACTATTAAAACTACCTAGAAAAATACCTAGAGCAAAAAACAACTAAAGTTACTCAGGTATTACGGCTTTTTTTAAGAATACTAAATCTCAACAAAAATAAGCCGAAATTTAAGCTAGATTAGCTTTATGGTCCAAAACGCAAAAATAGCATACCTAAATAGATATTGCATAAATAGAGGTGTGTGTTGAGAGCAAGGTTTATGTAGGGAGTTTGAAGCCTATGTCTAATTCCGCAGTTAATAACAATGAGATACCCTTTGGGACTACGATTGACAATCGTTACCTAATTCAGAAAGTTTTAGGACAAGGGGGATTAGGTAGAACCTATCTTGCTTTTGATACTCACCGTTTCAATGAACCTTGCGTTCTCAAAGAATTTGCTCCTTTAGGTTCTGGACAATATGACTTAAGTAAATCTAGAGATTTATTTAAAAGAGAAGCGAAAATACTCCATCAAATTACCCATCCTCAAATTCCCAAGTTTTTAGCTTGTTTTGAAGGGAAAGGAAGACTATTTTTAGTTCAAGAATATGTTAAAGGTAAAACTTATTCCCAGATACTACAAGAGCGTCAGCAACAAGGTCAAGTTTTTGCGGAAACAGAAGTGGTAAGGTGGCTAATGAATATGCTGCCAATTCTGACTTATATTCATCAAAGAGGTATTATTCATCGAGACATTTCTCCTGACAATATCATGCAGCCTCAAGGAGAAGAACTACCTGTCTTAATTGATTTTGGGGTAGGTAAGTTGATGAATCTCCCTTACGCAGATAAAGGAAATCAATCCGGTAGTCATTATCATTCTTTTGTGGGAAAAATGTCTTTTGTGGGGAAAATCGGCTATGCACCCAGAGAACAAATCAGCATGGGACGATGTTCTGAAAATAGTGATTTGTATGCCTTGGGAGTTACTGCTCTAGTATTGCTAACTGGAAAAATGCCCACTCTACTCCTAGATTACTACACTTTAGAATGGCAGTGGCATAAATATGTACAAATCAGTCCTGGTTTGGCTCAAATTCTCGATAAAATGACTGAAGACATACCTATGGAACGCTATCAATCTGCTCAGGAAGTAATTGATAGTTTAAGAGAACTTGAATCAAATCAAGAAATTACTTTAACTCCTGAGTTAACTTCCCATATCACTGATTCTCACTTCTATCAGAAAGTTGCTGCATTTCCTGGGGAAGATGAAACCCATCAAGAAGATTATAATTATGTTTCTTCTGTGGATGAAGAGGCTACTATCGCTTATGGGACTAATTCTGGATTTGCGGATATGCCTTCTCAACCACAAGAAAGACAACCATGGGCAGAACCTCCTACAAACAATTCTTCTTCCAGCAAGTCTAGACAATTTAGATCTTCTCAAGGAATAGAAGATACAATTCCTGTTAATTCTTCTGCCTCTTCTCATTCTCAATCCACATCTCGTTCCCAGAAAAAGCCAGTTCGATCGCGGATTAAACCTAATCCATCTCCTCAACAGCATAATCAATCAAATAGCTCTATAGATAAAGGGGCTTTGCTTGGCTCTATGGCTAACATTTCCAGACAAGACATGGATACAAAGTTTATCAAACTCTGTCAACAAGAGTTAGCTTACATTATAGGACCGATGGCAAATTTGATTGTGGAAGAAATCTTAGTTCAATACAATCCTTCTTCTGCTGAAGAATTAGTAAATGCTCTTGCCGAACAAATCCCTGATACCCACAAAGCGATTCAGTTCAAACGGAAATTATTGTCGTAAGTTTTGTTTTAGAGAGCAGAAAGGACGTTCCAGGGAACGCCCGTACAGAAGAATATTAATCTCGATTCATTTTTTTGACTTGGCTAATTCTATTCATAGCCATTGCCAAACTTAATTTCATCCGTTTAAAAGCTTCCGCTAAATTACCAATTTCATCATTAGCAGTTGGCTCAAATTCTGCATCCATATAACCAGTACTAACTTCTTCTGCCACTCGCGCTATTTTTTTGAGAGGACTAATAACATTCTGATTGAGTAAATAATTTACTAACCAAATAATAAAAGCAAAAATGACTGACACAACTGCCATAATAATTACAAAAGATTGATTCGCCTGAGTTACTACTTTTTCTGCGGGAACAGAGATCATTTGCGCTCCTACAATTTCATTGAGTCTCCAACCCATGCCATTGACAGAACCATAACGCTCGATCATGCTTTTAGGAGCAACATCAGGAGTACTGTGACACTCTAAACAGCTTTCTTTCGTAATTTTAATAGGACGGGCGATATAAAAAAGTTTTCCCCCTGGAGCATTGTAGAATCCTCTTTTTTCTTTGATTTGTTCTTGAGCAATAAATTTTTCTACTAATGTTGTCTCAAAAGCATTGGCTTTATCTCTGAGATTACTAGGATTGAGAGTGGCTTCTTTGTAGAAAAAATTGCGGTAATCGGCATCTTTTTGCCGTAAACCTTCAAAAACTTCTCTAGCTGAATAGGCAGGAATAGTTTCGGGGAGAAATACAGAATCAATTTGATCGATTAATTCTGGTTTGACTTGGGTGTCGGTGTAGTCTCGCACCGAATTCATCGTTTCCATTAAAATTAATGCTTTACTGGCGATTTGATTTTCTGTATCCTTTGTAAGGACAAAATTTAAAGCTGTGCCAATTAAACCTAATCCCAAGATTAAAATTAGTAGGAGAAAAACTGTAAATTTTTGTCTTAATTTCCAATTCTTAAACATAATTTTTCAACATAAGCTATTAATTATATTCTCTTATTCTTAGATCATAGAATTTTCCTGAGAGACTATTTGTTAAACAAAAATTAAATGCTGATGTAGTAGCGCGTCTAGGCTAAAATGCTGGGTTCAAAATCTCTAAAAGATAATATTAACCGTGAGCGAGACGCTCACACTACCCAACAAAATTGAATCAGCAATTCTCATTTTGGCGATCGCGCTCTGGAATTGGCGATGGTGAAATAGAAATAGCGATCGCTTCGGGGCAGTATTCGATTAAATTATAAAGATAGGTCAGTAGATT
>JAAUYH010111992.1_pt1 | contig 21624 bp, 19 predicted proteins | sample 7278061 | NCBI WGS metagenome assembly JAAUYH01 (sample SAMN14350203, study PRJNA611818) | marine sediment metagenome | isolation source: surface marine sediment (0.6m) | place: French Polynesia: Moorea | collected 2018-08 | reverse complement strand
GCCGCGTCGCTGCGCTCCTCGCAATGACGGCTCTGCGGTGAGATTGCCGCGTCGCTGCGCTCCTCGCAATGACCGCTGCCCGGAGACCGGGCGACTGCCCGCGCGCTGGCGAGCTGTCTCCGGGACGTCGGTCGTGGCTCTAGGCCGCGAACGGGCAATAGTCCTCGCGCTCTACGAGGTCCAGCACGAACGACAGCTTCGCCATGCCGCCGATGACGCCCATGATCGTGCCGAGCTCGCAGATCTGCGCGTCATCAAAGTGCGCGGACAGCCGTTCGTAAAGCGCCTCGTCCATGCGCCCGTCGTGGTTCGTGAGCGCCATTTGCTCGGCGAAACCGAGTACCGCAATTTCCGCATCGCTGAAAAGGTCGGTGGTGGGTTCGGCCATTGCGGCGACCTGCGCCTCGCTGAATCCCGCCGCCAGCGCGCCCGGCACGTTTTGCTTGTTGCAGGTGCGGCAGCCGTGTATCTGCGACAACCGCAGCCTCGCCAGTTGCTTGTAGCGCTCGTCGACCCGGCCGCCGAAAAAGATGCCGCCGTAGAAGCGCTGCATGACGAAGTCGAGCAGCTCGGGCGCCTGCGCGAAGACCTCCACGAAGGTCGGCTCGCCGGTCAGCTCGTTCAGGGTCTTCCATATCTCCCTGAGTTCGTCCGGCATTTTGTCCGGCGGCATGCGAGTCAAAGGTGTTGCGCTCATCGTCTTGCCCCTTGTGCGCGAATCAACGCTTGATGTTGAACCATTCGGGAATGCCGGCCGGCCACACGTCGCCCCATTGCTGGTTGCCCCCGTCCACGGCCAGCACCTCGCCCGTTACGAACTTGCCCGAGGGTGCCGCCAGGTAGATGGCGGCTTCCGCGATGTCGAAGGCGTCGCCCAGCCTGCGCATGGGATTGGAGTTTCGGAACTCGTCCGCATGGGCTTCTTCGTAGACGTTGAAGCCCTCGGTTTCGATGCTGCCCGGCGCCACGCAATTCACGCGGATGTTGAGCGGAGCCCATTCCGTCGACGTCGTCTTCGTCAGACCGACCACGCCGGCGCGGGCGGCGCAGGTGTGCGCGACCTGCGGCATGCCGCGGGCGACATTGGCGACGATATTGACGATGCTGCCCGCGTGACCGTTGTCCCGCCACAGCCGCGCCGCCCTTTGCATCATGTACCAGGTGCCGTTGAGATTGGTGTCGATGACAGCGCGCCAGCCCTTGTCGCTGAAATCGATGGCGGCCTGGGGAAACTGACCGCCGCCGTTGTTGATCAGGATGTCCAGCCTGCCGAAGCGTTCCCAGGTGGCCGCCATCAGCGCCTCGACGGCGTCTGAATCGCGTATCGTCATTGCCTCGTAGGCCACTTCGCCGCCCACGAGGCTCTCGATCGCGGCCGCGGCATCGGCCAGTTTTTCTTCACGTCGGCCGCACAGCATGACCCTGGCACCCAGCCGCGTCATCAGGAAGGCCATCGCCCGGCCAAGACCGGAACCGCCGCAGGAGATCAGGGCGACCTGGTCTTCGAGCAGCCCGTCGCGAAACACCGTCGGTGCCGTCGCGAGCGCTTCGTCGGTCATTCCGTACGCGCGGTTGCGTTCCGTGGAATGCGTCTTTGCCACCGGCATGGTCCTTACCTCGAGTCCTTGGGTTTGTGGTTCTGCCTGGCCGTGTCCGCCAGCCCGTAGATGGCGACGCTGGCGACGTTGCGATTGGGTACGCCGCCCAGGTTCTGGGCGAGTCCGATAGTCGGGGCGGCCAGCTGGCGCTCGCCGGCGCGGCCGAGGAGCTGCAGATACAGCTCGTAGGCCATGCGCAGGCCGCTCGCCCCGATCGGGTGGCCGAAGCACTTGAGGCCGCCGTCCACCTGGCAGGGAATGCGGCCGTCGCGGTCGTAGCGGCCGTCGAGCACGTCGTCGATGGCGCGACCCGGTGCCGACACGCCGAGGTCCTCCATGAGCACCAGCTCGGTGATCGAGAAGCAATCGTGCACTTCCATCATGTCGAGCTCGGTGGCCGGGTCCGAAATGCCCGCCTCGGCGTAGGCGCGTTCCGCAGCGATGCGGGTCGTCAGCGTGTGGCTGCCGTCCCAGCCCTGGTTGCTCATCTCATAGCCGTTGCTCGGCGCCAGCTGCAGTGCCTTGATCGTGACGACGTCCTCGCGCCCGAGGCGCCCTGCGATCTCGGGCGTCGTTACGATGGCGCAGGCCGCGCCATCGCTCACGCCGCAGCAATCAAGCATGCCGAGCGGGTAGGCCACCATGGGCGCATTCAGCACGTCGTCCTCGGTAATCGCGCGCCGCAGGTGGGCCTTGTCGTTGGCCAGCGCATTCGCATGGCTCTTTACCGAGATGTGCGCCATGGCGCGCTTCAGTTCCTTCATGTCGCGCTTGTGCACTGCTGCATAGGCGCTCGCGAGCTGAGCGAAGGACCCTGGCGCCGTGCTGGCGGGCAGCCACAGGTCCTCGATGGCGCCCTTGGTGCGTTCGGGCAGACCGGCGAATCCCGTGTCCTTGAGCTTCTCGACACCCATCGCCAGCGCGATGTCACAGGCCCCGGCGGCCACCGCGTAGGTGGCCCCGCGCAGCGCTTCGGTACCGGTGGCGCACAGGTTCTCGACACGTGTTACCGGTACGTTGTCGAGCTTCAGCGCCTGCGACAGCGGCAGGCCGGACTTGCCTGTCGACTGCTCCTGGAAGAACACACCCAGCCAGGCTGCCTCGATCTCGGATCGGTCGATGCCGGCATCGGCCAGTGCCTCGCCGAAGGCCTCGAGCATGAGCTCCTCGGGCCCTGCATCCCAGCGTTCGCCGAAGCGGGTGCAGCCCATGCCGATGATCGCAACGCGGTCGCGGATACCCCTTGCCATACTCAAGCCCCCGGCGCCGGCGTCGGTTTCCAGAAATAGCGTCGGAAGCTGCGCCGGTGATCGAAGTCCTTGATGCGGAATCGCAGCAGCACAGGCATGCCGACCTCGAGCTGGCCGGGTGCCACGTCTGTGAATTCCATCATCACGTTGGCGCCTCCGTCGAAACCCACGTTTCCGAACACGAGCGGCGGGTTCGGCGTGTAGGCGAGCCAGTCTTCGGTGAACGAACGCACCGTGCCCTCGAGGCCGGCCATGCGCGTCGGTTCCTGGGTGTCCTGTGCCTTGCAGGCCACGCACACCGAACTCGGCGGGAACTGCAGCGTGCCGCATTCCCGGCACGTGCCGCCGACGAAGCCCGTGATCGATTCGTGCTTGCGCCAGAACGCGGCCAGCGCCGTACGATTGTCTCGCTCGGCGCGGATTCCCGTTTCCACGTCGAGCAACCGCCGCAGGGCGAGGTAGCGCGTGTAGTTGGTCTCATCGACACCGGCTTCGAGCTGCTGCGCCAGGTCGCGGGAGCGCGGCTTGCGGGTCACCTCGAGGACGACAACGTCGACGCCCTGGCCGACGGCCACCAGCGCGATCGTCTCCCCCACGCTCGCCGCTTCGATGGCGTGGTTCAACAGGAGCAATGGCTGCGCCGCTGCGCAGTAGCCGACCTGCGCGGCAAGCGTCGCACCCAGGTCCTCGCTGCCGAGTGATCGCGCGATGGCCCTGGCCAGCGCCGGGGGCGCGGCGACGGCGAGATGATCGACGCCGGCTTCGGCAAGGCCGGCCTGCTCGAGCGCCGCGGCAAAGGTCGCCGCGGTCTGGTCCCGGTAGCCGGCATCGCGCACCCAGCGCGCCTCGAGCCGATAGTCGAACGCCTCCCCGGCGGCCCGATAGTGGTCGACGAAGTCTTGGTTAAGGCTCGCCCGGCCGCGCAGCACGGCGAGCGGTTCGCCGTGCCCGATGCGCACCGCCGCTGCGGCGTGGCCGTGGATGGCCTCGGTCGCGCTGGCGGGCTTGCTGTCAACGCAGTCGGACGCAACCACCAGCCCGTCGCCACGGCCATCGATGGCGCGCAGCAGGGCGCTCGTTGCCGCGCGCAGGCTGCCGCCGCTGTCGGCCAGCGTCGCGTGCGTGGGCAGGCCCAACGCCTCGCTCAGGATGCCCGCGTTGGATCGGTCCGCAAACGGGAGCGTGGTCGAGGCCAGCTCGACGGTCGCGATGGTGTGACTGCCGTCGACGGCGCCCCGGGCAGCCTCGACAGCCATCGAAACCGCATCCTCGTCCCAGCCGCAGAAGCTGCGGCGCACGTTGGCCGAGGCTTTCAGAGCCGGCTCGAACCAGCCGTGCGCGTCGGCCACGAGACTGCCCGGCAGCCGCGCCCGGGGCACATAGCTGCCGATGGCCGTAATGCCGAAGTCGGAGTCGGTCACCGGCGCTCCACGAACGCATCCAGTTTCTCGGCGACACGCAGCGCCTCGGGAACGTTGCCGGGACCGATGCGACGATCGAGTTCCTCGTGCCAGTGATAGATGCGGCGCTCCTGGTAGTTGAGGCTGATTCCACGGAAGCCCGGCGATTCGACGGACTCCTGTATCTGGGGTGCGAACTGCGTGTCTTCGTACAGGATGCGCTCGAAATTATCGATGCGTGTCTTCCACAGCGGATCGGGTTCGCCGTCGCCCCAGTCCGGTGAGAACCAGTGGCACTCGATCTTCATCGTGTTGGCGGTTTGCGGCCAGAACACCAGGAACGGCATACCCGACGGCGCCACCGGCGTGACCAGGTTGGGGTACAGGTTGTAGGACAGGTTGTAGCGGATCGGCAGTTCGGTCACCGACGGAAACTCGGGCATGCCGACCGTGCCCGGATCGACCCAGCCGTCCCGTCGGTTGGGCGTGATCATCAGGGAATGGCCGTTCGGCCAGAGGATGATGTCGGTGCCACGGTGGTCGAGGAACCGGTCGACGGTGTCTTTGTGGATCGACTTCAGGTGGTAGACCTCGAGGAACGCGTCGAGCAGCACCTTGACGTTGCACGCCACGTCGTAGCTCTTCGAGTGCACATGCCGGGTCGAGTCGAGATCGAACTGCGCAAGGTGCTCGGGAATCACGCCGAGGTGGTCGAGCAGCGGCTGCGCATCCGGATCTTCGTTGATGAACACCCAGTTGCCCAGGCGCTCGCAGCGCACGTCCACCAGCCCGTGGCTGCCGAAGTCGAGATCGACGAAGTCGCGGCGATCGCGCAGGTTGATCAGTTTGCCCGACAGGTCGTACGTCCAGCCGTGGTAACCGCACACGAAGCCGCGCGCCTTGCCGCACGCCTCTTTCACCAGTGGGCCGCCGCGATGGCGACAGGTGTTGTAGAACGCGCGAACCTGGTCGTCCTTGCCGCGGACGATCAGGATCGGCGAGCCGGTCTTCTTCCACAGCATCCAGCTGCCGCGCTCGGGTAACTCGTCCGTGTGGCAGGCGTACAGCCAGGAACGCTTCCACAGACGAGCCTCCTCGAGGGCGAGGAAGTCGGGATCGATGTAGCGCTTGCCCGGTATCGGCGGAAACGACGGAAACCCCTCGGGCGGCGCCTTTCGCTCCCGCTGGTACTCGACATTCCTCTTGACCCGTTCGATGAATGCGGCGTCCATAACCCCAAGACCTAGTCGTGACTGGGGCCAGTATAGGGCGCCGGTTCCCAAAAAGAAACAAGCATGATTGTTTTTTTTAGACAGGGCCCGGATGCGCTGGGCTCAGACGACCTGTTCGGCGCGCAACTCGCTGATTTCGTTTTCAGAGTAACCGAGCTCCGCGAGTATCTCGTCCGTGTGCTCGGACACCGCGGGCGGGCGCTTTTCGATACCGCCAGGCGTGCGGGACAGCGATACGGGCAGGTCGGCCACCGGCACCTCCATGTCGCGACCCGGGAAACCGACGGACTTGAGCAGCCCAAGGGCACTTACCTGTGAATGCTGCAAGGCATCGGCCAGGCTCAGCACCGGCCCGGCCGGCACGCCCGCATCGGCCATCGCGGCGAGCACGGTCTCGGTCGTCTTGTCGGCGCACCAGGCCTGCACCCGCTCGCACAGTTCGTCACGCTGATCGCCACGGCCGGCGTCCGAGTCGAGGGCGGGGTCGTCCAGCCAGTCCTCGGCGCCAATTGTCCCGGCGAGGCGGCGGAACAGACCGTTGCCCACGACGTGCAACAGCACGTGTCCGTCGGCGGTTCGGAACAGATCCGACGGTCCGGATGTCTGAACGCGGTTGCCGGTGGGTTGCCGGCCGAGCCCCAGGCCGGCCTCTTCGATGAGGTGCGAGTTGAACACCGCCAGGGCGGTGCCCAGCAGCGACGCTTCGACGTGTTGGCCCTCGCCCGATCGGTCGCGTTCGATCACCGCGGCGAGTGTGCCCAGCGCGGAAAGCACCGCCGTGGAGTAGTCGACGTAGGGCGCCGCAGCCTTCGCCGGCTTGTCCGGCTGCCCGGTCATGAACGCTGCGCCGGACATGGCCTGCCCGACGCCGTCGAAACCGCCGCGATCGCGCCACGGGCCTCGAGTGCCGAATGCCGTCTGCGTCGTCAGAATGATGCGCGGATTGATGCTGCGCAGGCGCGGGTAGGTGAGCCCGAGCTTCTCCAGCGCGGCGGGCGGCAGGTTGGCCACGACGACGTCGGCGGCTTCGACGAGCCGGTCGAGCACCTCGCGGCTGCGGTCGTGCCGCAGGTTGAGAGTCAGGCTGCGTTTGTTGCAGCCGGTTTGCATGAGCACGCTGCCGCCGCCGTCGGCGCCGAGCGGCGCGATGTAGCGATCTTCGCCGCCGCCCGGGCGTTCCACGCGCACCACGTCGGCCCCGAGGTAGCCGAGCAGGGTGGCGCAGTACGGGCCTGCGACATAGCGGCCGAGGTCGACGACCCGAAGCCCGGCGAGCACCTGGCTCACGGCCGTTCAGCTCTTAAAAAAAACAGGCTGGCTTGCTTTTTTTTCCGGAACATGAGACGAGTATACCCTGCGTCCACGTTCATACAACCCGAGCTCACACCATGGATTTTCGCCTGACACCCGAGCAGTCTGACCTCAAGGACAGCGTGCGCCGTTATGCCGTGGAGCGGCTGACGCCTATCGCCGACGAGATCGAGAAGACCGGTGAGCCGCCGAGTCGCGAACTCATCCACGAGTTTGCCGAGATGGGATATCTGGGCATCAATGTCGCCGAGGAATACGGCGGCCACGGCTTCGGCAACCTCGAGGCGCTGATCGTCGTCGAGGAAGTCGCGCGCATCTCTGCCGCGGTCGCTTTCCCGATCTTCGAATCCTGTGTGGGGCCCGTGCGTGCCATCGAGCGTTTCGCGGGCGAGGCGCTCAAACGCGAGGTGGTCCCGGCGGTCTGCCGGGGCGACGCCGTCGTTGCCATCGCCATGTCAGAGGCCAACGCTGGCTCGGCGCTGACGGATCTGACGACACGCGCCGGGATCGACGGCGATTCGATCGTTGTCAATGGCAGCAAGCGCTGGTGTTCGGGCGGCGGCCATGCCGACGGCTACGTTGTGTACGCGCGGCTGTCGGAGGATCCGGGCGCGAAGGGCATCGGGGCCGTCTACGTTCCGAAGGGCGCCGAGGGCATGAGCTTCGGCAAGCAGGAACAACTCATGGGTTTCCGGGGCGGGCCGTCCTCGGATATCTATTTCGACAACGTGCGCGTGCCCGTGGACAACCTCATCGTCCCCGCCGGCGGCTTCGGCAAGCTGATGAGTGCCTTCGATCTCGAACGCTGCGGCAACGCCACCATGGCGCTCGCCCAGGCCAGCGGCGCGCTGTCCGACGCCGTCGCCTACGTGCAGGAACGAAAGCAGTTCGGCAAGCCGATCGTCGATTTCCAGGCCGTGCAGCTCAAGCTGGCCGAGATGAAGATGCAGGTCGAAGCGGCGCGGCTGCTGATCTACCGCGCGGCCTGCAATGCCGACGAGGGTATGCCGTCGATCCTCGATTCCTCGGTGGCGAAGTGCTACGCCAACGAGATCGCGCGATCGGTCACCGGCGATGCGGTGCAGCTTCTGGGCGGCTACGGCTACTCGAAGGAATACCCGATGGAACGGCGCATGCGCGACGGCTGGGGCTGGGGGATTGCCGGCGGCTCGATCGACATCCAGAAGATAAACATCGCCTCGGCCCTGGTCGGCCGACGCTTCAATCAGCGCGCGGGATGATGACCGCCATCGGTCCGATCATGCAGAACGGCTTTGTCGTGCGCGACTGGCGCGAAGCGGCGATGCACTGGGCGAACCGGCTCGGCGTGGGTCCGTTCTTCGTGCTCGAGCACGTCGCGTTCGACGAATGCCGCTACAAGGGCGAGCCTGTCGACCTCGACATCACCGTCGCCATCGCCTACACGGGAAGCTACCAGATCGAACTCGTGCAGCAGCACAACGACGCACCGTCGATCTACACGGAATTTCTCGCCTGCAACGAACCCGGACTGCAGCATGTGGGCGCCGTCGTCGATGACCTGGACACCGCCCTCGACGAAAACGGCTTGCGCCCGCACATCATCCAGGACGGGCGAACGACGGCCGGGCAGCGGTTCGCGTATGTGGATACCGTGCTGCACAACGGCACCATGGTGGAACTCATCGAAGCCGACGAGGCGATGCGCAAGGGCTTCGCCTACATGCAGAGGGCCGCCGAGGCGTGGGACGGTTCCGACCCGATACGAGGCTAGGCGCTCGTCCGAACGGCTCGCGTCACAACAACCCGACGAGCACGCGGTCGTCTTCGATGCGCACAGCGTAGCTCTGGATCGGTCGCGACGCCGGCGGACCGAACGGCGCGCCATCCGTGATGTTGAAACAGGCACCATGCAGCGGGCACATCAGCCGGTTGCCGCGCAGGCGGCCGTCGTCGAAGCGGGCGAAGGCGTGCGAGCAGACATTCTCGACGGCGTAGATATCGCCTTTGTAGCGGGCAATGACGACCTGGGTCTCGCCCGCTGCGCGGACGATGAAGCCCTTGTCCGGCACTTCGTCGACGCCCGCCATGTCTGTGAATTCCCTGTCGCCCAACGGTATCTCCAGCCTGCCGACGGGTGCTTGCCCGACCGGAAGGAAAATAAAAAACAGTCACGCTTGTTTCTTTTCTGGCGGCGATGCTACCATGTTTTCGCCTTGCGGAGGGAACAGCCATGATGACGTTTCTCGCCAGAATGACGGTTAAAGAAGGTCGGGAAGAGGAGTTCGTGCGCCTTGCCACGGAACTCACCGAGAAAGTGCGTGCCCACGAGCCCGAAACGCTCGCCTACGAGTTCTACAAGTTGCGCGACGAAGAGCGCGGCTACGCGGTGTACGAGAAGTTCACGTCGGAAGAGGCCGAGCAGGCGCATCAGCAAACCGATTACTTTGCGAAGCTGGCGCCGCCGTTGATCGACTGCCTCGACGGGCCGTACGTGCGAACGTACCTGGACCCGATGGAATAAGCTGGTGGGCGTCGACCTTTCCAGCGTCCGAATACAGGCCACCACGCTGGGTGACCTGCTGATGATCGCCGCCGACCAGTACCCCGATACCGATGCGGTGGTGCTCCCGGACAAGCGCATTACCTACGCGCAGCTCGTCGATCGGGCGATGGCCAGGGCGAAGAGCCTGCGCGCGCTCGGCGTCGGTCCCGGCGATCACGTCGGCTTGCTCTTGCCGACCAGCATGGATTTCGCCGAGTCGATGTTTGCGATCGCCATGCTCGGCGCCGTAACGGTGCCGATCAACGCGCGTTATCAGCCTCCGGAACTGGCCTACGTTACGAGCAATGCCGACCTCGTCGCCATACTCACGACGGACAAGTACGACGACGCCGTGAATTTCGTCGAACGGTTGCACGCGGCCCTGCCCGGGCTGAAGGGCGCCGACGGTGCGAAGCTCTACCTCGAGGAAGCGCCCAAGCTGCGCAATGTCGTCGTCTATGGCAGCACGAAGGCTGACGGCATGCTGTCGGCGGCTGAGTTCGGCGCGCTGGCAGCCAGCGTCGAGGACAACGAGATTCACCTGCGCCGCCTCCAGACGCGGTTGGGGTCGACGGCCCTGATCCTGTACACCTCCGGCACCACCGCCAACCCCAAGGGTTGCATGATCAGCCACGAGGCGATGGTCCGAAACAGCATGGCGCTGGCAGACCGCTATGAACTGACGGCCGACGACAGTTTCTGGTCCCCGCTGCCGATGTTTCATATTGCGGCGATCCTGCCGCTCGCGGCCTCGGCGTCGCGTGGCGGCACCTACATCACCACACCACACTTCGACGCCGGCGAGGCGCTCCGGACGCTGCAGGAACGAAAGGTCACCTGCACCTATCCGTGCTTCTGGACGATCATGGGCGACCTCGTCAAGCATCCCGACTTCGAAAGCACCGACCTGTCGAGCGTGCGGATGATGAACGCGAATTTCGCGGTTCAGCCCGAGGTCGTCGGCACAACGATGGAAGCCGCGATGCCCGACACCGTGTACGTCGGCACCTTCGGGATGACGGAAACGGCCGGCACGGTTACGACGAGTTGTCTGGACGACAGCCGCGAGGATCGCTTCACGCGCCTGGGCGTGCCGCTGGCCGGCATGGAGATCAAGGTCGTCGGCGAGGACGGCAACGAGCTGCCTTCCGGCGAGCGCGGCGAAGCCCTGATACGTGGCTACTCGACCTTCGACCGTTACTACAAGGCGCCGGGAAAGACCGCCGAGGCCCTGGACGCCGAAGGCTGGTTCCATTCGGGCGATCTGTGCTCGATCGACGAAAAGGGCCAGGTCATGTTCCACGGCCGGCTAAAGGACATGCTCAAGGTCGGCGGCGAGAATGTGGCGGCGGCGGAAATCGAAGGCTGCCTGCAGCAGCACGACGCCGTGAAGCTGGCACAGGTGGTCGGTGTGCCGGATGCACGTTACCAGGAGATTCCCGCGGCGTTCATCGAACTCAACGACGGTCGGACTGCGGCGGAACAGGAGCTGATCGACTTCTGCAAGGGCAAGATCGCTAACTTCAAGGTGCCGCGGCACGTCCGCTTCGTAACCGAGTGGCCGCAGTCGGCGACCAAGATTCAGAAGTTCAAGCTCAAGGAACAGATCATCGGAGAACTGGAACTGGGATGAGGAACCGCGTATGACCGCTTTCATCGCAACGCTCAAGGTTGCCGACGACAAGGCCGACACCTTCGAGAAGCTGCAGACCGAGCTGTCCGGACTCGCACATGCGCAGGAGCCGGATATGTTCGTATACGACGTCATCAAGAGCCGCGACAACCCGGGAACGTACGTCGTCTACGCGCGCTTCAAGGACCAGACGGCCTTCGACCACCACATGAACATCGACTTTCACGATCGCCTGGTGCCGCCGATCCTCGCCTGTCTCGAAGCCGACATGCAGCTCGAGATGTTCGACTACATCGCCTAGCCTGCATATTTCACGAGACCGCCCCGAAATCTGAAGCTCAGGCTGTATTTGTAGCGAATCGCGCAATCCCTGGGCGGCGACACTTTGTTCCAGGCCCCGGGCTGTCCGGTTTTTGGCCGGATCTCGTCTCGCCAGGCTTGCCGTTCAGTCAGAGGCTGGCGGGCTAGCCTCTTCCTTCCACGGCGGCGCCAGTCAAGACGATCTCTCGCCCAAAACTCCGGACTCTCGTGCAACATGCAGGCTAGGCGCTCACGCGCTGCGACCGAGCAGCACCAGTACGTCGGCCAGCGAGCCCAGCTCCGACAGCGGCTGCCCCGGCAGTCGTTCCGGCCGCTGGCCGAAGCGATTGATCCAGACAACCCTGAAGCCGAACGCGGCGGCTCCGGCCACGTCCCAGGCGTTCGACGAGAAGAACGCAATCGAGTCAGCCGCGATGCCGAGTCGGTCGACGGCCAGCCGGTAAGCGCGCGGATCGGTCTTGTAAACACCGACCTCCTCGATCGAAAGCACATCGTCGACCAGCGCCTCGATGCCGGCGCTGCGAACGGCGGCGTCGAGCATTTTCGGCGTGCCGTTCGACAGGAGCGCTAGCCGCAGGCCAGCGGCTCGCAGCCGGGCCAGCACATCGGCCACCTCAGGGTAGGGCGCCAGTTCGAGGTAGGCGGCCATCAGCGCGCTACGCAGCTGCGTGTCGTCGACGCCGCAGGCATCGAGCGCGTAGTCCAGCGCGTCACCGGTGACCTGCCAGAAGTCGGCGTGTCGATGCATCAGGCTTCGCAGCCAGGTGTACTCGAGCTGCTTCGACCGCCATAGCTGCGAAACCTGTTGCGCGCGTTCGCCGAGCGCGTCCCGGTGACGTGCGACGGCGCTATGTACGTCGAACAGCGTGCCGTAGGCGTCGAAAACGCAGCCCTCGACGTTGGCGAAGGGATTATCGGTCATGGGTCTTCCGTTCGTGGTGCTCGCTCGACGTCGAGCCGGTGCGGCCGGGGCCGCAAGTATGGCTGGAATGGCAGCATCTTTTGGACCTCAGTCACGATATCCACCAGTCACATCAAGGGCCGCCTTGCGCTCTGGAGGGCGTGTTGCCTGCCGTCGAAGCGGCATCCGCGGCAGTCTGATGGGCGGATACGGCGGCGGCGAAAGCTCCGTCCCCGAAGGCGACCACCATGCTGTTGGCCAGGCGCGTGACACTCTTGGTAGCGGCAACGTTGTAACCGTCAGTGAAATTCAGCGTCGATCCGGAACCCTCGACATCCGCAGTCCACAATACGGTCCCGTCCGGGGCTTCGAGCGACAGGGTGACGTTGATTTTGCCCCACGTCGGTACCAGCGGTACCAGCCACGTGTAGTTGTTGAAGCTGATCTTGTTCACCTGAGCTCTCACAAGTGGGCTCCGAGCCGTGCTCTCCTCTGATTCGACGGTGTACCCGGCCGTCGTCAGGGCGGTGGCGACGACCTGCATCAGGTCACTCGCTTCGTCGCTCTCGATCTTGATGGGTGCAACGGGAATCGCGAAGACCGAAAGGCGCCCCCAACCTACCCGTCCGCCCGAAAATCCGGAGGCCTTCTCGTCGACGTTGACGATGCCGGACTGCAGCGTCGGCGGGTCGTCGAGTTCGGCATGGGTCAGCTGCGTGATCGAGCAGCCTGCCGTGCCCAGGAGCAGCACCGAAGCGCAGGCCAGCCTCGTGATCCTGCGCCTCGAGTGGACCGGAAGCCGCGCTCTCACGTAGCGACTCTCCACCGGTTCTTGCGCCATCGATTTCTCCGATTGTCCCATTGTTTCCCTCTGACTCACTCGGACGCGTTCCCCGGTAGTGTAACGACGGCCGTGCACCCGCGCTCACCATCCTCCCGCGGTCGCAGCACCAGCGTTCCCCCGTGCGCCTCGGCGATTTGCCGCCCGAGCAGCAGCCCGACGCCGCTGCCACCCTGCTTGGTGGTAAAGAACGGGGTGAAGACGTTGCCCGAATCCGGCAGCCCTGGGCCGGCGTCCATCACGTACAGCTCGACCCAGTCGTCGCGCCGCCGCCAGCCGACGGTGACCGGCGCATCGGTTTCCGTCGCCTCGTTCGCTTCGCCGGCGTTCTTCACCAGGTTGATCAGCAGCTGCTCGAGCTGACCCGGGTCGGCCATCAGTGCGACATCTGCATCGCCGTCGACCGTGACCGACCAGTGTTCTTCCAGCCGTGCGATCCGCCGCAGCAGATCGCGTACAGACACCTCGCGCTTGTCCGGGCGCGGCAGGCGCGCCAGGTCGGCGTACTTGGCCATGAAGTTGCTGAGCGAATCGGCGCGCGCACGAATGACGTCGAGACCTTCGCGCGCGTCGCCGATCCAGTCCGGCGGCAGCGGGTCCCGTTCGATCAGGCTGGCCAGCGCTTCGGCGAGCGAGCGTATCGGTGCCAGCGAGTTGTTCAGTTCGTGCCCGATGACCCGGATCAGTCGCTGCCAGGCCAGGCGCTCTTCCTCGCGCAGCGCGAGGCTGAGGTCGGTAATGACCAGGAGCGTCTGCGGCACGCCGGATTCGCGAAAGGTGCTGGTCTGGATGCGCCATCGGCCCTGCCGCCCGGGAAACACACGCTCCTCGACGCGCGGTGGCGCCGTCCCCAGGCAGTCCCTCACGCCCAGTGAGCCGGCATCGCGGCCCAGCAGTTCCTTCTCCGAATTCGCGAGCAGCGCACAGGCGGTCGGATTGGCGAGCGTCAGTTTCTCCTCGGCATCGAAGGTCATCACCGCGGCATCCAGTTCATCGATGATCTTGCCGAGCAACAGCCCGGCTTCCAGGCGGGCAAAGCGACGCGCGCGCAGCTCCGCGCTCATCGCGTTGATCTCGGTGATCAGTTCCTGGAAAGCGCCGGCCGAACTGCCGCTCACGCCGCGCAGGGAATAGTCCTGTGCACGAATCGCCTCGACCAGATTGGCGAGCGTGCGCAGGGGATAGCTCACACGGTCGCGCAATACGATGGCGAGCGACACGCTGAGGAGCACGGCGGGGAACCAGCCGAACCACCAGGCCCCTGCCGGCGCGTCCAGCAGCCACAAGGCGAGTGCGGCCAGTACCAGCCCGGGCGCCGCAGCGAGCATGCCGAAGCCCAGGATGCGGTATTCGAAGGGCCAGCGCCTGTGCGAGCGGACCACCCGAACGGCGCGAATGCGTTTTGTCTCCGGTCGGGTCGGCGCCGTGCTCAACGCACTCTCACGGCTTGTCTTGTCACGGCGAATCGCCAGCGTCCGGGTCACCCGTGCGGATGCCGTGCTTCTCCAGTCGCCGGTACAGCGCGCTGCGGCTCAGGCCCAGGGCTTGCGCGGCGTCGACGACGCTGCCGCCGCTGCGGGCCAGCGCCGCTTCGATCAGCCTGCGCTCGGCCTCTTCGAGCGACAGTTGTTCGAAGTCGGTGCCCGTCGAGGACGGTGCCGCCAGGCGCAGGTGCTCGCTGCGTATGCTGTCGCCTTCGGCCATCAGCACCGCTCGTTCGACGACGTGATCCAGCTCGCGGATGTTGCCGGGCCAGCGGTGAGCCCGCAGCGCGTCCTTCGCCTCGTCCGACAGTGCGAGGTTCTGGCGCGTGTATCGTTCCTTCGCGCGAGCCAGGAACGCCTCGGCCAGCGGCAGGATATCGTCGCGCCGCTGCCTAAGCGGCGGCAGCTGCACGTCGACCGTGTTGAGCCGGAACAACAGGTCCTCGCGAAAGCCGTCGTTGCCGACGAGCGTCTCCAGGTCGGCATTGGTCGCTGAAATCACCCGCACATCGGCGCGGCGCGTGCGCGACGAACCGACCCGTTCGAACTCACCGTCCTCCAGCACGCGCAACAGCTTGCTCTGCTGGCCGGGCGGGATGTTGGCGATCTCGTCCATGAACAGGGTGCCCTTGTCGGCCAGTTCGAAGCGGCCGACGCGATCCCGCGCCGCATCGGTGTAGGCGCCCTTCACGTGACCGAACATCTCGCTTTCGAACACCGAATCGGCCAGTCCGCCCATGTTGACCGTGACCAGCGGCTGAGCACTGCGCGTCGACTGCGCGTGGATGATGCGCGCCAGCAGGCTCTTGCCGGTGCCGTGCTCGCCGGTGATCAGCACGTTGGCGTCGGAAGGGGCGATGCGCCCGACCAGTGCCATCACCGACTGCATCGACGGTGCGCCGGCGATGAACGGTCCGCCGTCGTCGCCGCGCAGCAGCGCGTTCTCGGCTTCCAGCCGGCGTCCGCGTCGCAGCGATCGGCCCAGGGCGATCTGGTTGCGCAGGATGCTCAGCATGCGCTGGTTGTTCCACGGCTTCTCGACGAAGTCGCCGGCGCCGAGCTGCATGGCCTCGACCGCCAGCGGCACGCTGCTCCAGGCCGTCATCACGACCATCGGCAGCTCGGCGTCGAGCGAACGGATCTTCTCGATGAGCTGCAGGCCCTCACGGCCGGAGGTGGTGTCGCGCGAGTAATTCAGATCGAGCAGGACCACGTCGAAGTCTTCGGCTTCGATCGCGGCCACGGCGGCGGCGGGAGAGTCCTCGGCGCGCGTTTCGTAGCGCTCGCCTTTCAGCAGCAGCTTCAGCGCCGCGATGACGTCGGGCTGGTCGTCGACGAGCAGGATACGGGCTTCAGGCTGCACGGGTCACGCGGTCTCGACCATGGGACGCGGCCGTTCCGCAACCGGACACGCCGGGCGGAATGACTGCCGCCGATTCAGGCCAAGCTGCTGATTTATATGCATCTGGCACTGCTGGCATGAACATTGCTTCCCGGTGGGTATGGACGTAGTGAGAGAAGACGCAACGAAAAACCGGCGTCGCCGCAAGATTGTACTCGTGGCGATCGGGGCTGTCCTGCTCGCAGCCGTGAGCGTGGTTCTGGCGCGCCTGGAAACGGCGGCACCCACAGTCGAGCGCGAGCGGCTCTGGTTCGGCACGGTGGAGCGCGGCGAGTTCCTGCGCGAAGTGCGCGGGCCCGGCACACTGGTGCCGAAGGACGAACGCTGGATCGCCGCCACCAGCAACGCGCTCGTCGAGCGCATCCTCGTCAAGCCGGGCGCCGAAGTGCAGCCGGACACGGTCATCCTGGAGATGAGCAATCCCGAGCTCAGCCAGGCGCTGCTCGAAGCGCAGCTCGAACTCGAGGCGGCCGAGGCCGATCACCAGGTGCTCGGCGTGACGCTGATGAACCAGCGGCTCGATCGCGAGGCACAGCTGGCCGAAATCGAGGCCGAATATCTCGGCGCCGCGCTGCAGGTCAAGGCCGAGGCCGAGCTGTTCGAGAAGCGCATCATTTCCGAGCTCGACCACGAGCGCTCGAAGCTGGCCGAGCGTCAGCTCGCCACCCGGTTCGACATCGAGCGGCGCCGGCTCAAGCAGACCGAGGCAGCGGTGAAAGCGGAGCTGGCCGCCGGTGAATCCCGGCTTCAACGGCTGCGCAACATCGTCGCCCTGCGCGACCGCCAGGCCAGCGACCTCATGGTGCGTGCGGGCATCGCTGGCGTGCTGCAGGAAGTGGCGGTCGAGGCCGGCCAGCAGGTCGCGTCGGGTGCGACGCTCGCCCGCGTCGCAAAGACCGGTTCATTGATGGCCGAGCTGCGCATCCCCGAGATCCAGGCCAAGGACCTGTTGCTCGGTCAGCCCGCCGTCGTCGATACGCGCAACGGCACCGTGAAGGGCGAAGTGTCACGCATCGATCCGGCAGTGCAAAACGGCTCGGTCGTCGTCGACATCGATTTCGTCGAGCCGCTGCCGGCGGGCGCGCGCCCCGACCTGTCCGTCAACGGCACCATCGAAATCGATCGGCTGGACGACGTCCTGTACATGGGCCGTCCGGTGTACGCGCAGGCCGCCGGTTACGCCTCGCTGTTCCGACTGGAGGACGGCGAAGCCAGTGCCGTGCGCGTGCAGGTGCGTCTCGGGCGCGGGTCCGTTAACGCGATCGAGGTGCTTGATGGCCTGGCGCCCGGCGACCGGATCATTCTCTCCGACATGTCCCAGTGGGACACCTTCGACCGTATCAAACTGGAAAACTAGCAGCTTGTGAAGAAAGTGTCTTTCGTCATTGCGAGCGAAGCGAAGCAATCTCCCGAATCGCTGTGCCAATCTGCGCGAGATTGCTTCGTCGCCCGCGGCTCCTCGCAATGACAGCCGTCCGCAAATCGCAACAGGCTGCAAATGCCCTTTCATTCGAAAAAGATGCCAAATGCCCGAGGAGTAAATCACGATGAGTGCGACCGACACCCCCCTGATCAGCCTGGAAGGCGTGCGCAAGGTGTTTCTCACCGACGAGATCGAGACCCACGCCCTGGCCGATGTACACCTGACCATCAATCGCGGCGACTACGTGTCGGTCGAGGGGCCGTCGGGCTGCGGCAAGTCGACGCTGCTCGCCATCCTCGGTCTGCTCGATGTGCCGAGTGACGGCCACTACACGCTCAACGAAAAGCCGGTGGCACGGCTCGACGCCGACGAGCGGGCGCGCATCCGCAACGAAGAGATCGGCTTCATCTTCCAGGCCTTCAACCTGATCGGCGATCTCACGGTGTACGAGAACGTCGAGTTGCCGCTCACCTACCGGCCGGGCCTCGGCCGCGGCGAACGGGCCGACATGGTGCGCGACGCCCTGGAGAAAGTGAACATGGCCCACCGCATGAAGCACTATCCGGCCCAGCTGTCGGGCGGTCAGCAGCAGCGTGTCGCGGTTGCGCGCGCGCTGGTCGGCAAGCCGTCCATCCTGCTGGCGGACGAACCGACGGGCAACCTCGACTCGACGAACGGCGGCGCCGTGATGGAGCTGCTCAAGGAGCTGCATGAGGGCGGCTCGACCATCTGCATGGTCACCCACGACCCGCGCTACGCCGCTTACGCCGATCGCAATGTGCACCTGTTCGACGGCCGGGTGGTCGACGAATCGGTGGTCAAGTCGCTCGACAGCCACCGTGCCAGCGTGGCCTGAAGGAGATCAACGCATGCGAATACTCGATGACCTGAGGCTGGCATTACGCCAGCTCGCCAAGGCGCCGGGCTTTATGGCGCTGACGCTGGCCATCCTGTCCCTGGGGCTGGGTGCCGCCATCTACGGCTTCGGCATCCTGTACGCGGCCGTGCTGAAGCCCTTGCCGTTCCCGGCGGCGCACGAGCTCATGCACCTGGAGGTGTCCATACCGTCGCAGGACGTGGACAGCCGCGAGGTGACGTGGGACGACTTCAAGGACTGGCGCGAGCAGCAAACCAGCTTTGTCGACCTGGCCGCGTTCTACAACGGAACGGTGAACGTCACGGGCAGCGAACGGCCGGAACGGTACGACGGCGGTTTCATGAGCGCCAACGCCTTCGACCTGCTGGGCGTCCGGCCGATCCTGGGTCGCAACTTCGTGGAAGGCGAGGGCGTGTTCGGCGCGCCCGACGTCGTCATCCTCGGCTACGACCTGTGGCAGCGCGCCTACAACGGCGATCCGGACATCGTCGGCAAGGTGCTGCGCGTGAACGGACGCGACAGCGAAGTCGTCGGCGTCATGCCCGAGGGTTTCCTGTTCCCCTTCAACGATCAACTGTGGGTGCCTCTGCGCTTCGACGAGTCGCAGATGACCGGGCGCGGCGGCGGCATCACCCTCGAGGTGTACGGCCGCCTCAAGCCGGGCGTGACCCGGGCGCAGGCGAGCGCCGAGTTCGAGGGCATCTCCGCACGGCTCGCCGAAGCGTACCCGGACACGAACAGCGGCATCGTGCCGGTGGTCAAGCCCTACGCCTTCGAGTACATCGACAAGGGTACGCGCGCGATCATCTGGACCATGATGCTGGCGGTCGTCTTCGTCCTCCTCATCGCCTGTGCCAACGTCGCCAACCTGTTGATGGCGCGCACCGCGGGGCGCACCCAGGAGATCGCCGTTCGCGCAGCCATCGGAGCCGGGCGGCGCCGACTGGTCGTGCAGATGCTCAGTGAGTCCATCGTGCTCAACCTGATCGGCGCGCTGGTGGGACTGGCGCTCGCGTACTGGGCCATGAAGAGTACCGACGCCTTCATGGCGGCATCCAACAACCCGCCGCCGTACTGGGTGCAGTTCGTGCTCGATTCGCGCAGCGCCGTCTTCGCGGTGCTGGCGGCGCTGGCGGCCTCGCTGCTGGCCGGCATCGTACCGGCGTTGCGGGCCTCCGGCGTGAACATCAACGGTGTGCTCAGGGAGAACGCCCGCGGCTCCACCAGCCGCCGATTGAAGTGGGTGAGCCAGGCGCTGGTCGTGGGCGAAATCGCCCTGTCGTTTACGCTGCTGATCGCGGCCGCATTGACCACCCGCAGCGTGATGAACGTCTCGGACGTCGACGTCGGGGCCGACATCGACGGCGTCATGACGGCGCGCATCGGCCTGCCGCAGGGGACATACGACGAGACGACGGACCAGGTTGCGTTCTTTACCCAGTTGCGCGACAGGCTGGCGCAGGCCAACGGTATCGAGGACGTCGTCATTACCACCTCGCTGCCCGGCACATGGAGCGACTGGCGCGGCTACCTGGCGGATGGCCAGGAGGAAGCGCCGGACACGCCGCCGCCGCCGGCGCCGTACGTGTACATGACGCCGGGCTTCTTCGACGTGTTCAACATCGAGCTGCTTTCCGGGCGTGACTTCGACGAGCGGGATACGGCGGACAGCGAGCCCGTTGTCATCGTCAACCAGGAGTTCGCCAGCAAGGCATTTCCGGGCGAGGATGCGGTCGGGCGCCGGGTTCGCATGGGTGATTCGCGGATACCGGACGCGCAGCCCGTCTGGCGCACCATCGTCGGTGTGACCAGCAACGTGCGGCACCGCCACGTCATGGATACCACCCGTGATCCCGTGTTCTACGTGCCGGTGCAACAGGAACCGGCGCGCTTCATGAGCATCGCGATGCGCGGGCAGTCGAATCCCAGCGGCCTGGTGGCCACGCTGCGCGACAATGTGCGCGTGCTGGATGCCGACATGCCCATGTACTGGGTCCAGACCCTGGACGAGACCTACAGGCAGCAGTCGGCACCGACGCGACTCATCGGCGTTGTCTTCGCCATGCTCGCCATCATCGCGCTGGTGCTCGCGGCCGGTGGCCTGTACGGCGTGATCTCGTTCTCGGTCAATCAGCGCACGGCCGAGCTGGGCATCCGTCGCGCACTGGGTGCGCGTGACGGCAACATCTTCCGGCTCGTGTCGCGGCAGGCCTTCATACAGCTCGGCCTCGGCCTGGGCCTCGGCCTGTTCGGCGGCGCCGGCGTTGCGCAGGGGCTCAAGGCCCTGCTGGTGGACGTGTCACCAAACGATCCCACCAGCTACCTCACTGTCGGCGCCTTGCTGATCGCCGCCGTCGCGGTGGCCAGCTACCTGCCCACGCGTCGGGCGGTAGGCATCGAACCGATGGCGGCGCTGCGCTACGAGTAGTCAGCGCCGGGGAGGGCGGCGACGGTGTGCCAATCCCCTCGCCGCCACCGCCCTCGGGCGGGTAGGATGGCGGGATGACCGAGCGGACATGCTACGCGCCCCGCCGCCTGAGGCGTTTTTTGAGCCACCGCCTTCGCGGCGTGGACTACCACGTCAGTGAATGGGGCGAGTCCGGTCAGCCGCTGCTGATCTACCTGCACGGCTGGGGTGATACGGGCTCCACGTTCCAGTTCGTCGTGGACGCCTTTACCGGCGAGCGACACGTGGTCGCCCCGGACTGGCGCGGTTTCGGGCGCAGCGCGCACGTGCCGACGGGCTACTGGTTTCCCGACTACCTGGCCGACCTCGATGCGCTGCTGGATATCTACAGTCCCGAGGCGCCGGTCGTGCTGGTGGGTCACAGCATGGGTGGAAACGTGGCGGGGCTGTATGCGGGCACGCGACCCGACCGGGTCGAGAGGTTCGTCAACGTCGAGGGCTTCGGGCTGCGCGACAGCGATCCGGACCACGCCCCCGCCAACTATCGCCGCTGGATCGAGCGGCAGAAACGGGGAGAGCCCTACTCATCGTTCGAGTCCCTGGACGAGCTGGCGAAACGCATTCGCGAGCGCTCGCCCCGGATGTCGCCGGACCATGCCCTGTTCGTCGCCGACGAGTGGGCGACGCGAACCGCCGACGGCGTTGTCCGCGTGCGTGCCGACCCGGCGCACAAGCTTCCCAACGCGGTTCAGTACCGGCGTGCTGAAGCCGAAGCGTGCTGGCGCCGTGTCGAGGCGCCGGTACTGCTCGTGTACGGCCAGGAGTCGGCGTTGCGGGAAGGGATCCGGTCGTGGACAGAACCCGATGCCGCCGGTCGACCGTTTCCCGGGGCGTCGCTGCAGTCGATTGCAGCGGCGGGCCACATGATCCACTTCGAGGCGCCCGAGGCGCTGGCTGCAGCGATCGAGGCATTTCTCGAGTCCGACGACGCGGCGCGCCGGGACCCGCCAGCGCTACCCG
>JAAUYH010100922.1_pt1 | contig 21630 bp, 15 predicted proteins | sample 7278061 | NCBI WGS metagenome assembly JAAUYH01 (sample SAMN14350203, study PRJNA611818) | marine sediment metagenome | isolation source: surface marine sediment (0.6m) | place: French Polynesia: Moorea | collected 2018-08 | reverse complement strand
TCGCCCGTCTCAGTTATCGCACGGAGTTAGCTAATTTGTTTTATACAGTGAGCCATGATGCCGTATCAGTAAGGGCACGGCGTTAGCTAATTTGTTTTATACAGTGAGATATCATGGATGCCGTGCCCCTACTTGTTACTTTGTATAAGATATAAATCAAACAAAGATAAAGTCTCTATCAAAGTTCACATTAATGGAGTCTTGCACCAGACCAATTGCGTCATTCCCAAAGAAAATAGCAGTATCCTGGGCAGAACTACCAAACCAGTCACCGGTTAGCAAGGAGTATTGACTGCGAGTACCTGTGACTTGGATGTAGTCGTACTGCCAATTATAGTCAGTAATTATACCATAGCCATCTCCTTGGTAGAAGACTCCTGAGGATTGACCCAGAACAAAGGTATCTATTCCAGTTCCCCCTATTAAAAGGTCATATTCTATACCGTTATCATAACCAATCAGTATGTCATCGCCAGAACCACCAATCAGGGTGTCGCTGCCAGAACCGCCAATCAGGGTGTCATGACCACGCATTCCGGCAAGACTATTGTTCAAAGAATTGCCAGCAATAAAGTCATTGCCATCACCAGTGAATACATCCTCAATTCCAGAAATGGTAATTGCAACAGCATCAATCATGCCTGTCCCTGCATTCAGATTGATTGTGGTGTTTGAATCGACGGCAGCAGCATTAATAGTATCTATGCCAATTCCACCGTTGATTGATCGTGTATGACCAAACAACCCGTCATAGTCGGAATATTCTTCGGTAAAGATAAAGGTGTCGTCATTGGAAATTGCTTCACCGTAGAAGGTTATGTCGATGTCGTTGATAGTGATTGGTGATGTTATGTTGCTATCTGCATCAAAGAATTCAACAGTCCATATTCCTGATGTGTTTTCGCCACGGAATTGGTTGGAGGTGAACTCCCAGCGTCCTGATCCAAATCCACCATAAGAATATCCGTCGTTTTCACCGCTATTGTGAATGAGAATAGTTGATGTTCCATCCGGCGAAATCAGGCGAATTGCCAGGTCACCAAGGTCGTACCATTGGGTGAAGTTGACATCAACCCCGACATGTTCAATCTCGATATTGCTGGCAATAAATTGACTGAAGGAAGTTCCCTGGGTACTAATTGTTGTGGGAGTGTTAAGGAAGTCACTAAATATAGCGGTGTCATTGAAACTTGTTTTGGAATTGTTTCCCCAAGTTTCAGCTAGACGTACTGCTGCTTTGGCATCAACCAGACCAAAACCATAATCGTTAGAGAAGTGTAAACCGCCACCATTCCAGTTATCGGCACCGTTAAAAGTCCAAGGATATTCCTCATAACCGTTGGTGCCAAAACCAACATCGGTTCCAACATGGCGTGCGGAATAGGCGAGAATTTCTTGCACATCACGCCAACCGAGATTGGGATTGGCTTCTAGCATTAGTGCAACTACGCCAGATACCATCGGTGCTGCCGCAGATGTTCCACTAAAGCCAGATGTATAGTCGCCTAAATAGTTATAACCTGCACTGCCCACACGATCTGTTGTGATAACCTCACCGGGAGTGCCAAAGGCTGACACAAGCACTGAGGCACCATGAGTGCTGTAGGATGAAACAAAACCATTTTGATCTACAGCAGCCACGGAAATTGTATGGGGATTTGCATTCCAAGAGGAGGCGTTAGTGTCTTGATTATAACTGCGGGAGTTGCCTGCTGACTTCACCAGAATGGTACCAAGTCCATCACGTCCATAAATGACTGCATTGTCGATCGCAGTATTTAAGGTTGCCATGTCGGTTGAACTAAGGAAATGGTCAAAGTAGTTATTACTGGACATTGTGCCCAGGCTGATATTGACGACATCAGCTTCACGATTAATACCTGCTGTTTGTTGCAACCCGGACGCATTGTTAATTGCGTCTGCTATTTGCTGTACGAGTTTTACCCGAAAACCGAAAATGGTGGAGTCATGGGCTATACCCACACCACCGATGCCGTTACCTGCATCAGCTGCGATGATACCAGCTACAGCAGTACCGTGGCTGTCGTTGTAAAAGCCACTAGCATCGGTATGATTACTGTCAAAATCCCAATCTTTAAGAGTTGAGTAGTTGCCGTAAAGATCGGGATGAGTATACTGCACTCCATCATCAATAACAGCGACTTGAACCCCTACACCACTATAATCGTCCCAGACATCAACTACGTTCAGATCGAGAAGACCGGGTGTTGTGTTGAGGAGGTGCCACTGATAAAATAATAAAGGATCTGAAAATATAGTTGCCATTTTAATTGCTCCAATTTTATAGAGTTACTATGGAAATTTATTTGTTGAACAAGATGATGACTTTTTTACCTATGCATAACCACCATCTTTTGTTGTCTTAGTACTCTATATTTCTAAGCTAGGTTTACTTATGCAGTTTTCCAGGATGAATTTTTCAATTTTCTGTTTTTCTACATCTCGGGGTACTCAGGGGGATATCTGACATCTTGCACCTGCCTGGTGAAACTGGGTTTATTAAGAATATTGACTGTAAAAACCCCAATTTTTGCTTCATAAACCCGGTTTCGACCTGCTTGCCCTTGAATGCTGCAAGATATGACCTATGCAAAAATTAGAAAGCTTGACTAAATAGTCAAATACTTCATCAAAGTTGTTTAAAGTTGGGCTATAGCGGTTTTTACGCTTGTGGAATACAGTCAGAACCTCACCCCGGAACCAAAGCCACCCCTCTCCTACCCTGCGGGAAGCCACTGCGTGTCTAAATAAGGAGAGGGGAAGGGGAGCCACTGCTCCGCTATGGTTAAGCGCGTTGTAGCAAGTGGCGTCGTGAGGTAAAATTTGTGTACCACCCCTAGGGAAGTTCCCCTGCGCGTCTACACTCAACTGAAAACGGCTATAGTTATATCCCTAAAGACTGTCTAGGTCTAATGACAAATGACGACCCTAAAAGCGTTCGCTTTATTTGTACCCACCTACTTACAACGATTTTCAGGTAAATAGACCACGCTGTAGGGGTTTAGCAATGCGCTTTACCCCTACGATGGATGTGGTTCAAATAGATGAAAATTGCTGTAAAACAAATCAGTGCCACATTCAATAATGACCGAAGTTCTTCGACCTTCAAGGAATAGGGAAGAAGGAAGAAGGAAGAGGGAAGAAGGAAGAGGGAAGAAGGAAGAAGGAAGAAGGAAGAAGGAAGAGGGGAGAATTAAACTTAAGGATGATGTTTTTTCCTTGTTGTAGGTAAAACGTAAGCTAAGAAAACCGCAGAGGGTAAAAGCCAGGGAAGTAACACCGCTGCAGATATATATAGTTGCAATCCAACAATACCGTAGAGGATGACTGCACCCAAGGAGCCAATTATAATTTTTACATGACTTAATTTAGACTTTTTCTGAAGTAAATAAACCGTAATTTTACCGAGAATTGCTGCCATTCCAATCATCCAAAAATCGGGAATGGGAATTACCATGCGACGGGTGAGGAAATGGTGGGTCATGTATGCTAGAGATTCACCTCCTGTCAGCCAGTTTTGTTGTGTCCAATAATGAGTTGCAAAGGGAGATGGTAAGCGGTCTGGTAGACCCGGTGCAATTCCCAAGCGTTCATCGCTACTGACTGCAATTAACACCACCTGTTGGGAAAGTAAGGGAAATTCGTTGATATTTGGATTTTCAATCAATTTCCACGCCGGAATTTTAGTATAAACTTGTGCTGGAGGTATGGAAAAATCAACTAGAGGTTGCAATCCAAAGGGGGAACGCCATTGGGAGATATTACTTAAATTACCTTGGTTTTGATGTTTATCAATTACATCAAAAAATTGAGTGCGTAAATTTGTGACTCTCTTGGTGTGTGGTTGGGGTAAATCGGTAATTTCCTGGTTCGCTGTCTGCACCAGGGAGATTAAATATGCAAAAGGGCAAGCATGACGACAATCTCCCTGGGGGTCTGGTAGTTCCACAAATTGGGGGTAACTATTGAGATAAGCTTGCAATGTCCAATTCCAGTTGGTAATCCCCAAGGCTTCATTTGTACCCACTTCTCGGTCTGGTTTGAGAACAGCACCAAAAATTAACCACATATTGGCATCAACTGCCTGACGTACTGCTTTGCCTAAATCTTGATCGGCAAATGGCGGTTTTTCTTGGGGTGTATCAAAGATAAAATTGATACCTATGACAGAAGCATTTAATATCCTCAGTCTATGAAGTAATTGGGCGATATAGCTGCGGTTTATGGGCATGAGTTGGGGAGTTGGCAGTTTGGCGCGGTAAATAGATTCAGTATCAATTTGCACAATCAAGACTGGTGGAGTTTCTGAGGATGGAATTTGGGCAGTCCTATTGCGGTAAACTGCTTGGCTAAACATGCGTCCATCCAGTAGTAAATCTTGAATGGGGACAATTGTGCTGAGGGTAAGACTTGCGGTGAGTGCGATCGCTTCCACTAGGGTTGGGATACTCTGCCGTAGTCGCTGTTTCCACTTCCCTGCGGGGATGCGATATAATTCGCCTCCGGGATGGCAAAATAGGGAAGGTACTAGGTAAGATGAGGGATAGCTGTGGCTTTTTTGCAATTGGAGAAATTGCCGTGCTGCAATCACTGATTCGTAGACATCTTGGTGTTTCCCTAAACCCTGGAGAAACTGTACCAAAAATTCCTGTGCCACACGATTGTGAATTGGTTCTCGCATCACCACAACCTGACTAAAACCCAAGTCAATCAGGGATTGGGCAATATTTATGCCACTGCAAGAGTTAAAAATTGCTACTTGCAATCCTCGTTGTTTGGCAAGACTTAGCTGGGGTGTAATCTCCCTGATAGAAATTGAGACACCTGGGGCAATTCCCAATTCTCCACCAGTCATTTCCATTTCGTTACTGTGTCCAGCAAAAAATAATACATCCCATCCTTTTTGGTCGGCGATCGCATCACTGATTTGTTGTATAACTTGAGTAGGGGTTTGTTCTGGCTGCCAACCGACAAATTCCACTTGTGCAATGGGTAATAAGGATTTTACCGCTTGTTTATCTTCTTGGAAGTTTAACCCGGTGTCATCCCCTAAAATAGCCAGAATGCGGGGACGTGTTGGACGTTTGATTTGCTGGTGGTTAACGGTTGCTGCGGCAATATTTACGGGTGCGCGGATAATTTGAATTCCCTTACCTATTTCCCAAGCTTCCCAAGGGAAACGTTCTAACTCGATGGTTGCACAAGTTAAGAATAATTGTAGAGTCTGGGTTGTTTCTAAATTAGCTTGCGTAATTTGCTGGCGGATATCGTATAGTTCAGCACTTTTTAGCCAGCGATGAAACTGGTACATTAACTTAGTTTCTGCCTTGACTAATTCTGCGTGCCAATCCACGACAGGAATTAACACACCACCACCAACAGTCCTTCCCCGCATTTCTTCGGATTGATAAAAGTTAAAATATGCTCGTTGCCAATTTTGATACAATTGACTCAAGCTGGGAGGATAGTCAATTTCAGCGGTTAATCTTTGTCCCCCTCCCCAAGACAATTCAAATATACAAATTTCTCTAAATTTTTGAATTTTGAGATTAAAAATGGTGTTTGTCATTTGTCATTTGTCATTTATTACTTATTACTTATTACTTATTACTTATTACTTATTACTTATTACTTATTACTTATTACTTATTACTTATTACTTTGCCTTCAATTCTCTGACAATTCCAAACCAAAAGGGGGAATTTCAAATACAAATTCATCATCAATAGTTACCGTAACCCAGAATTTTTCACCCCAATTACCAACCACTTGTGCATAGAGAATACCTTGAGTTGTGTTTTGTAATGATTGCAAAAATAACTGCTGAGTTTCATCACATACCTCTAATTGAAAACTTCTGGGTATTTCTCCTTCTGGGTGAGAACCCAAAGCAATTAATAACATCCATTCTGGGTTTTCTGATGTTGACGATAACACCCATGTAATTGCATACAATCGTAAAGTTCCAGCTTCAGATTCTAAATCCTGAAAAGCACCCCGCGCTGTGGTAGGAATATCAACTCCCCGCTCTTCTAAACTACCTCGAATTTGCTCAAAAGCTTCTTGTAAAGAACGAATTTGTAAAGAACGTAATTGTGAAAATGCTGGTAATGGCATCAGCATCCATCCCAATTCTTGGGCTACTGTATCCATTTGATTATTAAACCAAGTACCGACATTTATTAAGGGTTGTAATGGTGAAGGAGTCGCGGATTTATATAGCCAATTAATCAAATCTGGATTACTTAATAAAGTCCTTCCTTCTGATATTGTTAATAATTCCCAAGGATGCCGTGTTTGTAGTTGAGATTTTAACCTTGTTAGTCTTTGCTGCAAGACCATTACATCATTTTCTCTCACAGGTGTTGCTAGAGGTAATTGAATAGCATTTGCATCCAAACAACGTAAATTTAATAATAAAGTATTAGCATCTGAGTTCAACCATGTTTGGGGTATGCTGTATGTCCAATCTGAATTGATTTGTAATCCTTCAGACTCTTGATAATTCCAGAATTGTTCATAGTTGATAAACCCAGAGAACGCCACCAGATTTTGTTCTTCTTTAACCTGCATTAATACATAAAAATTTGCTATGAAATCAGGAGTATCAAAGACTGCAAAAGGAACAGAATGCTCATTCATAAAATTGCTTGCAGTTAATAGGCAAATTTTAAAATTACCCACCCGAATATTACAAGCAGCGCTGCATAAATTTGCATATGCAGGTTGCCAAATCGAAGCCGAATCAGTTTCAATTTCTAAATCCGTTGTCCGTTCCCTCAACCATTCTTCAAACCCCAAAACTCCCAACGCACACAGATAAACTTGCCAACGTTGTTGTAATAAAGGAATTGATTTACTCAAACGCGCAGCTTTTTGGAAATGCTGTGGTAATAACTCCGTTCGCGTTTCATTCAGAGAATCAAATAACTCGGTAAAATCTAAATCTGGTGTCGGTTGGTTAATCATAATAATTAAACTCACTAAATATCATCTTTGTGTCTCCGTGTCTTCGTGTTTAAATATTTTATCCCTACCTGATAAGAGACTTATGTATGTATATAAATCTTATAAGGTAGATGGTGTTGGAGAAACAGGGTTTTTGTGGGTGGAGTATCCAATATGCTTTTGATAAAAAACCCGGTTTATTAGGTTTTAACTTTCATTTGATACATAACTTCTAAATAACGACAAAGACGACGGGCAAACAAACTAGAAAATGCTTGATTCTTTACTGGACTTTTTACTTCAGATTCTGCTTCTTGCATCACAGTCAAAATTTGTTCGTCTAAAATTGATTCAATCTTTTTATCTAAACCTTCCAAACTCTGAGAATTGGTAAAATATCCAGCAATTTCTACAACGCGATCGCGCAAATTCCTCAATAATCTCTGTCGAATATCAGCACGAAATTGATTTAACTTTAAAAACCGGGTGACTTCATATTGCTTCCTAAAACCAATTTGGGGTGCAATTTGGCTCATAGATTGCCCTTGACAATGAAAAAGTTGTAAAGCATTCAGCAATGATTCCTCATTTTTATTAGCGGTAGGTTTACGTTGTATTTTGGCAATAAAGTCATTAATGACTTGGGAAATTGCTTGGTCTAAAGAGTTAATAAATTCATCTTGGTATAACTGGAGAAATTTGTTTTCTTCCTCATCTTCATGAGTAATATGTGAACCTTCTACTATCGGTTGTATTTCAGGTTGATCAAAGGAAACCTCAGAAACAGAACCCCCTTGGATAACAATTTTATATCGCCTAATTTTGGCTGCAATTCCTTGCAATTGATTTAACAAGAATTCGTGACTCATTTCCCTGCCAGTGCGGCTTTTTATGTCATCAGCAATGCGAGTTAACTGTTGTGATGTTGGTGGTTGACAAGGTAAAGTCATGCCTCGCATTCGCTGCTGTAAACGGTCTTCACGGTAAACTGTATGGTAACTGATTAATATTTCTCTCCTTTGCTGAATTTCCAGGGTTGCTAAGTTATACATTTCAGCAAGAATTCGTTGTAATTCTTGAGGACTAATATCATTTAAAAGTGCCCAATCACTAATGAGAAAAACCCCATGTTCAAGCAAAAATTTCTTGAGTTCTGGATGCTGTTTTACATAGCGCTTTACCCATGTATGTAAGGAACCTTTATCGGGATTAAATGTTTCTAATAAGCTAGTTGCTAGGGATTTATAACTAGATTTTACCCGCTGTTGTGAATTTGCCCAAAGTACTTCATCAGGTAATACAAACGGCAACAAATCTTCACGATTAAAACCGTTATCAATGCCAAACTTAATTCCCAAATCCGCGCAAACTTGATCAATTTGGTGAGAGATACAACAACGCAGACAAATTTCAGCTAAATGTGATTCCTTGCTGCTTGTTTCTCTACCCTGATGCATTTGTTGCCAAAGTTGACGGACAATCTTGGCATCGGATACTTCAGGAGTTTGTGTAAATTGATTTTGAAAATATGTTTGTACAGCAGTAATCATTTCAATACGGCGTTTATTAGTAGAATCTAGCTTGACAAATCGCCAATATTTTGATACATTCACGAGAATATTTTTACTGAAGATATATAAATTACTCCAATTTTTCCACCTCCTTTCAAGAAAAGCAATTTGTTTGTTAATTAGGTAGGTACAAATAATAATTAGGTAGGTACAAATAAAGCGAACCCCCCTAGAACCCTAATTTTTCCTTGATAAACCCGGTTTCGACCTGGTTACCCGACCAATGGTGCAAGATATAATTTAGTCGATAAACCTCGTTTTTACTGGCTTGTGTTAACTACTATTTCTGGGGTTGAGGAACTTATGCACAAGTAGGTTTATCTCCTGGGAAACACTCTTAACTCTTAATAGGGAACAGGGAACTCTTAACAGGGAATAGGGTAAGAGAATGTTGTGTTTCTTTCATTGGTTGCGGGAGTGTGCGATCGCACTCCTTGGGTGCTTATATCTTGCACCTGGGTTGTGAAACCTTATTGGAAATATTGACCTGTGAAAACCCTAATTTTTCCTTTATAAACCGCAATAGGGACGTGTTGTGAAGGTAAAAATTGTCCCTCTCAAGGATAATGGAAGTATGATAAACATTAAGTGATTATATATTGTTGTGGGATGGGCATCCTTGCCCGTCCTAATTTAATAATATATTGTTGTGGGATGGGCATCCTTGCCCGTCCACCTACAACTGAAAACAGCTATAATTCACTGTACGATGCCAGCACGTAAAGCACGAACAGCAGCTTGAGTGCGATCATTAACACAAAGTTTACTTAAAATCCCTCGCACGTGGGTTTTGACAGTACCAATAGTCAGATAGAGTTTTTCTGCAATTTCTGCGTTATTAGAACCAGAAACAATCAGTTGTAGGACCTCTAATTCTCTAGCAGTGAGTGGACAGGTATCGATTACTTTCTCTACTTCTGGATCGATACCTTTAATTGCCACTGTTTTGTTACCTAATTCTCCACTACCAGCTAAATCTTGCCGTACTTGTTGCAGTACAATATCAGCAATTGTGGGGTCAATCCATGAATTTCCTTCATAGGTTTCCCGTACTGCTTCTACCAATTTCTCGCTTTCAATATCTTTCATGCAGTAAGAATCTGCACCAGCTGCAAAAGCAGCTAATACTGATTCGTCGTTATTTTGCATAGTTAAAACTAATACTTTAGTGCTGTAGTCCTCTGTGCTGGCTTGATATTCCCTAAATCTACGTGTTAATTCGATGCCATCAATTTCAGGTAAACCAATGTCAATAGTTGCTATATCTGGCTTGAGAGTTTTTAATAGTTGCAATCCTTCGATTCCAGTCGCTGCTTCTCCAATAATTTTGATATCTGTTTGGGTTTGCAAAGCAGCTTTTAAACCTATTCTTGTTAGATTATGGTCTTCAATTACAACTACTTTAATCTCACTCATATTCAGTATTTCCTAATCCTAATTCCCTAATTATACTGCCGACGACCTTCTGTATTCTGCCCGATCAAAATCATTTGTCCCACTACTGTCTTAGATTCATTACCACAAAATACTTCATTTTGGGAAATAACCACATCTATCTCCAGAATTAAGGGAAATTTCCTCTGTATCAATCACGAGATTGGTTTTGTGACCATCACAAGTATGAAATTAGTAGTTTTATGGTTCATTCTCCAGATAGATTTGTTTTGGCGAATTTCTTAACCACAGAACCTTGAGTAAAATGTCATAGCTTAATTATCCTTAAATTAATGATGCCCAGTCAGATAATCTGTCCTCGCCAAAAAAGTCAACAATGCTCCAACCTTCAACAAACCCTGACAAAATCCAGGAAATTACAAATGACCAAGAAGTACCACAGACTACCATATCTCAAGGAGAAGAATTAGTAAAAGTATACCAAAACCTTGCGCAAACAACTGCACTCCTGAATCAAAAAAATCGGGAAATTGACCAATTTACTTATATTGCTTCCCACGATCTTAAAGCACCCCTGCGAGCGATCGCTAATCTCTCCCAATGGCTAGAAGATGACCTTTCTGGTAAAATACCCCCAGAAAATGAGCAGCAACTCCAGCTATTGCGCTCAAGGGTTCAGCGCATGGAAAACCTGCTAGATGGACTTTTAGCATATTCCCGTGCTGGACACAACAACAGCACAGATGAAGTAGTAGATGTAGGTCAATTACTCACACAGGTCATAGATTCCCTAATGTCCCCCACTAGTTTTACCATTGAGGTTGAACCGGGAATGCCTACTTTGACCACTAATAAGCGGTCGCAACTAACTCAAGTGTTCACCCATTTGATTAGCAATGCTATTGAGCATCACCATGGCTGTGACGGTCACATCCGCATTTCTGTGCAAGACCAAGGAGAGGTTTATCAGTTTATAGTATCAGATGATGGTCCTGGAATTGCCCCAGAATATCACGAAAAGATTTTCCGAATGTTTCAGACTTTGGAGGCTCGCGATCAAAAAGAAAATGCAGGGGTGGGATTATCGATTGTAAAAAAAATCTTAGATAGTGAAGGAGGTCAAATTACCGTCAAGTCCCAGCCAGGATGTGGGTCAAGTTTTTGTTTTTCTTGGCACAAATAGCCACCAAATACCCACCCAATAACACTGTCATCATTGTTTAATGTTACAATTACTAGATATATATAATCATCATTACTTTACTAATCTTAATCCTGTGACAACTGCAATAGCAAAAATTAGTCATACAATATATCAAAAATACGTGGCATATGCTGTAAAGAGGAATTGACAATTATACCCATGCACGAACACCAAAAACATTTCAATATTCTCCTGGTAGAAGACGATGAAGTTGATATTATGAATGTCCAAAGGGCATTTAAAAAGGGTGGCGTAAATCACAAACTTTATATAGCCCACAATGGCTTAGAAGCGTTAAAAATGCTCCGGGGGGAAGATGAAAAACTAACTTATTTCCCCAGTAAAAACCGTCTCATTCTCCTAGATTTAAATATGCCTAAAATGGGAGGTATTGATTTTCTGGGACATTTAAGGGCTGATGCTCAATTGAAGTCAATACCTGTAGTAGTTCTGACTACCTCCAATGAGGATAAAGATTTAATAAAGGCATATAATTTCAATGTGGCTGGCTATCTTCTCAAGCCAGTATCGTTTTCTAAATTCGTGGAAATGATGAAAACCTGGGATAAATATTGGACAATTTCGGAAACACCAAGGTAGGGAAAGTTAAAAGTCAAAGGTATTGTGTTCTCTCGCGCTTTGACGTTTTGTAAATGGTTGGTTTATTTCCAGCTAAGTTAAAAAAAACCTAAATTAAATATTTGCACGGGCACAAGAGTTAGACTAATTTAAATTATCTAGTTTCAATGGGTAACAGTTTACCAGTACTAGTGTTTTAAGTTGGAAATTTTTGTATTTTTAGTTTATGTTTTGTATAGATATTTTGGCAATAATGGAGCTAGTAGTCCACCACACCAACTTTGGGGGGTAAAGGTAGAGAGGGGGAAGAGGGGGAAGAGGGGGAAGAGGGGGGAGAAAAAACTTTGTTCTTTCATTATTAACCCCGCATAGTTTACTTGGTGGAGTACTAGATAAAAAAATATTAGTAGTCAAATATGAGAATATTTAAATTGCACAATTATTAGACAGTAGTTGTATAAAACAATTTAACTTAATTGAGATTAACAATATACTTATTTAGGAATAAAGCTGATGTCACAAAATCTGAAAATTCTAGTAATTGATGATGACGAAGTTGATAGAATGGCTGTCAGTCGTGCTTTAAAGAAAGCTGGTTTAGAGATTGAAATATCTGAAGCAGGTGACTACAAAGAAGCAATGGCTATTCTGGAAGATACCAGCTTTGATTGCATCTTTTTAGATTATCGCTTACCTGACCGAGATGGTTTGGCTTTAGTGCAAGAAATCCGCGCTTGTGGGAATCAAATTCCTTTAGTAGTATTAACAGGACAAGGAGATGAACGTATAGCGGTTGATTTAATGAAAGCGGGTGCTTCTGATTATCTTACCAAGTCAAGACTCAATCCGGAGCAACTATCTCATACTCTGCGTAGTGTGATGCGTATTTATGAAGCAGAACAGCAAGCACGGCTTTTTCATCAACAACTACTAGCAAGTAATGAACAACTGAGACGTAAAAATCAAGAATTAGAAGAAAAACAGCAACAAATTCATCAACAAAATATCAAATTACTAGAAGCATCGGAACTCAAATCGAGATTTTTAGCTACCATGTCCCATGAGTTACGTACACCATTGAATGCAATTATTGCTTTCTCCCAAATAATGTTACGTAAAACCAAGGATAAACTCAATTCTAAAGAAATGGATATGATGCGTCGTATCCACAATAATGGTAATAATTTGTTGTTGTTGATTAACGATATTTTAGATATATCAAAAATTGAGGCTGGAGGTCTGCAATTGTCTCCAGAATCATTTAATATTGAACAAATGATAACTACAACAACAGACGAATTACATTCTTTAGCAGCACAAAAACATCTCACATTAAATGTAGGGTTCTATGTGAAAGAGCCAGAATTAATTAATGATAAAAGTCGCTTGCGGCAAGTTGTGGTCAATTTAATTTCTAATGCCATCAAATTTACAGATACTGGTGGTGTAAAAGTAGAAGTTAATGAAATGTCTACTGACAAAATTGCTATTTCTGTAAAGGACACAGGTATAGGTATTGCCACAGAAGATTTAGAGCATATTTTTGAACCATTTCGCCAAGTGAATCAATCAATTTCACGCAAATACCAAGGAACTGGTTTAGGATTAGCAATTACCAATTCACTGGTACAAATGATGAGTGGTAGAATAATAGTAGAAAGCACCTTAGGAAAAGGTTCTGTTTTTCGAGTGGAATTACCTCGTCAAATCCAAATAGGAGACCCTTGATATTGGCTCGTATTTATTATCTTGAAAATTTTAATTTTTTATTTTGAATTTTTGATTTTTGATAATTTTTATTTTTTCTTCTTTTGTCATCTAGAAATCAACTATTTATAAATATATGAATCCTCAAACTGCTCACACAGATAAAATTTTAGCCGTTGACGATATTTTTGATAATTTAATGGTCGTCGATAGTATTTTAGAAGATGAGGGGTATGAAATTGTCTTAGAAGAAGATAGTAAAACGGCATTAAGTTTAGTTGAACAGTCTCCACCAGATTTAATTATTTTAGATGTAATGATGCCGGATTTAGATGGGTATGAATTTACTCGTCGAATTCGACAAAATCCCAATTTACCATTTATACCCATTTTACTGATTACTGCCCATGATCGCTCCAATGTGGTGGAAGGATTAGATGCTGGTGCAGATGACTTTATTCGCAAGCCAGTAGATGCAGATGAATTACAAGCAAGGGTGCGATCGCTACTGCGTCTCAAACATAGTATCGATGAACGGGACCATATGGCAAATCTCAGACAGGATTTTGTCTCCCGCTTCACCCATGATTTACGCATACCTCTAGCAGCTTCTAATCGAATCTTACAATTACTGGGAGACGGAAATTTCTGTCAGGTGACACCAGAGTTAAAAGAAGTTGTCGATAGCATGATTGGTAGTAACAACGACTTGTTAGAGATGGTAAATTCTCTATTAGAAGTCTACCGTCATGAAGCTGGTTGTAAAACTTTTAACTTTGCAAATTGTGATATTACTGCTTTAATTCGGGAAGTGGTGCAGCAGTTAACAGCTTTAGCAGAGGAAAAAGGTTTAACCGTATCCCTGGATTTGGGAGAGGAAAGCAGGGAAGCAATGGGAACTAAGAGATTGTTGATAGGCGATCGCATTGAATTACGTCGGGTTTTCACTAATATTATTGGTAATGCCATTAAGTTTACCAATAAAGGCTCTGTAGATATATCTTTGCAAAGGGTTGATAATTCTGTTGCGATTGCTATTAAGGATACAGGACCGGGAATTTCTGTACAAGAGCAACAAGTGCTATTTGAACGATTTCGTTCTGGTAAGAAGAAAGGTTCTGGTAGTGGTTTAGGACTATATTTATCTAAGCGAATTATCGAAGAACATCGGGGTGCTATTGAAGTCAGTTCTGAACACGGGAAGGGCAGTATATTTACTATCTATTTACCTTTTAAGGCAGAAAAATAAAAATGTCAATCTATCTGAGGATATAAATATGCCTGGGGTAGATTCAGTCTGAAGATTATATCTAATTAACTCTGTCTGAAGATGGAGAATTATAGCCATTGGAGATATGTTTATATTGATGGAAAATAAATATACAACTGTGATTAAATTTATGTGAAAACACGTATTTAATTTACTCAGGAATCAACTAGTACAAAAAGGCAAAAGTAAAAAGTAAAAAGCCAAAAGCAAAAAGAAATAATGTCTATTTAATAAGCTTTTTATTAGTTGCTGATGGTGGGTTTATTTACGCCATATTATACTAGTAAGTACCTGGACATAAGTTTTGTTAATTGAGTTCATAAATGTAAAAATATCGCGAATTTCACCCTTAGGCAATAGAAAGAGAATTTGTAGAATTCGGACGGGTATGGATACCCATTCTATAGGAGTGTATTGGACTGAAGTGAAAGCCGCTATATAAAAATATTTAATTCCTGACTGTTTACTGTTTCCTTTTCTCTATTCTTTAGTTTATTTTCAACAGTGAATGTTAGTTTTATATGACTACTTAAATGGGGGTTTATGTGATTAAAGAGTTACCAGTTAGTTTCACGATAGATGTTACACTTGTCACGAATTTATTAATAATAGTAGCAACGGCAATAGTAATATTAAGCATTGGACGTTTTGTACCTAAATTAATATACTTTGTCTTAGATAGTTTTATTTCACCAGAAGTTAGGGATACTGTTCAATCATTAATCAAGGCTTACAGAAAGAGCATTAGCATAGTAATTGCTTTAATCATCATAGAAATCATAGTTTTGCTGATACCATTAATCAATAATTATCCGATTATTGAAATTCTCATTAGCTTGACATTAACTATTACAACTAGCTGGGTTGCTTCGAGAATATGTGGCGAATTCTTAGATAATTACCTTTTAGATATAGCTGCCAAAAGTGGAAGGAAGGCAAATAGTGAATTATTTATTTCTGCCAAGGTAGTTGCTAATTTATTAATTCTTGTCATTGCCATAATTATTTTTGCTCAGACACACCAAATTAATGTATTTGGCTTATTAGCAAGTTTAGGAATTGGAGGTTTAGCAGTTGCATTTGCTGCTCAAAAAACCTTAGAACAATTTCTTGGAGGGGTGGTTTTATATTTAGATCAACCCTTCACAATAGATGACTATATTGGCTTACCAGATGATATTTTTGGCAGAGTTGAATCTATTGGTTGGCGTTCTACAAAAATCCGTACTTCTGGCAAGGGAACTATTATGATTATTCCCAATAATGCTTTGACTCAGATGAATATTGAAAATTATTCTGGAGCGAAAAAGGTGATGTCAATTCTCAATTTAAATTTTGACAGGGAAGTGGAGAAAAAAGAACAAGCTTTAATTCGCCAGGTAATATTAGCAAGTACAAGTGATATTTTTGGTCTAGATTCACGCAGCACTGATATTACTTTTAAACTGATAGGAGATGAAAAGGAAAAACAACATAGCCAAGCTCAAATTACTTTCTTTATTCTCGGTTCTGGAGAAGTATCAATGGAATTGCGTCGTCAGTTGCTAGATATAGCTAAAGAAAATGTTAACTATAAATTGAATGAATATGGAATTGGTTTTGACATGAATGAACCAACTATTTATGTTGATGCTCCAATAACTATCTAAATCACATTATGGATATTCTCAAACTAATTCTTGATTTTCTCCAAAAAGAAGAATTTCGCAATTTGGAATTTTTTCTAATTTTCTTGTTAATTTCCTTAGTAGTTGGGAGATATACACCTTCTCTGGTAAAGTTTACTATCCAGCGAGCATCACCTCGACAAGTAACAGAACTATACGAAACATTAATCGATCCAATCAGTGGTTTATTTAGATTAGCTGGAACCTTAATACTTATTTCTTTCTCTTTCGAGGTTTTGAAAACATATCAAGGTTTTTATGCTTTTTTTAGGGTTTTTGTAGATATATCAGTAATTGTCAGTGTTGCGTGGTTAGTTTCACGTTTATTTCGGCAATTAATTCGTTCATATGGTATTACTTTAATTCGTAGACTAGGCTATGCAGCTGATGATTTACTACTAGTTTCTGAAACTATATTAAATGTAATTATTGGGTTTGTTGCTGTTTTAGCTTTTGCTAAAGGTCGATTTGATTTAGTTGGTTTATTGACAGGATTAGGAATTGGTGGATTAGCGATTGCTTTTGCAGCTCAAAAAACTTTAGAGCAGCTTTTGGGGACGTTAGTGTTATATTTAGACCGTCCATTTGTACCGGGAGAATATATTCGCATTCCTGCATCTGGTCAATTATTAGAGGGAATATTTGGTCGAGTTGAATCTATAGGACTGCGTTCTAGTAAAATTCGGACTGCGGCTAAAAGTACTTTGATAATTTTACCTAATTCAATGTTAGCTAATTTGGGAGTCGAGAATATTACTCGTGGTAAGAAGGTAATGGTTCTACTCTATCTTGATTTTAATAAAAAATTAGAAGAGAAGGAAGAAGCATTAGTAGAACAGGTAATTAAAGAAAGTACGGATTCTCTGTTTGGAATAGATCCAGGAAGTACAAATATTGCCTTAAAAACAAATTCAGATAGTAAGACAAGCAGAGCAAGAGTGACATTTTTTATTTTGGGTTCGAGTGATAATTCCATTGAATTAAGAAAGAGATTGTTAGAATTAGCTAATGAAAAAGTTTCTAAGCAATTACAATCATTTGGAATTGAATTTGTAATGCAAGAGCCTAATATTTATGTTGAATCACCAGTAACTATGTAGGTTTTGTAGAATAAGTAATCTATCTATAGATACATCTAATATCTTGACTTAAGAAAGATTTTGCTATCAGTCAAATCATGTATTTTGAAGATATTAGAGCTTACGCAAATGGCATATTAATACTGTTTGTATTCAGGGTTTTAATCATTGTTTTGAGTAGTAGGGGTGGGGTAATTCCGTGCCTAGGAAGTAAAAATTAATTTTCATAGATTCTTTCTTTGGAATTATTTGATTTTTGTATTTGTATACAGATAAATGAACTAAATGAACCACGAACATTGGATGGAAATTGCTTTAGAAGAGGCAAAAAAAGGAGATTACCCTTATGGTGCTGTGTTAGTAAAAGATAATCAAATTTTTGTCAAAGGATACAACACAACAGTCAGGGATAATGATGTATCAGCCCATGCAGAAATTAATGTATTACGCAGTTTTACTATGGGTATGAAAAATTATTCTCTAGATATTTTGCGGGGTTACACATTATATACAACCTGTGAACCATGTCCGATGTGTGCTGCTGCTTGTGTTTGGTCTGGAGTATCTGAAATTGTTTATGGTGCTTCAATTCAGGAATTAATAGATATGGATATAAAGCAAATTGATATTAGTTGTGAAACTCTAGTCAAACAGGGATTTCAAAATATTAAAGTAACCCCAGGTATTCTGGGTCATAAGTGTCTAGAACTATTTAAAAATTAAGAAGTAAATGTTTTCTCTCACACAGCAAACTTCCCGTCAACGAGAAATTGTAGAAGTCGTATTTCGCAATGGTTGGGGTTATATGCGTTCCTTACTCACTGGTAGTAAGACTGATGAACCACAGTTACCACCCCCAGCTGTTTTACGGAATATTTTGACTGAATTGGGTCCAGTTTATGTCAAATTGGGACAACTTCTTTCCACCCGTCCCGATTTATTACCTGGAGAATATGTAGAAGCTTTAACTGATTTACAAGCTAATGTACCACCTGTTTCTTGGGAAGCAATTAAAAGTCTGATTGAACAGGAATTAGGACAATCAATTGCAGAAGTTTTTACAGATATAAATACAGAAGCAATTGCAGCGGGTTCTATCGGTCAAGTTCACCAAGCTACCTTAAAAAATGGTCAGCAATTAGCGCTGAAGGTGCAACGTCCGGGAATAGATATAATTGTTGATCAAGATATTTCCATAATTAAGAGTTTAGCAGAGTTAGTCTCTCTTACAGAGTTGGGTAAAGACTATGATATGGTGGCTATAGCTGAGGAATTTACCACTGCTTTGCAAGCTGAACTGGAATTCACCAAAGAAGGTAAATACACTGAACAACTATTTTATAATTTATCTAGTAGTAAATGGTTCGACCCTCAAAAGTTAGTAATTCCTAAAATACATTGGAATTTAACTACTTCTAAATTGTTAGCAATTGAGTGGTTAGAAGGTGTTCCTTTACTGTCTTCAAAGCTGTGTAATTCTGAATCTGGGGAACAAACTCAAAAGCAGCGACGGGAAATTACTACCCTGTTATTTCGTGCTTTTTTCCAACAGATTTATATAGATGGTTTTTTCCATGCTGACCCCCATCCTGGGAATATATTTTATCTGGATGATGGTCGCATTGCACTGTTAGATTGCGGGATGATTGGACGCTTAGATCCGCGCACTCAACAGATTTTAACAGAAATGTTGCTAGCAATTGTGGATTTAGATGCTCGACGTTGCAGTCAGTTAACTTTGGAACTTGCAGAATCCGGTCAACCATTGAGTTTAGATCGACTGACAAATGATTACGACAGGATGTTACGCAAGTATTATAATTTGAGTCTCAATCAAATCAATTTTAGTGAAGTTTTTTATGAAATTCTGCAAATAGCTAAAAATAACAAAATCCGCTTACCTAGTAATATGGGTTTATATGCTAAAACCCTGGCAAATATGGAGGGTGTAGCGCGGGGTTTTTACCCAGAAATTAATCTCCTTGACCAAATTAAACCCCTAATGACGGATTTGTTTCGTCGTCAACTTTTGGGAGACAGTCCTATAGAAACTTTCCTGAGAACAGCCCTTGATTTCAAAAGTCTTTCTTTGCGTTCACCACGTCTCACAGAATTACTTTTAGATCGGGTAACTTCTGAAACTTTAAAGTGGAATATTACTATCACAAACTTAGATAGTTTGCGACGCAGTCTTGACGATTCAGCTAATAGGCTTTCATTTAGTATTTTGGTTGGTTCTTTAATTATGGGAGCTGCTATTATTTCCGCACAATCTCAAACTACTCAGTTCTCTTTTTTGAGTAATATCTTGTTTGCTGTTGCTAGTTTTTTAGGACTTTGGTTAGTTATTAGTATTCTGCGGTCGGGAAATTTGAGGTAAAGGATAATTGTAGGTTGGGTAAAGCAACAGCGACACCCAACAAAGTTATTTTTAAAGTTATTATTATCTTCAATTCAGTATCAGGACTTACGATATTGTCAGAATATGTCGTCGTTGCTGGTAGACGCGCAGCGGCTTTTCCTAGAGTTACTATAATTCCTAATTTATCTGACATAATTTATCAAAGTGTCACACACCCTACGCTTATAAATCTGCCAGTTGCGTAAGTCCTAACAGTATTCTGAAAATTTGTCATTTGTTCTGAATTATTTAATTATATGACTGAGAATATTCTCGCCAAAAAAACACAAAATCTGACTGAGGAACAACCTTTATTAGCTAATTGGTGGCAAAAAATAGTTGCCTTAATTACTTTGGCTAATTTAATTTTGGTGCTATTTAATTTCAGCTATATTTCCTTACGGGATGTTTACTTGAAAAATGTACCTGGAATTGTCAATTTTTATGACCCAATTAAAAGTATAGAACCTCATCCCGATACTCAACTTTACCTACATACAGTTGATGATTTACGCCAAAAACTTGCAACTACAGAAATAGATACAATTCAAACTAAGGAATTATTTTCTCAGTTGCGTCAACAAAGTTATGACTTATTAAATGAAAATCCATTTTTAATTGCTAATAAATTAGGAGTCTTTGCTAAGATAAAGCGACGCATGGAGTATCACACAAATACTCAATCAGCCACAAAAGCGTTTAATAAATTTTGGAGTCCGGAGTTTTTTACTCAGGAAAGTTGGCAGGAAGAACTTTATTTTTTTGATAAAAAGATTAGACCATTGCTGGAAGTAAATTACTTCCGGAATATTGATGAAAATGGTAACTTTGTCGATAATTTCTGGCAAATAGATATTTATTTTATCTTCTTCTTTGCTATTGAATATCTAGGGAGAACTTTTTGGATTGCTAGATATAAATTGGAAATGAGTTGGTGGGATGTAATTTTAAGAAACTGGTATGATGGTTTGCTATTATTACCCACATATCGCTGGCTGAGAATTATTCCTGTTGCAGTTAGGTTACATAAATCTGGTTTAATTAATCTTGAAAGAATACTGGCACAAGTTACCCATGAACCCTCAGCTTACCTAGCTGATAAAGTATCTATGTTTCTGATGGTGAGGTTAATTAATCAAACACAAACAGCCATAGAAACAGGAGAAGCGACTCGTTCTTTATTAAAGCCACAGGAATATATTCAAGTAAGCAAAATTAATAAAATTGATGCCATCACTGACAAAATACTGCAATTGGCAATATACAAAGTTTTGCCCCAAATCCAACCAGATGTAGAACAAATATTACAACATAGTTTAAAAGCTACTTTGAAACAATCTGAATTTTATCAAGGATTAAAACAACTACCGGGAATGGAAATATTTCCAGGGGATTTTACAGAACAATTAGCTGATTATATTGCTGAGACAACCTATGAAATTCTAGCTAATTCCTATGCAGATACCCAGGGTAGAGAATTGTTCGCTACTTTGACTCAGAATTTCCAAGAAAAACTACGTCAAGAACTGCAAGATGAAGCTATTCAAGCGGAATTACAACCCTTATTATATGATTTATTAGAAGAACTAAAAATCAATTATGTACAACGTTCTCAAAAAGATGATTCTGATGCAACCCTGACAGAAGCAAATCAGATTATTCAAGAAGCTAATGAGAAATAGGGAATAGGGAATAGGGAATACACACATCTTGCACCTGGACGAAAAACCGGGTTTCTTGAGAATCACTAATAGTGAAAACCTAAATTTTACGTTTATAAACCCGGTT